>Ga0224555_1001663_pt1 | contig 29639 bp, 27 predicted proteins | sample 714S23034metaG_FD_180687 | JGI IMG/M metagenome (GOLD analysis project Ga0224555, IMG submission 180687) | Peat soil microbial communities from Stordalen Mire, Sweden - 717 S2 30-34 | ecosystem: Environmental > Terrestrial > Soil > Wetlands > Peat | place: Sweden: Norrbotten County, Stordalen...
GCCTGAAGCAAATCCGATCATTTGCCGGGCTGCAGGGTGTCACATCAGACAAAATCCAGTCCCAAAACCGCCACTGAACCCCATGCCAGCCATTCGATTTTTCAAACTCGCTTGTTTTAGGACTAGAACAGCCAACCTGGCTGTGCTCGGCGGCAACTTGCCGCCGAGATCCCCAGGTTCGAGAGTCACCGAACTGATTGGCCTTGCACGAAAGCCCGGCCGCTGGCGGGCGGGTCGCCCGCCAGAACGGGCCAGTGGCCCGTTCCACCCCGGTCGCCATACGCCGGCCTCAGATGTGTTCCCCGATCGTCGGCGGCGGATGATAGGCCAGGTCGCGTTCCGGCGCCAGACCCGCCGTTTCCTTGGCCAGTACCCGGTAGGCGCGGATCTGAAAGGAGAATTCCCGGCCGTCCTCCAGGCCAAGCTGGACGTACTCTTCCTTGGTCATGCGGCTGCGCAAGAGGAGTCCGGAAGGCAGTTCAAATTCCAGCCGGAGCATGATCCCGAGGAAAAACGTGTGGCGCAATACAGCGCGATACGGAAAGAGACTGAGATCGTTGGATATCTGCACGGCGTAAGGGCGGAATCCGATGCGCAGCCGGGTGCCATCGGGCTGCCCTTCCCCGGGGAATTGCAACTCCCCCACGCGGGCGATGCCGTCCCTGACTTCGGCATCGAGGACATTCATCACGCCGATGAAGCGGGCCACGAATTCGTTCGCCGGCTGCTCGTACACCTCCCGCGGGGTGCCCACCTGCTCGAGGTGGCCGCGCGAAAAGATCACGATCCGATTGGAGACTTCGAGGGCTTCCTCCTGATCGTGGGTGACGAAAATGGTGGTGACGTTGAGGTCATGATGCAATTTGACCAGCCACTCGCGAAGTTCCTGGCGGATCTTTGCATCCACGGCGCCGAACGGTTCATCGAGCAGCAGCACGCTCGGCTTGGGAGCGAGCGAGCGAGCGATGGCGACCCGCTGGCGCTGGCCGCCGGACAGTTGGTGCGGATAACGCTTGTCCAACCCCCCCAGGCCGAACAGCTCCAGCAACTCGGCCACGCGCGCTTTGACGTCGGCCCGTTTCCATTTCTTGATCTTCAAGCCGAACGCGATGTTCTTGAACACGTTCATGTTCTTGAACAGGGCGTAATTCTGGAACACGAAGCCGATGTTGCGGTCCTGCACCGACAGATCGTTCACGCGCTGGCCGCGGATGAATACATCGCCGGCGGTCGGCACCTCCAGGCCCGCGATCATGCGCAGCACCGTGGTCTTCCCGCCGCCGCTCGGCCCCAACAATGCCATCAGCTCGCCCTCGTGAACCGAGAAGGAAACGTCCTTGACCGCGGCCACGTCGCCGAATGTCTTGGTGACACCTTTCAGTTCGATGCTCATCTGGCGGCAGGTTTCATGAACGTTTGGGTTCCCATCCACTCTCTCCGTCGACCCACTACGGGCTGTCTGCCGGCAACTCGGCGCGCTGGGCCCGCTTGAATTCGCGAGCCTGTTTCCACTCGAGGAGCGTTTTGACGCCGAGCGTAACCAACGCCAGCAGCGCCAGCAAGCTCGCCACGGCGAAGGCCGCCGGCGCATTGTATTCGTTGTAAAGCTTTTCCACGTGCAGCGGCATCGTGTTCGTCCGGCCCGCGATGTGGCCCGACACGACGGAGACGGCGCCGAACTCGCCCATCGCGCGCGCGTTGCAGAGGATGATGCCGTAGATCAACCCCCATTTCACCGACGGCAGCGTCACGTGCCAGAAGGTTTGCCAGCCGTTTGCGCCGAGCATCAGCGCCGCCTGCTCCTGCTCCGTGCCCGTCGCCTGCGTCACGGGAATCAATTCGCGGGCTACGAACGGGAAGGTGACGAAGACCGTCACCAGCACGATTCCGGGAATGGCGAAGATGATCCTGATATTGTGCGCATCGAGCCAGTTGCCGAAGAAACCCTGCAAGCCGAACAACACCACGAACATCAACCCCGCGACCACCGGCGACACGGAAAAGGGAAGATCGATCAGCGTGATGAGGAGCGACTTGCCGCGAAAATCGAATTTGGCGATGCACCAGGCGGCCGCCACGCCGAAGATGACATTGAGGGGAACGCTGATCGCCGCCACCAGGAGCGTCAGGCGGATCGCCGCCCAGGAGTCCGGCTGCCTCAACGCGTCCAGGTAGTACGTCCAGCCCCTGGAAAAGGCCTGGGCGAAGACATTGACCAGGGGCAGCAGCAGGAATACCAGGCTGAACAACAGCGCGACGGAGACCAGGATCCATTTCACAACCGGCGACTCCTCCAGGCCGCGGTGGGCAAGTCCGTTGGCGGCGCCGGTCGATCTCGTTGCGGTTCCGCTCATATCAACGTTGGAAGCGACCGGCCCACTGTTCCAGGAGATTGATCGCGGCGAGGAGCAGGAATGAAAAGACCAGCAGCACCACGGCGAGGGCGATCGCCCCCGTGTAATCATACTCCTCGAGCCTCATGACGATGAGATAGGGCGCGATTTCGGTTTTGTAGGGCAGGTTGCCTGAAATGAAAACGACGGAGCCGTATTCGCCGATCGCGCGCGCGAACGCCAGCGCGAAGCCGGTCAGGATCGCAGGCAGGAGCGAAGGGGCGATCACGCTCACGAACGTGCGCAGGCGCCCGGCCCCCAGCGTGGCGGCGGCCTCCTCGAGCTCGCGCTCCAGGCCCTCGAGCACCGGCTGAAGAGTCCGCACCACGAAAGGCATCCCGACGAACGTCAACGCAATCACCACGCCCAGCGGCGTGTAAGCCCCTTTGATTCCGCACGGCACCAGATATCTCCCGAGCCAGCCGTTCGCCGCGAACAGGTTCGCCAGGGTCAGCCCGGCCACCGCCGTCGGCAGCGCGAAGGGAAAATCCACCATCGCATCGATGAACCGGCGTCCTGGAAATTCATATCGCACCAGTACCCACGCCAGCAGCGTTCCGAACACGGCATTCGCAACCGCGGCGACCAGCGATGCGCCGAAGGTTAATTTGTAAGCGGCCAGCGCCCGGTCCGTGGTCGCCAGCCTCCAGAAATCCGCCCACGAAAGTTCCAGTGTGCGAAGGAGCAGTCCCGCGAATGGAATCAAGACAATTCCACTCAGGAAAAACAGGGTCACGCCCATTGTCAGGCCAAAACCGGGCAGCGCGTTGAATCGCTTTTTCGTCATGGTGAATCGGCGCGGGCAGGTTAAAGACAGGGTCGTCGCGACAAAAGCCCGAAATGCTCGCAGCCCTCGATCGGAGAGCACCTCGATACCGCCCTCGGCGCGAGGCCTTCAGGCCGCTTCAGCGTCCAGACGATATAGCGGCGCAAAAAGCCTGTGCGAATAACCGGAATGGGTAGCACGGGCCACTGGCCCGTGCCGTCCGGCGACCCGCCGGACGGAATGGAAAAAGGCGTCCGAGCTCGAAATTCAGGCCAAAGTGTCATCGATAGTCCAGGTCTTCCGGTCGGCGAGTCGCCGACCGGAACGGGCGGGTCGCCCGTTCCACCCATTTATCACACAGGCTCTGAACGCCGCGCTTTGCCCTGTTTTCAATCAGGCGTCAGTGTCGGGTCCGTGTGGAAGCGGCCGGCTTCGGGGTGGCCCTCATCGGTTGGATTGTTGGATCTGGTCGAAGACTCCGCCCTCGTTGAAGTGGGTTGTCTGAGCCTTCTGCCAGCCGCCGAAGACCTGATCGATGGTGAAGAGGTTCACCTTCGGAAAGACGGCCGCATACTTTTGCGCCACGACTTCGAGCCGCGGGCGATAGAAGTTTTTCGCGGCAATTTCCTGGCCTTCGGGGGAGTAAAGATACTGCAGGTAAGCCTTCGCGACCTCCCGGGTGCCGTGCTTTTTCACGACACGGTCCACCCAGGTAACCGGCGGCTCCGCCAGAATGCTCAACGAGGGTGCGATGATCTCGAATTCGTCCTTGCCCGATTCCTTGAGCGACAGGAGCGCTTCGTTTTCCCAGGCAATCAATACGTCGCCGATGCCCCGCTGCACAAACGTCGTCGTTGCCCCGCGCGCTCCGGTGTCGAGAACGGGAACATTCTTGAACAAGCGGGCGACGAAAGCGCGCGCCTTGCTCTCGTCATTCCCCTGCGTTTTCAGCGCATACCCCCAGGCCGCCAGATAATTCCAGCGCGCGCCCCCCGAGGTTTTCGGGTTCGGCGTGATGACGGAGACGCCCGGCTTCACCAGGTCATCCCAATCCCGGATTCCTTTTGGATTCCCTTTGCGCACCAGAAACACAATCGTGGAGGTGTACGGCGTGCTGTTGTCCGGGAGTCGCTTCTGCCAGTCGTCGGGAATCAGCTTCCCCTTCTCCGCGATTGCATCGATATCATAGGCGAGCGCGAGCGTGACCACGTCGGCGCCAAGACCATCGATGACCGAACGCGCCTGTTTGCCGGAACCGCCGTGCGATTGCAGGATCGTCACGGTATCGCCGGTCCTGGCCTTCCAGTATTTGGCGAAGGCCGCGTTGTAGTCCTGGTACAACTCGCGCGTCGGATCGTAGGAAACGTTCAGCAGCTCGATTTCGCGGGCCTGGCCGGCGGCGAGCAACGAGAACACCAATAACGACAGGACTTTGCATGTGATTTTCATTGTTGAGCGAGGTTGTCGGCGGTTCAGAACGCGAGTTGCATGCGGGTGAAGAAAACGTTTTCCGGCTGCCGTGTCACCGTCGCCTTGGCCCCCGTGCCGCCGTCAAACCGCGTCCGTGAAAAACTCGTGTCCACGCGGATATCGCGGTTCAAGTACCAGTTCAGCCCCACCGCCCACGCCTGCGCCGACGACGCCGACGTGCCGGGATCGGCAAAGATTGGGAATGCCGCCTTGTCCACGTTCAACTCGGCGTAGCGGCCCACCAACTGCACCGCCCCCCAGCCTCCGTTCCAGGGATCAAACGAATGCCGCGGGGTCACTCCCGCGTACGACGCGTCCTCACCCGTGAGCACCCACCCTCCCGAGATCTCCCACGCCGAGTTCTGCAGTTCCGCCGTTTTGCCCTTCGTAAAGTTCTGAACGCGCTGCTCGGAAATCACATACTCTCCCAGCAAACTCACCGGGCCGTAATAGTAATACCCCTGCGGCGATATCCGCCAATGCGCCCCGTTGCCCGCCACGCCGTTGGTGTAACTGAACAACTTCTGCTGCCCGTCCGTCAGATACCCCGGCGTCAATCCGGTGTTCACCGTGTTCGTTGATGCACGATCCACCTCGTAGCTGCCTCCGATGCCGAATCCAAAACCCCTGAGGGCCGACAGGCTGGTCGTCTTGAACGGCTGCACAAACAGCCTCCCCGCCAATGCCTTGTCGTCATCATAATCCGCGTTGGTCGTCGTCCCGGAATAATCCGGCGCCCCGTCAAATATCCCCGCCGCGTAGCTGATCACACCCCCGAACAGGTCCCCATGCAGCTCCACTCCAAGGTCCCGGTTCGGCACCAAATCCGTCGCCAGTGACCGCTCGTTGAACAAGATCGCCGTATCTGACTGCAATTGTTCCAAACCCACCGGGGATTTGAATTTGCCCCCCTGCAATTGCAACTCCGGACTGAACCGATAATTCAGATACGCATCCTGGATCTGCACTGTGCTGCCCCCAAAATCCGGCACGAATAGAAAATCGAAGTCGCGGAATACCGTCCCCTGCAAAATCGGCCGCGCCCGGCGCAGAATGAATCCATCGTTCCCCTTCAGCCCGTGATCCTCAAAGAAGGAACGGCTGTCCACGTCCACCAACCCGTGCAGCGCCAGCATGAAATTCGTGTCCGCTGAACGAAAACTGAATCCGTTCGCGCCCGCCGTGATCACCGGCATCGTCCGGACCGCCTCCTTCGCGCTGTCCGTCGCAGCGTCCCGGTCCACTTCGCGTTGGCGCTCAAGAATCCGCACCTTCTGATCGAGTGAGTCGATTTGCTGTCTCAGCACGCCGATTTCGTCGGCGGCATTCGTGTCATCAGCCCACACACGCTGACCCAAAGTCAGCGCGCCGATAATCGCCAATAGAACCATCGTTCGATTTGTCTTCATATAAACGGTTGCTTTGTTTCCGATACGGAAGCCATATTAGAACTAATCTACATTATGTCAATAGAGATATATTTATTTATTTCATTGTGTCTTAATGACTTGTAGTATTATAGTGTTATATCTTGATAATTGCAGTGTACATTCTAGGTTGTTGACGTGAAACTTTCTCTTCGCGGTGAATATGCCTTGCGCGCGTTGCTTGTCCTGGGTCTGAATTACGACCGGCCCGTGGTCCGCATCCAGACCATCTCCGACCAGCAAAACATTCCCAAGCGATTCCTCGAGCAGATCCTCAACGACCTCAAATCGGCGGGCGTCGTCGCCAGCAAACGCGGGGTCGCCGGCGGCTACCGGTTGGCCCGCCCGCCGGAGGAAATCACGCTTGCGACGGCGGTGCGGCACCTGGAGGGCGCCCTGGCACCGGTGGGTTGTGTCAGCGAACGATTTTACGAAAAGTGTTCCTGCCCGGACGAAGCGCGTTGCGCCATCCGCAGCGTCATGAAGGAAGTGCGCGAAGCCGTGGTGAAAATCATGGAGCGGGTCACCGTCGCCGAACTCTGCGAGCGCTCCCGCAAGTTGCAGCAGGAACCGGTGAACCCCTTTGACTTCAGCATTTGATCCTCCCGCCCTTGCAGTCCCTCCAACAAAACTGCGTGCCATCAGACCCGGAATCGGCTAAGTCAGAAAGACGTGAGCACCGTGCGTCCACTGCACAATCTCGTCCTGATCGGCTTCATGGGCACGGGGAAGTCGTCCGTCGGTCAGGCCGTCGCCGGCCAGTTGCATTTCTCATTCCTCGATACCGACCAGGTCATCGAACAACGCGTTGGAAAATCGGTCGGCGAGATTTTTGCCGGTGACGGCGAACCGGCGTTTCGCGATTGGGAACGGCGGATCGTCGTGGAATTGGCGGCACGAACGAAGACGGTCATCGCCACCGGCGGCGGGTTGCCGGCCGATGATGCCAATCTTGCCAGCCTCAAAACCCACGCGCTGGTGGTTTGCTTGTGGGCGTCGCCGGAGAAAATCTGGGAACGCGTGCGGGGACAATCGCACCGGCCCCTGCTCAATGATCTCGACCCGCTCGCCAAAATCCGCCGTCTTCTCGAGGTTCGGGAGCCCTATTATCGCCAGGCCGACGTCCTGGTGAACACGGAGATGCGTTCCGTCCGCGACGTCGCCCAACAGGTGACACACCACTTCCTGGCGGCGCGGGCGGAGGGCCGATGAACTCGCGAGGCTCGGGATGAAGGCAGCCATCCGACAGCGCGCCCGGGAGCTGGGTTTCGACGATTGCCGCTTCGCCACGGCGAGGACCCCCGATCACGCTTCCGAATTCAAGGAGTGGCTGGCCGAACATCGGCATGGCGACATGGCGTATCTGGAGCGGAACGCCGACAAGCGAACGGACCCGCAACGGGTGCTGGCTGGCGCCCGAACGGTCATCACTCTGGCGGTCAGTTATGCTTCACGCGACGATTGCCGGGCGCCGGATGTCGAAGCGAACGGCCGCCTTCCGCGGAATCCGTCGTCCGTCACCCCCCGCATCAACGGTGTCATCGCCCGATACGCCCGCGACCGTGATTATCACACCATCATGGGCGAACCCCTGAAGCGGCTCACGGAGTTTCTGGCCGGGCTGGGCGGGGAAGACACGCGTTCGCTGTGGTATGTGGACACCGGCCCGGTGCTCGAACGCGACTTCGCGCAGCGCGCCGGCCTGGGGTTCGCGGGCAAACACACGAACCTGATCAGCCGTCGCCTTGGAAACTGGATTTTCCTCGCCGAGATCCTCACAACACTCGAACTGGAGCCGGATGCGCCGGAGAAGAATCACTGCGGCTCCTGCACGCGCTGCATCGCGGCCTGTCCCACCGGAGCCATCCTGGCACCCTTCCAACTCGATGCCCGCCGCTGCATCTCCTATCTGACGATCGAGGTGAAGGGGGCGATTCCTGTGGAATTGCGCCCGGCGATCGGGAATCGCATTTACGGTTGCGACGATTGCCTGGCGGTTTGCCCCTGGAACAGGTTTGCTCGCGAAGGCAGCCTGATGAAGGAGCAGGGTCGCGCGGATCTCGACGCGCCCGATCTGGTGGAGCTTCTCGCTCTGGATGAAGCCGCGTTCAAGAGCCGGTTTGCCGGAACACCCATTCTCCGCGTCAAACGCCGCGGGCTGCTGCGGAACGTGTGTGTTGCTTTGGGCAATAGGGGAGACCCCTCCGCCCTGCCCGCCCTGCAAAAGGCCGCCGCCGATCCCGAACCGTTGATCGCCGAGCACGCCTGCTGGGCGATCGGCCGGATTGAAGTTCGCACGCGTGCGTAAGGATTGTGGCCTGACGCAGGGGACGCGAATTTCAGGTCGCTGGGGTGTTCAACGTTGTACGGCGTTGAACACCCTGCATGGGTTGGCCGCCATGAGGTGAAGCGACGCGAACGCCGTGCTCCGGTAGTCAAGGATTCGGGCACTCGCGCTCTCGCTAATCCAATTGCTCTGCGGCCTCCAATTCGCTATCCATGCCTTGGGAACATTGGCTCATGAGGGTATCCAGGCACACCATTCTTTACCTGCGGAGGTTAACTTCCACTTAACCATGGCGTCGTTTTGCGTCACATCCGATGTCCCGCCCTTCCAGGGCGGCGATGATTGTACATTCATTCACCTGGGGCTGCGCGCTTCGCGCTTCACCCCAGGCTATCACAGGACGGGCTTTCAGCCCGCCAACCTGGCAGGGCCGAAGGCCCGTCAATCTGTCACGGCCGGAACCCGTCGATCCGTCACGGCCGAAGGCCCGCCAATGAGCCAAGGCCAACATCCCGCCGATCCGCCAGGGCCGAAGGCCCGCAATGTGATAGCCCGGGCTGCAGCGAGCACCGCGAGCGGAGGCCCGGGTCAACCGTCCCATAAACCCTCCAAGCCCTGAAGGGGCGTCCCAACCATGTCCCAATCTCTCGCCAACATCGTCGTTCATCTCGTGTTCAGCACGAAGGAGCGACGTCCGTTGCTCCGCGACGAGGAACGCGGCCGGCTCCATGCCTACATCACGGGGACTCTGAAAAACCACGACTCGCCTCTCATCGAAATCAACTCCGTCCGCGACCACATCCATATCCTGTTCGCGCAATCCAAAAACCATGCCCCGGCGAAAATCGTGGAGCGGGTCAAATCCGCCTCATCGGGCTGGATCAAAACGCAGAGCCCCGCGTACGCCGATTTCGCGTGGCAGACCGGTTATGGTGAATTCAGTGTCAGCCCCATGCACGTTGAATCGGTTCGGGAATATATTCGCCGTCAACCGGAGCATCATGCGCAGGAGGATTTCCAAACCGAGTACCGTCGCTTTTGTGAGAAGAACGGCAAACCATTGGATGAACGATACGCGTGGGTTTGAATTGTGCCGGGTTGATTTACGCGTCGGTTTTGTGCCGCCCCTACAGGGCGGGCGGGAATGGGTTGGACACGTTCCCCGGGCCTTCGCTCCGCTCCAGCCCGGGCTATCACATTGCGGGCCTTCGGCCCTCGCCTTTCTACCTATTGGATGGCGTTCAGTTCGTCCACCGTGAACGGTTGCGGGTGGTTGCCCACCTTGGCCTTGATGGCGCTGACCTGTTCCGGTGTGACAACCGAGCCTTTGTTGCCCCAGGAGGTGCGGATATAAACCAGCACGGACGCGAGGTCATCCGGCGACAGCGCCGCGCCCATGGCGGGCATCGCCAGGTTGAACTGCTGGCCTTTGACACTGACCGCTCCGGAGAGTCCGTACAATGGAATCCGGATCATGCGGTCGGGGCTTCCCTGAGCCCATTCCGAACCGGCCAACGGGGGCGCCTGCCCGGGTTTGCCTTCGCCGTTCGCGCCATGGCAGAGAGCGCAGATCGTGTCAAACACCGCCTTGCCGCGCGCCAGATCAGGTCCTCCGCCCTTGGGCTGGAACGATTCCAATTCGGTGTAGGTCTGGTATGGAGCATAGATGCGGGAATCGAACCAGCCGCCGTTCTGGTCGAAGTAAACCGCGCCGCAGTAAAGAAGCATGAACATCAAAACGATCAGCCAGACCGGCGCCAGGGCGGCCCGGGCTTGCGGTTCCTGGACCGCGGAAGCGTTCGAAACAGGCTGGTGCGATTCCAAACTCATTTTGCCGGGGTGTTGGTCGCCGTCGCCGCGGCGGGCGCAGAGGGCGCGGTCATGGGCGCTTCAAACAGCACGGCGTCCGTGCGCAGACTCGACAGATAGGCCACGAGCGCCCTGGCTTCGGGCTTCGGCACAATTTCAAATCCCGGCGGCGGCGCAAATTCCCCGGGAAGCTGCAACGCGTCGGGCGAGGGTTGCCAGCCGATTCGACGCATCGTGAACAAATAGCGGTACGGCGGCATCGGTGAATCCTTCACTTCCAGTCGCGGCGCGTAAAGGTGCCTCAAATGCCAGTTCGGATCCGGCAGGCGAACTCCCACGTTGGCGAGGTCGGGTCCGACGCGCAGCGACCCCAGCATTACCGGGTCATCATAAAGATAATCCTCCGCCACCGTTCGCCGCTTCCCCCACCCGCGCGCGATGTCGGGCCCGACCGGCACGATGCGCACATCCGCCTTCGCGCCGGCGGATTTGAGCGCGGTCGCAAGGAAATCGGCTTCCTCCTTGTTCAGACCTTGCCGGACCGGTTTCGGGAGTTCGGACAGATACTGGCCGGGATTGGATCTGCCGAGACCAGACCGGATCAACGTCTCGATCAAGGCGGCGTGATTGGTCCCTGCGTCGGTAAGCACCACATCGCACACCGTTCCCGTCTGGCCGACCTGCTCGGTATGGCAGGCCGCGCAGCCGGCGGCGCGATAGACTTCCAGTCCTTGCCGTGCCAGCCCCGGCCTGGCGGACGGGTACAATTCCGTCGTATTGACGACATTGGTTTCCTGTTGAAGACGGCCGACCTGGAATTGCGGCGCCAGCACCAGGCCGAACCAGGAAGCGGCGAAGGCGAAGAACGCGGCGAGGAAGACCAGCGGCCCGCAGCTCATGGCTTCACCTCCGCCGGCTTCAGGTCCGCCGCGAACGATGCGCAGGAGGGAGCCAATCGGGCCCGGCCAAAACGAACCGACAGGCGGACAAAATTCACGGCCAGCAGCAGATTCCCGATCATCATCAGCAGGTCACCCAGCGTGCTCGCGCGCAGAAACGGCAGCGTCCCCTTCGTCAACTCGACGAACCCGGTGCCCGCATCGTTCAACTTGAGGCCCTGAAGGATGCCACCCACGGCCAGGGGCAGTGCCGACAGCAGAATACCAATGGAGCCGAGCCAGAAATGCGCGCGAACCGACCCGGCGCAGGGCCATTCCAGTCCGGCCACCTGCGGCACACTGCAATAGATCACGCCAAACAGGATCATCGCGAAAAACCCGTACGAATGCAGTTCCGACAGCGCCACGCCAAACCAGGTGAAACTCGTGATGGGGCTGATGCCCGGCAGAGCGCTGGCGATTCTCATGACGCCGGCAGCCAGCCACGCGGCGACGCCGAACCCGACGAACAGGAATGCGGGGTTTGCGGCCAATGCCCTGCAGTGGCCGTCCAAAGTTTGACGCACATTCACCGCCGCCGCCAGCAGGGGGATCAACGTCAGCACCGTGGCTACGGCGCTGAGCGCCGGGATCCAGGCGGGGACGGGCGCACCGGCGGGAATTCCCGCCCAACTGCCGAACAAAATCAGCGTCCAGAAGGCGAACAGCGCGAGGCGATCGCTGTGCAGGGGGCGCCCGGCGAGTTTTGGCACGAGGTAAAAAACGGCGCCCAGCCCGGTGAGGCTCAACCAGACGAGGAGCAGGTTGTCGGACCACCACCAGTCGATGAGCGATTGCTCGACGCCGCGCACGCGAAAGACCAGGAGCAGCAGGTGGGCGGTCGAGTCAATCCAGGGGAACCAGAACAACGCCGCCAGGAAAAACCATTGCGGCGGAGAAAGCCGGCCTTCGTTTCGGCGGTGCAGCGTGAGCGCCGTCCACAACCCAATCATCAAATACCCCAGAAACAGGATCCACCCGGCGTAACGCGGCATTTCAAAATTCTCAAATCCGGTGCTGTCACCGGCCAGGATTCCGATCACCCCGACCAGCACGCCCAGGTTCCAGAGTTTTCCGCCGACGCCGATGAGCCAGGGTTGTGAGACGCGATTGCCGCCGAGGCGCGCGATGATCCAGAGGGCGGCGCCGAAGCCCGACTGCAGGGCAAAGCCGTAGAGTTGGGCGTCCACCGCGGCGGCGTGCACGCGGCCATACGTCAGCCACGCGCAGTCGGCCAGGAAATCCGGGGAATGAAATTTGATCGAGGCGATCAGCGCCAGCGCCGAGGCCATCACCGCCCACGACACTGCGCTTCCGAACAGCACGAACAGCGGCACGCGGCACGACGCGTCCACCTGCGCCGTGTCGGGGCGGGCGGCGGGCGATTTCGAACTGGATGGGTCCTCAATCATTCGCAGCGCGTGCCGATTGCTTCATCCCGCCTTTGCGAGTCACCACCATTGTCAAGCGGGGTTCACTCGAACAGGCTGGGTTTGGCCGGCGCCGGCGGGGGAACCGCCGTGGCTTTTTCCACGCGGACGATGAGATTGGATCGCGCCGCAGCCGGGTCACGGCCCCATTTGTCCTCGACGAGCTTCATCGCGTCATCGATTCGAAGCCGGACGACGCCTTTGCCCTGATCCAGCCATGCGGTGGTATGAAGGGACTCGGCCTCGGCGGCGCGCAGCTCCGCGAGGGCTTTGGCGCGTTCGGCGGCGCGGTTGGCGTTGATCGGCGCCGGTTGGGTGTAATACCGCATCGCCCAGACCAGCAGCGCCACGATCAGAAACGCCCCGAGCGTTGCGACTCCGTACACCAGTCCGGTCTTGCAGCAGTTGCAATCTGTGCGCTGAGAATTCATCGGCTTTCCATCAGTTGCCCGGGCCTTGATGCGGCGCTCCGGACGCATCCTCGATCTCGTCGAGTTCGCCGCCGGAAATCTGGGTCGGCACCGGGTGATAATAGCCCATGGCCTCGATCAGCCGCGGGTCTTTCAGCGGGTAGGGCGGAGCGCCGGCGAATTTCGCCAGGAACACCCTCGCCAGCAGCCCGAGCATGAATGCGAGGCATCCGAAATCCAGCCAGATCCATTTCAGCGGGAATCCTTCCGGATGCGCCACCGGCATGATGTTGAACGACAAATCCACGTATTGCATCAACCAGGCCCAGGCGCAAATGGCGGTCATGTAGGGGAAAAGGCTCTTCACATCGATGCGCAGCAGGCCCAGAAACGGGATGAAAAAGTGGCCGAAAATGATGACCAGGCCGATCCACCACCAGGTCCCGTGCTCGCGGATCACATACCAGAACGTCTCTTCGGGCATGTTGCCGTTCCAGATGATGAAATATTGCGCGAAGTGAACGTATGCATAGAAAACTGTGAATGCGAACAGGAGGGAACCGATGAAGTAATATTGATGCTCGTGCAAAACCTCGGTCAGCACCTTTTGCCGGTCCAGAATCATCGTGATCACATACGACGTCGCCAGCGCCACCCAGGCGCTGCCGGCGAAGTAGATGACTCCGTACATGGTGGAGAACCACTCATGCTGCAACGCTTTCATCCATAGGATCGCCGCGAGCGTCAGCGTCACCGCAAACGCAAAGATGCCCCAGTAGGAATAAAACCGCATCCGGAAGGTGCATTTCGCCTCCCCGGTTTCATCCTGTTTCAGCGACCAGTAACGCAACCGGTTTGTCAAAAGCCACCAGACGCAGAAGCAGCCGGCCGCCACGAGGTAAAACATGGGGATGGTGAACAGGGGAAGCTTCGCGTGCAACGCGTGATCCGGGTGCGCCTGTTCCGACGGCCCCATCCATCCATAAATCGTTCTCGCGAGAAGCGCGATCGGAACAAACAGCAGCGCCATCCAGGGAAACAGCAGGCTGGCAATGTGTTCGTTGAACCGGCGGATTGGCACCGACCAGCCGGCGTCGAACAGATGATGCACCAGGACCAGGAACAGGGCGCCGAGGCAGAGGCTGAGGCAAAACATGAACGCGAGGAGCCAGGAAAAGGCGAACTGTCTTCCTCCATCCACCTTCCAACTCGCTGCCAAACCCACCAGCGCGATCAACCCGCCGACAGCCATCAATAGGGTCGGCGCATTCCGCCACCGGGACAAGTCCAGCGGTTCCAGCCGTGCAGCTTTGGTTTGCGAGCTCATAATTACTTGTTCAGGACGCCGCGCAATTCCGGAGGCACATCGTTCGTGGTCCCCAGCCAGCTCAGTTGCACGGCCCGCAGATAGGCGATGATGGCCCAGCGATCCTCCACCGGCACGTTCGGGCCATAGGCGCCCATCAGGTTGCGGCCGTTCGTGATCACGTAAAACAATTCTCCGTCCGCCATTTCGACGATCCGTTTGTCATGCAGGTTTGCCACCACGGTCATCGCGCCGATTTTCCGGGTGATGCCGGTCCCATCCGCCTCCTGCCCGTGGCAGGGGGAGCAGTAAATCGTGAAGCGTTGCTGGCCGCGCTGGAGCAACTGGGCATTGATCGTGAGCGGATTGGTCTCCACAAAATTCGTCGTCCCGGTCACGCGGCCGGTGAACACCGGCGAATCCTCGTACGGATACACGGGGCCGCCGGCCGTCTGGATTGGTTTGCCGCGAGGGATGGTTCCAGGCACCGGCAACTGCGAACTGATGCCGTTGGCGAAAAAGCCGTTGGGCTCCTGCGGTCGAAGCTTGAGCTGGCGGCGCATGTCGGGGAAAACATACAAGGGCGTTCTGCGCGTCAAGGCGCCGCGCCTGCCGGCGATGCCGACGACCGCGATGGCGCAGACCGCAAAGATGAGCAGGAAGTAGCGCATTATTCCTCCACCACCTCGATTTGCTTGCTGCCGGCCTCCTCGAGCAACCGGCGCGTGCCCGGCTCCGAGTACTTCGGGTCGCTGCATTCGATCACGATGAAAAACCGGTCATGGGTGACCGAGCCGAAGCGGCGGTTTTTCAGCAGCGGATGATGGAGCCGCGGCAGGCGGTTGAGGAACAGCATGCCGAACAGCGACCCGAACGCGCCGAAAAGGATGGTCAATTCGTAGGACGGCGGGAACGCCGCATAGGGGCTGAACATGGGCTTGCCGCCGACGACGATGTGGTAGTTGAGGTCGTTCATGAACCAGATCATCACCATGCCGCAGGTGTAGCCGGCCACACCCCCGAGAAACGCGAACCAGCCCACTTTGGAATTCTTCAACCCCATCGCCCGATCCATCCCGTGCACCGGGAACGGAGTGAAGACGTCCCACCGCGTGAACCCGGCATCGCGCACCTTCTCCGCGGCGTGCATCACGGCCGCCGGGGTCGAGAATTCGGCCATCACACCATAGGGATGCGAGGAAACGCCGTTCATAGGGTCACCTCGTCATCCGGCTCCGGTTCTTCATGCTTCGCTCCACCCAGCAGATGGTGCGGGTCGGCTTGCGGCGTCACGCCCTTGACTTCCGAAATGGCGATCAGCGGCAAAAACCGCAGGAACAATAGGAACAGCGTGAAGAAAAGGCCGAAGGTGCCGAGGAATGTGCAGATGTCCACCCACGTCGGCTTGAAATAGCCCCAGCTCGACGGCAGAAAATCCTGGTAGAGCGAGCCCACGATGATCACGAATCGCTCGAACCACATCCCGATGTTGATAAGAATGGAGATGACGAACACCGCGACGAGGTTTTGCCGGAACCATTTGAACCAGAAAAGCTGCGGAACCAGGGCGTTGAAACCGAGCATGGCCGCGCCGCCGTACCAGTAGGTGCCAAAAATCCGGTGCCAGAACGTCCAGCGTTCGTAAGGGTTGCCGCTGTACCAGGCGATGAAATACTCCATGGCGTAGGCGTAACCGACGATCGAGCCCGTCGCCAGCGTCACCTTGCACATCACGTCGATGTGGCGCAGGGTGATCACTTCCTCGAGCTTGCAGATTTTTCTCAGCGGCACCAGCAGCGTCAGCACCATGCCGAAACCCGAATAAATGGCGCCGGCGACGAAGTAGGGCGGGAAGATCGTCGTGTGCCAGCCCGGCAACTGGGACACGGCGAAGTCCAACGACACGATGGAGTGCACCGAGAGCACGAGCGGCGTCGAAAGGCCGGCCAGCAGCAGATACGCCTTTTCATAGTTGCTCCAGTGGCGGTTCGACCCGGTCCAGCCCAGCGCGAACAGGCCGTAGAGAAACTGCCGCGGCCGCGTCTTCGCCCGGTCCCGCATCACCGCGAGGTCGGGAATCAGCCCCATGTACCAGAACAACAGCGACACCGTGAAGTAGGTCGAAACCGCGAACACGTCCCACATCAGCGGCGAACGGAATTGCGGCCAGATCGGGCCGTTCGAATTCGGAATCGGGAACAGCCACCAGTCGAACCACACGCGCCCCACGTGCATCGCCGGGTAAATCCCGGCGCACATGACGGCGAAGATCGTCATCGCCTCCGCGGCGCGGTTCACACCCGTCCGCCACCGCTGCCGCAACAGGAAGAGGATCGCCGAGATCAGCGTCCCGGCGTGGCCGATGCCGATCCACCACACGAAATTGATGATGTCCCAGCCCCACATGACCGGCCGCATATCGCCCCAGACTCCGACGCCGGTGGAAATCTGGTAGGCCAGCATGCACAGGAGCAGCGTGGCGAAGGACAAACTGGGCACGAACGCCATCCACCACCACAGGGGTGTCTTGCCTTCCGCGACGCCGGCGATCCTGTCGGAGATCCAGGCGAAACCGCGCTGGTTTTGCACCAGCGGGATGCGCTCCAGCTCCTTCGGAACCACGGGCAGTTTTGAAGGGATCGCGCGCTCAGCCATGGGTGTGCTCCTTTCCCGCGGTCGCCGGCGATTCGCCGGATTCCTCAAACGGATTGCCTTCCTTGTGCTCGAATTCCTCCAGGCTCAGCGGCACTTCGTGATAGTCGGGCATCGCCGGGTTCGGATTCCGCACCCGCGCCAGGTAGGTGGTTCGCGGCCGGGTGAACAGGTTGTCCAGAACGGAATAATTCCTGTCCTGCGCCTTGAGTTTGGACACGCGGCTCCCGGGATCGCTGATATCGCCGAAGACCAGGGCGCCCGCCGGGCACGCCTGCTGGCAGGCCGTCTTGGGGACGGTCCCCTCGGACTCCTTCAGCCTGACATCGCCCGAAGGTCCGGCTTTGACTTTTTGCGCGATCTTGGCCTGCTCGATGCGCTGGAGGCAGAGGGTGCATTTCTCCATCACGCCGCGCATGCGCACCGACACGTCCGGATTCTTCGACATCTTGAGCAAATCCCACTCGTCGTCCGCCCGCATGCCCGTGGTCGGCTCCGTGGGATCCTTCCACCAGCGCAGCAGATCCCATTCGCCGTCCGTTTCATGGGTCAGCGGGGTGGTATAGAACGGCCCCTTGAGGTCCTTCAACGGGCGCTTGTTGAAATCCAGAAAATTGAACCGGCGGACCTTGTAGGGGCAGTTGTTCGAGCAATACCGCGTGCCGACGCAGCGGTTGTAAACCATCAGGTTCAGACCTTCGTTGTCGTGCGTGGTCGCGTTGACCGGACACACATTTTCGCACGGCGCGGCTTCGCAATGCTGGCAGAACATCGGTTGCACCACGCTCTGCGGATCGTCGATCCACTCCTCGAACTGCTGGTCGCTATCCGTCTTCAGCACGTCCGGCAACCGCCCCTGAGTCGGATCGCCGGCGTAATAGCGGTCCACCCGCATCCACTGCATGGCGCGCCCGCGCCGGACCTGGTCCTTGCCGACGATCGGAATGTTGTTCTCGCTCTGGCACGCGATCACGCAGGTGCCGCACCCAATGCACGTGTTCAAATCCACCGACATGCCCCACTGATGCAACCCCTTCTCCTTCGCCGTGTCGAACGGATTGGGATACATCGATGTCACGACCGGCGGTTCCTCCAGCTTTTCACGATGCGCGAAATCCGGGTGCTGGCGGAATTGGTCCAGGTTCGCCTCGCGAATGATCGGACGGCCTTCCATGGACCAGTGGTTCTGAATGCAGGCCAACTCGAACGTCCCGTCCAACCGGCGCAGGGTGGCCCCGGCGGCAAAGTTCTCCGCGACGGTCGTGCGCAATCGATACGCGTTGAACCCCACCCCCGATCCCACACGGCCGGACTTTTCACGGCCATAACCCAGCGCCAGACCCAGCGAATCATCCGCAAAACCAGGCTGAATCCAGACCGGCCCGCTGACGGTCCGGTCTCCCAGCTTGATCTCGACGAGGTCGAAATTCTTCAACCCTAGCTGTCGCGCCGTCTTGCGACTGAGGATCACGGCGTTGTCCCAGGTGAGCTTCGTGATCGGGTCCGCCATTTCCTGCAGCCAGCCGTTGTTGCTGTAACGGCCGTCGTCCACGGCGTGGTCCCGGTGAAAGACGATCTCCAAATTGTTGGACATGGACGCCATCGCGGCTTGCTCCGACTGGAGGAGACTCCATGCGGATTTGACCGCGTTCGGATCCACATCCACGTTCACCACCTTCGCCGCCGTGCCTTCCGCAAAGCCTTCGTAAAGGAATTTGCGCCAGGCGTCTTCGCCGCCGGCGAACGTCTGGCGCACAATTTCATAGGGCCGGACCACGTCCTCGCCGGCAATGCGCGCCAGCACTTCAATTTCCGTGAGCCCGCCGAACAGCGGCGCGATCAGGGGCTGGATCGGCACGAGGACGCCTTCGCTCGTGAGCGCGTCACCCCAGGACTCGAGAAAATGCGCCGCCGGCAGGTGCCAGTCCGCGTCGCGCCGGGCCGCCTCAAACGTTTCATCCTCGTAGTAACCCAGCCGCACCACGCTCTTCGCCCTGCCCTGCGCCCGCGTCCAGTCCAAATCCGCCGGCGCGTTGTAAACCGGGTTGCCGCCCAGAATGACCAGCGTCTCCACCTCGCCGGCATTTAAAGACTTCGCCAGATCGGAAATGCCGCCCTCGATCGCCGCCGCATCCAGGAAGACGACGGTCTTCCCGATGTTGCCGAGCGCCGCGTTCATCGCCTGCGCCAGCACGTGAACCGCCGGCGGCTGGCGATAACCGGCGACGACCAGCGATTCGCCGGGATGCGCCAGCAAATCCTTCGCGCACTCTGAAATCCATTTGGGATTCACGCCGGCCGGTACCTCCGGAGCATCCAGACCCGCCTGCTTGAGAATTTCCGAGGCAAACGCCAGCGCAACCCGGGGAATCACGCTCGGCGCCACACGCATCCGGTGGTCCGCCGCCATGCCAGTCAGCGACATCAAGGTCTCCACGGCATAAAGCCGGTTCAGGGAATCCGACGGTTTCTCGACGCGCCGGCCCTGGGTGAACCGCCGGATGTTGTCGTGCGCGTCTTCCTCCGAGCCGATGAAATCGCAATCGAGCGACAGAATCACTTTGGCGGCGTCGTATTTGAATATCGGTTTGACGGAGGCGCCGAAGGCCGTTGACGCCGCGCGGCGATGGACATCCAGATCGACCGGCTCGTACACATACCAGCGCGCCTTCGGAAATTTCCCGGCGATCAGCTTCTGCATCCGCATCCGCGACGGCGACGTGTTGCGCTCGAGCAGAAAGCTCAGTCCTTCGCCGCCGGTGGCTTCCGCCCGTTTCGAAAGCTCGCGCAGGCGATCAAAGGCCGCATCGGGTGTGGCGTTGTTTCCGCCCCGAATGAAGCGCCGCGCGCGGTCGGGATCGTACAGATTCAGAATGGCGGCCTGGGCCCATCGGTCGGTGCCGCCGTTGCCGCCGGGAAAGAGCGCGTTGCCCTCCAGCTTGACCGGCCGGCCTTCATACGACCGCGCGAGCAGCGGCACGGCCCCGCCGCGCGTCGCCATGGCCGTCGCATAATATTGCGAGGTGCCGTAAACGTAGTTCTCCGGCTGTTTGCCGAAAGGCTCGAGATGTTCCACGGGCCGGCGGCAACCGCTGCCGGCCAGGCCCATCCCCGCGAGAAGGAACGAGGCGGACATGATCTTGACGAAGTGCCGCCGCGAAACCGGATCCGTCCACTCGCTCGCGCCCCGCGGGAACTCGCGCTCGAGCCATTGGCGGAACTCGGGCGCCTCAGTCACTTCATCCAGGCTCCGCCAGTAGCGACGACCCGTGTCTTGCTCCGGACGAGATGTGGGCGGAGGTGTCTTCACGCGTTCGATCTGGGATTTGAAATTTGAAATTTGAAATTCATTAGCGATGGCACGCGGAGCAGGTTTGCAGGGATTCGACCTTCCACTCGACCATGGCGCGCCGGCCAAACTCGAGTTGCTGGGCCGCCGACGCGGGCCGCCAGGCCAGGTCGGTGATCTTGTCCTCCGGCCGGAGCTTCAATTCGGGGTGGCGATGGCACTCGAGACAGAACGACATGCTGAGGGGTTGGGCGTGATAAACCTCGTCCATCTGGTCGATCCGGCCGTGGCATTCGACGCAACTGACGCCACGGTTGACGTGGACGGAGTGGTTGAAATAGACGAAGTCGGGCAGCTTGTGGATTTGGACCCAGGGAATGGGCTTGCCGCTCTGGGCGCTCTCGCGCACCAGCTCCAGACGCGGATCATCCTTGAGCACCTGGTTGTGGCAGTTCATGCAGGTGGAACTCGCCGGGATGTTCGAGAACCAGGATTTCTCGACGCCGGTATGGCAGTAACGGCAATCGATCCCGAGCTGGCCCGCGTGGGTCGCGTGCGAAAAAGTGACGGGTTGAATGGGTTGATAGCCCACGCGGGTGTATTTCGGCGTGAAATAGTACCAGACACCCGCCGTCACGGCGCCGCCGACGAGAAAAAGCCCGGCGATGATCATCGCCGGCAAGCGGTTGCTCCACTTTGGGAAAATCGCTGACATCTCGAGTCGCCGTTAACCAGTCGAAAACCTGCTGCCACGCCAAAACCTGCCTCTGCCATAGGAAAAACTGATTCGTTCCAACATCAGGCAACCGTCAATTGCTTTTTTCATAACAAAAAACAGTTTCACCCATCTTGCAACCAATTCCTGTTGACCGCTTGAGACGGGATCGCTTGATGAACGGCAGATTTAAGCCGCCCCAAGCCGGAGCGGCAAGAAAAGTTTGTGAAATTTTTCACGAATTTGGTACCGTTAATAATATGAATAAGATATAATGCTTTTTCCTGCCGAGGCGACCGGGTCCCGCCGCCGCCGCCGCTTCCTGCCCTTCCGCAAACCCAAAATCAAAGTTCGAATATCACGAGAAGTCCCTTGCATTTCGGGTCGTCCTTGTGAAAAATTTCACGAGATACTATGGCACATGTCAAACTGCACATTCCCGGGCCGGTCGAAGTCAACGAAAAGACGTTCCGCGCGTTTTGTCTGCCGATGATCGGCCATCGCGGCCAGGGGTTCAAGGATCTCTACGCGAAAATCCAGCCGCAACTCCAGCAACTGCTGTATACGAAACAGCTCGTTTACATTTCCACCTCCTCGGCCTGGGGCGTCATGGAGGGCGCGATCCGGAACCTGGTTTCCCGAAAAGTCCTCAACTGCATGTGCGGCGCATTTTCCGACAAATGGCTCGATGTCTCCAAACGTTGCGGCAAGGACGCCGAGGCGCTCCAGGTGCCGTGGGGCTCGCCCATCCGGGCGGAGGCCATCGATCGCAAACTCGCGACCGGCCAGTTCGACACGCTCACGGTGATCCACAACGAGACGTCCACGGGCGTCATGAGCCCGCTGGCTGAAATCGCGGCGCTCAAGAGGAAGTATCCCGACGTGATGTTCGTCGTGGACGCGGTCAGCTCGATGACGGCGACGAAGATCGAGTTCGACGCGCTGGGAATCGACGTGTTGCTGGCGGGCACCCAGAAGGCGTTCGCGCTGCCGCCGGGCACGTCCATGTTTGTCTGTTCGCCCGCGGCGCTGGCCAGGGCGGCGACGATCAAGGACCGCGGCTATTATTTCGACTTCGTCGAGTTTCAGAAAAACGCCGAGCTGAGCATGACGCCCAGCACGCCAAGCATCGGCCACGTTCATGCCCTGGCGTCCAAGCTCGAAGACATTTTCGCGGAGGGCCTGGAAGCACGGTTCGCGCGCCATCGTCAGACCAACCAAATGACGCGCGATTGGGCGGCACGGCAGGGCTTCACACTGTTTCCCGACCCGGGATTCGAGTCGGTCACGCTCACGTGCGTCAACAATGGTGCCAAGCCCGGAGGGCGCGCCGTGGACGTGCCGAAGCTGCAGAAGCTGGTCAAGGACCGGGGATTCCTCATCGACGGCGGTTACGGAAAAATCAAGGGCACGACGTTTCGCATTTCCAACATGGGCGATGAGACGCCGGCGACGATGCAGCAGCTTTATTCCGCGCTGGATGAGGCCATGAAGCAATTGTGACCGGCCCGCCGCAGAATGGGTAGCACGGGCCACCGGCCCGTGCCGTCCGGCGACCCGCCGGACGGAATGGAAACGAGCGGCCTACTCGAAATTCAGGCCAAAGTGTCGTCAATCATCCAGCTCTTCCGGTCGGCGAGTCGCCGACCGGAACGGGCGAGTCGCCCGTTCTACCCATTTTTCACAAATTCCCTGTGGCCGCATCCTCTGTCTCTGGCTAACTTTGGATTGTGCCACAACCCGCCTACAGGGTCGTTCAACTCGCCAACGGCGCCTGCTGCGTTCATTCGCTGGCTTTTGATGAAACCTTCCATCCGGGGGTCGGCCCGGCGGCCGAAGCGGAGGCCTTGTATGTCCGGCAGGTTCGACTGATCGAACGGGCTCGCCAATACGCCAGGGAGTTCGTGATATGGGACGTCGGCCTCGGCGCCGCGGGCAATGTGCTCGCCGTTTTGCGCGCGACGCGGGAAGTGCCGTGCGCACTCCGACTGATCAGTTTCGATTCCACTCTCGAACCGCTGGAATTCGCGTTGCAACACCGGGAATCCCTCGGATATTTCCACGGCTACGAATCCCCTCTCGAACGCCTCCTGCAGGAGCATCGCGTTTCGTTCCAGTGCGGCCCGCAGGATGTCCAATGGGAATTGCGCCTGTCGGACTTTCCAACACTGCTTGCCCAACCGGGCGCGAAAGATCTTGCAAAGCCGCATCTGGTCATGTTTGACGCCTGTTCACCCGCGAAAAATCCCGGGATGTGGACTCAGCCACTCTTCGACAACCTCTTCCGGCTCCTGGACAGCAACCGCCCGTGCACTGTGGCGAGTTTTTCGCGTAGCACCATGGTTCGTGTCACGCTCCTGCTGGCCGGGTTTTTCGTGGGAGTCGGGCACGCAATCGGAGACAAGGAAGAGACCACCATTGCCACGAACACGCGGGGTGCGATCGACGAGCTCCTGGACCCTCACTGGCTCCGGAGGGCCCGCCGTTCCAGCAGCGCCGAGCCGTTGCGGACGCCTGTTTACCGACAGGCTCCGCTGTCGCCGGAAACGTGGGAAACGCTGCGCAACCATCCGCAGTTTCAAAGTGCATCCGCGTTGACCTCCGGTTAACTTTCCCGTGTGAATCACCGCGAGACCTTCGAGGCGATGCTTGCAGGTGCGGCGCCCATCCTGGCGCTTGCCCCGATGCAGGACGTAACGGACCTGCCGTTCTGGACATTGATGCGGAACTACGGCGGCGCGGACGTTTATTTCACGGAATACTTCCGGGTTTACGCCACGTCACAGATCGACAAGAACATCCTCAAGTCCGTCACGGAAAATCCGACGGGCCGGCCGGTCGTCGCGCAGATGATCGGCAATGACATCCCCTCGCTGGTGCGCACGGCGCGCGAGCTGCAGCAATATCCGGTCGCGGCGGTGGATCTGAACCTGGGCTGCCCCGCGCCGGTGGTGTATCGCAAATGCGCCGGGGGAGGGCTGCTGCGCGAACCGCGGCGGGTGGACGCCATTCTCGGCGCGTTGCGGGACGCGGTCACGATCCGGTTCACGGTCAAGACGCGGATTGGCTTTGATTCGCCGGACGTATTCGACGAACTGCTGCCGATTTTCGCGAGGCACTCCCTGGACCTGCTGACCGTGCACGGTCGCACCGTCCACGAAATGTACCGGCCCACGGTGCATTACGAATTCATCGCGCGGGCGGTGGCGGAGATGCCCTGCCCGGTGCTGGCCAACGGCAACGTTCATTCGGCCGAAAACGCGGTCGCGATTCTGAAAACGACCGGCGCGCGCGGACTGATGATCGGCCGGGGCGCCATCCGCAATCCCTGGCTGTTTCACCAGATCCGACAGCATCAACGCAGCGAAACTGTTTTCGTCCCGCGCGGCTTCGACGTGCTGGAATACGTCCAGGCACTTTACGAAGCCGTTTGCCCTCCCGGCGTGCGCGAATCCGCCCAGGTGCAGAAGATGAAGAAATACATGAATTACCTCGGAGTCGGAGTCGATCCGGCCGGGCTGTTCCTGCATCAGATTCGCCGGGTCTTCACAAAGGAGGAGTTCTTCCGCGTCTGCGAGGAGTTTCTGGGGCACGACCGTCCCATGCCGCTCGAACAGGGCTTGGATTTTTGATTTGCGATTTTTGATTTTTGATTTAGGCCAATCCACCACTGGAAGCTGACTTGCGGGATGAAACCATGATCGCCACCAGCTCATTGGCTTCCTGAAGGAGGAGTTCTACCTGCTTCGGTTTGATCAACTGGCCCTCGATAATCAATTCCATCCAGAAGGCACTTTCATCCGCTTCCTCCTCCACGGTACCCAGCTTGGCTACGAACTCCGGCTTGGAACGGCCACGGCAGGCCGCGCGGTAGTTCGCACCCACAGAGGTCCCCGATCGCACGAGTTGGTTGGCAATCGCGCGCCCCTCGACAGTTTTCGGAAGGGCTGCGATCAACCGGATCACCCGCAACGCGAATTGCTTTGTCCGTTTCTTCAGTTCGATTTCGTTCATAGTTCCCTCCAATCAAAAATCAAAAATCGGAAATCAAAAATCCCCTACCCGTACCGATACGGCTTTTCCATCGGGAACGAATTCGGCAGGTGTCGCACTTCGCGGACCGCGCTGTCCTCCAGCAGCACCTCGACGATGTCGAACCGGATTTTCACGGGTGGATTTTTCAGCAGGCGCAAATAGTCCAGGGCGGTTTGCGAAAGCAGCCGGCGTTTGCGCGCGTTCACGGCCGCGGCCGGGCGCACCCACTCCTCGGACGAACGCGTCTTGACCTCGACGAACACAAGACAGTCCTCGTCACGGAACACCAGGTCGATTTCACCGCGTTTCGATCGGAAGTTGGCGGTCAGAAACTTGAGGCCCCGCCGCCGGAGATATTTCCCGGCGGCGCGTTCCCCGAGTTCGCCATGGCGCAAGTGGAGTGGCTTGTCGGCGCCGTGAATCCACGCTTGAATGCGAGCCCTCAGATTCATCCCCATTATCCCCATTGAGTCCGGCCGCGACCCGATCGGGGCGCCGCAAAATCAACTCCCCTCCCGAATTCAAACCCGCGGCCGCAGCGGGCCATCCCCCGCGCCGGCGTCCGCCTGGAAAAGTTTGAGCTCGGTTTCAACCGGACGGAAAGGCGAAAAGCTGCGGCGATGAATCGGGCACGGGCCGCGTTCCCGGATGGCCGCATAATGCTGCGGCGTGGCGTAGCCCTTGTGTTCGGCGAAACCGTATCCGGGGTAAAGCCCGTCCATTTCGATCATCATCCGGTCGCGGGTGACCTTGGCCAGCACGCTGGCCGCGGCGATGGAATAACTCTTGCAATCCCCCTGCACCAGGGCTGTTTGCGGGTAGGGCAGCCATTTGATTCTCAGTCCGTCCACCAGCACATGCAGCGGCTTAGGCTGGAGTTGATCGAGGGCGGCATTCATGGCCCGCCAGGCCGCTTGGCGGATGTTGATCCGGTCGATCATCTCGACGTCCACAATTGAAACGGCGTGCCGGATTTCCGGGTGCGAAGTGATGATCGAAAAATACTTCCCGCGCTGGTCTCCGGTGAGTTGCTTGGAATCATTCAGCCCGCGCAGTCTGGGATCGAGGCCCGCCTCCAACCAGCTCGCGGGTAACATGACCGCGGCCGCGACCACCGGGCCGGCAAGCGGACCGCAGCCCGCCTCGTCCACTCCAGCGACGAGGGCCGTGCCTTGCCTCCATAGCTCGCATTCGTGCGACAGCCGGTTCCAAAACGTTGCGCCCATGGTTCGAGTCGCGTTCCACGATGACGCCCCGTCCCCGTGTTCGCAATCAAAACTTGCGCCCTTGCCGCGCCGGGCTGATTCGTGGTTGAATTCCGGCATGAAAACCGAAGCTCTGCACGTCGGCATGAAGGTCCGCCACCCGCAATACGGAATCGGCGTGGTGAAATCGATCTCGGAGAACACGGCGGACGTTCTCTTTAACGACGGAAAACGCGCGGTGGCTCCGGAAGGGGCCGGGTTGGAGCCGGCCGAAGCTCAGGCGGAGTTCCGCGGACTGGGCGTTCCGCTCAAGCAATTCGTCGAGGAGACACTGGATGTGGCGGTTCGCAAGATGGGGCTCGAACGACCGGACTCGATCGTGGAGAAGTTGGGCAGCCGCTGGCACAACGGCAAGATGACCCTGCAGCCGTCCGATCCGTCGTTGCAGGCCAAGGAAGTGCCGCTCGAAGCCTTTTTCCACAAGATCATCATGATGCGCAACAATCTCCGCGTGCTGGAACAGAAGATCAACTCGCATGAAAAACTGTCCGAAGGCGAGAAGATCGACATGCAGCAATACCTGACCCGATGTTACGGTTCGATGACGACCTTCAACGTGTTGTTCAAGGAGAAGGAAGACCAGTTTTGAAGCGGCTCCGGCGGGGAACCGGCTGATCCGCCTCTGAAAAAAAGGCACTTTGTTGAAAGATGGGGGCTTCCGGGTTCGTATTATATAGTGTGACGCCGCGCGTTGACCCGGAGAGGGAAAAAGGGCAACGGGGCGATGCGGGTGTCAAACCACGAGAGTGGTTGGCTGCTGCTCGGGTTTCCCCCTGGCAGCAGCCATTTCCTTTTGGGCACGGTGCTCAAAAAAGACTACACTGGTGTTTCGACCTCAAAGCACCCCATTATTCCGCAGTTGGCTGTCAAAAGCATAATCCCGTTTGATTGTCACTTTCAAAACATGACCAAGGTGCAGGCTGTCGCCGGATTTCGAAATTCTATGAAAACCTCCTGGAGCAATCCCCGTTTCGTTTTGCAACCCGATGGACATTGTCATCGTTCCTTCCTCGACAGACCCCGTGCAGCCCTGATGGCTGGGTTGTTGTGCTGCCTCGCGACTGGCCTGCTTTCTCCGGCATTGGCGGATCAAACCATTGAACTCAAAGGGGATGCAGGCGGCAGGCGTTTCGACGGCATCGGCGCGGTGAGCGGCGGCGGCGCCACCTCGGTTTTGCTCAAGGACTATCCCGAACCACAGCGCAGCCAGGTTCTGGATTTGCTCTTCAAACCCAAGTTTGGCGCGTCCATGAGCGCGCTTCTGGTCGAAGTTCCGGGCGACGGAAATTCAACGCAAGGCTCCGAGCCGAGCCACATGCACACCCGGGATGACCTCAACTGCGGTCGCGGCTACGAATGGTGGTTGATGTGCGAGGCGAAAAAGCGCAATCCCGACATCACCCTGGATGCCTGCGCCTGGGGCTGCCCCGGCTGGGTGGGCAACGGGAATTTCTGGTCGCAGGACATGTGCGACTATTACGTCAAATGGATTCAGGGACTCAAGACCGTCTACGGCCTGGACCTGGACGCCATCGGGTGCCGGAATGAAAAGGGCGTCAACGAGGACTTTGCAAAAAAATTCCGCGCCACGCTCGATGCAAACGGCCTGGAAAAGGTCAAAATCCACGGTTTCGACAATTGGGACAAAACAAAATTCGACTGGACCCGGGACATGACCACGGACGTGGAATTGCGCAAAGCGGTGGCGATCCTCAGCAACCACACGATGGCGGACAGGCCGGCGTCCGAGGACGTGCGGAGACTCGCCGCGACGTTCGACAAGCCGATTTGGAACAGCGAAGAGCATGTCTACAAGAGCGGGTTTGACTGTGAAATCAGCCTCGTGCAGGCGTTCAACGACAACTTCATCCGCAGCGGCGTAACCAAGATCGTGAATTGGTATCTCGTCGGCTCCGTTTACCCGATGGAGCCGTATCCGGAGACGCCCGCCGCCATGATCGCGAATTCGCCCTGGAGCGGACATTATCATACCCGCGAAGTGCTGTGGGGCTACGCGCACTATGGCCAATTCTCAAAAGTGGGCTGGCAATATCTCAACGGCGCTTGCGGGAACCTGGCCGCCGGCGGCACTTTCGTCACGCTCAAATCACCGGGCAAAGACTACAGCGTGATCGCCGAGACCAAGGACGCCGCGGTCGCCCAAAACCTCGCCTTAAACATCAGCGGCGGCTTGTCCACCCGCAAGCTCTGCGTCTGGCGCAGCGACGCCACCGAGCAATTTGCAAGACAGGCCGACATCACGCCCACGAATGGATCCTTCACCGTCGTCCTGCAGCCGAAGTCCATCTATTCCATTTCAACAACCACCGGCCAGAAAAAGGGCTCGTTCGCCGACATCCCCGCCGCCAAGGATTTTCCGTTTCCCTATTACGAAACCTACGAGGAATATACTGATCCCAGCCAATGGGGTTATCTGCCGCACTACACGGCGGACATCTCCAGCGTGTTCGAAATCGCCGACCGCCCCGACAAGACCGGGAAATGTCTCCGCCAGATCCTGACCGAACGAGCCCAAAGCTGGGCGCCGGAATGGATGCCTTACACGATCCTTGGCGATCAGAACTGGCATGATTGCGAGGTCGCCGCCGATGTGTATCTGGATCATGGCGGCTGGGCTGGCGTCATGGGCCGGGTCAACAACGTCGGCAACGGCTACGGCTGCGTTCCCAAAGGATATTATCTGCGCCTCGCGGTGGACGGCAGTTGCGCCTTGTATGCCGCCACCCAGCAGAAAAACGCCGGCCCGGGAACGCTGCTGGCCACAGGCATCGCCGCCAACGCAGCCGGGAATCAGTGGCACAACGTGAAGCTGCAGTTCTCCGGCGACGTCATCACCGGTTTCGTGGACGGCGCGCAGGTGTTGTCCGTGACAAACGATCTGTATCCGCGCGGCATGGCCGGGCTGATCACCGGCGGCGACGCCAAACATGCCAACACCGCGTTCTTCGACAACCTGCTGATCAACGCCGTGGGCGCCGCAACGCCCCGACTGACGGTGTTCGCAGACAATCAATCGCCGATCTATAAACCCTGAAGCGCAGGGTGTGGTGGATCTGGCGGAGGGTCAACGCGACGCGTGAGACGTTCGCAGACGGTGGAATGGTGCGCGCTGCAGGATTTGAACCTGCGACCCCTTCCGTGTGAAGGAAGTGCTCTTCCGCTGAGCTAAGCGCGCAACCTCCGCTGGAAGACCGTTGAGAATCGCTTGTTTTCATAGGTCTTTCCGCGGTTTTTAGCGGACGGATAACGTCACCTTTTTCCAGCCCCCTCGCAAGTCGAAAAACACCCGAGGTCAGGGCGCGAATTGCGCCAAAAGTTTTGTTACCCGGGAGGGGGTGTAAAGACAGGCAAAAGGATACGTTGTGCCAAAAGTGACTGTTACCGTGGCCGGAATGGATAAAGCGATGAGTCAACCGACACGGACAG
>Ga0224555_1001664_pt1 | contig 29633 bp, 25 predicted proteins | sample 714S23034metaG_FD_180687 | JGI IMG/M metagenome (GOLD analysis project Ga0224555, IMG submission 180687) | Peat soil microbial communities from Stordalen Mire, Sweden - 717 S2 30-34 | ecosystem: Environmental > Terrestrial > Soil > Wetlands > Peat | place: Sweden: Norrbotten County, Stordalen...
GGCCTCCATCTCCATCTCGATGCCACGCAGGCCGCCGCATCCGGGGCCACCGGCTTTCAGCTCGGGGAAGCCCTTCTCGAAGGGATGGAACGGGACGTAGAAGATCTTGACCTTGCCGCGAGCACCCTCCAGCAGCGTCTGAAGATGACCGATGACGTCGCGCTTGGCGAGTTGCTCCTTGATGTGCGCGTACATGGTCCCACCGGGGCTGAGAAAATCGTTCTGCGGCTCGATCAACACGATCGCCGCCTTGTCCGCTGGAATCTTTGTCATCACCGCGACCTCCTGACGTCAGCCTGCTGGATAGCGCATCTGCCTTACGACGGAATCGTCGTTCCGCGACTTGCTCGACCCAGGCAGCCCTTTCCGTTCGTGTACTTATCCCATGGTCCCAGCCGGTCGCGCTCCCGCCAGGGGAATAGGTAGCCACTCGCGGGTGACCGCCGGCCCGAGCTCCTCGGGAGGACGATCGCGGCCTTCGCGTGGCCGCTACCATGGCTGCTTGCAGTACGTTCGGCGGGGCGGCGGCACCCGCAACCTTTGACGCCAGGCGGCGGCGTTGAGCGCCAGCTGCCTGGTCACCCGCTCGAAGCCGCGCGGATGCACTCCCACCAGTACCCGGTTCGGAGCGGACGTCCCGTCCCCTTCCGACGGGACACCGTTCGACGAGGGAATATTCCTTGCTAGCACCGGCGGTCTAGCTGTATTTCCCAGGGACGTTGTTGACGCGGGCGATGGGTGGGAGGCCGCCCAGGGCGGTGTGAGACCGATGGTGGTTGTACATGTGGAGCCACCCCGGGAGCAAGTCCAGGCGCGCCTGGTTATCTGAGTAGGGGCGGCAGTAGGCCCACTCCTCGAGGAGGATGCGGTTGAAGCGCTCAACCTTGCCATTGGTCTGCGGGTGGTAGGGGGGGATCCGGACATGCCGGGCGCCCATCTCAGCCAGGGCGTCCTGGAAGGCCCGACTGAGCACGTAGTTCTTGGCGTTGTCGGTCATGACCCCCCGGATCCGGATCCCTAGAGCCGCGTAGAAGGCCTGAGAGCGGCGAAGAAAGGCCGCGCAGGTGGTACCCAACTCATCGGCGTGGACCTCGACGTAGGCCAGCCGGGAGTGGTCGTCGATCGCCGCGTGGACGAAGTCGTAGCCGCCGATGGCCCTGAACGTCAGCCGGCGGGTCTCGGTCGACCGTCCCAGGACACGATGCCCACCGCCGGGAGGGATCCGGCCCAGCTTCTTGACGTCGATGTGGATCAGCTCACCCGGGGCATCCCGTTCATAACGCCGGATCACCCGGCCGGGCCGGGCACCCAGCGCGTTACGCCGGGGCGGGTGGCCTTGCCTATATTCACTGAATCGGCTATATTCACTACCACTGTGAATAAGGCGCCAATCGTGAAGATCGAAGGCCCCTTCGAGAAGGAGGCTCTCCGGATCCTTCGCGACATCCCGGACATAGCGGTGGAAGCCGAGGCGAGGCTGCCCGATGGAAAGCGAGCTGACTTCCTGATCCGAGCGGGTGACGTGACGTACGTGGTCGAGGTGAAGGCGCAGCGCGCCGTCAACGCGGCCGCCGCCCGCCAGGTGGCCGAGTACGCGCGCCAGCTGCCCGGAGCGGTACCCGTGCTCGTCGTCGCTGAGACCACTACTGAGGAGGCCAGGAGGATCCTTGAGGAGACCGGCGTGGCAGTGATCGACGGCCTTGGCAACATGAGAGTGGAGCTGCCCGGACTGTTCTTGCGAGCCGAAGGGCGGCGAAACGCTCAGCACGCACGGGAGCGGCCGCCCGTCCAGCTCACCGGCAAGGCAGGGGTGGCGACCCAGGCGCTCCTACGAGAGCCGAAGCGGAAGTGGCAGGTCCACGCTTTGGCGAACGAGGCAGCGGTATCCGCAGGGCTGGCACACCGCGTCCTGGCACGCCTGGAGCGTGAGCAGCTCGTTGAGGTCGAGGGCGCCGGCCCGCAGCGGACCCGTCGGGTGACCAATCCGGCGGCGCTTCTCGACCTCTGGGCCGAGGAGGTGCGTGACCGCGGGGTCAAGCAACTGCGGACCTTTCGGCTGGCCCGTGACCCACGGGCGCAAGCAGTGACGCTGAGCCACGCGCTGACGGAGGCGAACATCGAACATGCCGTGACCGGAGCGGCAGGGGCCGCCAGGCTCGCACCGTTTATCACCGCGATTCCGGTCACGGACATATGGGTCGCCGAGACCGTCGGGCTGGACGACGTCGCCGCTGCGGCCGGCGCGGACGTTGTCAACGAGGGCCATAACATAGTTCTGCGGCAAGCAACGGGCGACGCTCCGCTGGCGTTCCGCCAAGAGGTTGAGAAGGTGTGGACGGCCAACCCGTTCCGACTCTTCTACGACCTGCGCCAGGATCCACGGCGTGGTCGTGAGCAGGCGGACAGACTCCGAGAAGAGGTGATCGGGTTTTGAGTAAGAGCCACTACAGCGCCTACGACGAGGTGACGACGGCGCGTTGCGAGCGCGCGCTCGTGACACTTCTGGGCGACATTGGACCATGGAGCGAGCGCATTTATCTGGCTGGCGGCCTCGCGCCTCGCTACATCGTTGGGAGCCTCCCGGAGGGAGCACGCCCACACGTCGGCACGACCGACGTCGATCTCGTCATCGGACTGGCCCTTGGAGACGAGAGTCCCGAGGCATACCGCACTCTGGAGAACAACCTCAAGAAGGCAGGCTTCAAGGCCGAGTCGTCGTTCCGATGGATCAAGGACGTCCAGGGCGTGAACGTCATCGTCGAGTTCCTCTGCGAGACCGACCAGGTAGAACCCGGTCGGATCTACAAGCCGAAGGAGGAGGGGACGGGATCCGGTCTCGGAGCGTTCAACGTCCGTGGAGCGCAGCTCGTGACGCGCGACTATCTCGTGCGGACCATCGAGGCGGAGAGACTCGACGGTGGTGGCCTGTCCCGAGTGGACGTCCGAGTGGCAAACATCCTCTCGTACACGGTCCTGAAGATCCTGGCGTTTCAGGACCGGCACGAGAACAAAGATGCGTACGACCTCATCTACTGCCTGCTGAACTTTGGAGACGGCCCGCATGACGCAGGCCGGGTCGCCGCCGAGAGCGCGATCCTCGATGAGGAGCAGGTCAGCGAGTCACTGCGACTGCTCGCTGAGCGATTCGAATCTGTTGAGCATGATGGCCCTCATGCCTACGGCGCCTTCCTCAGCGAGTCGGGCGATGAAGACGAAGCTGCACGGCTACGGCAGGAGGCGGTTGCAGTCGTGCGCGAGTTCCTGCAAGGCCTGGGCCGCTGACGGCAGTGCATGGTGTATTACGTTACCTGGGAGGAAACGGATGCAACGACACCTGAGCGTTTGGGTCTGTCAGGCCTGGCGAGGAAGATGTGGTGTCCATGCCGAAGTCGCGGCCGCCTTCCCGACGCTGGCACCCGTCGTGGACGCCTTCAACAAGCTCAACGCAGCGGTGACGCAGTGGCGCATCGCCACAGACACACTGCCATCGCACTAATCGGATCATGAGGCGCTGAGCATGCCCAGAGGTGCGATCACAAGCACGCGCTCAGACGACGCTGGGGGCAGACCGCCGCTGTCGGAGGTCGACTCGGCGGACGCTGAGAAGATCCTCGTGGAGGCGCTCAGCCAGGTCGGTTACTACGCTCGTGCCATCGGGCTTCAGGCAGGCCGGCTGACCCCGACACGTCAGCAGCCCGTCTACTCCAGAGACTTCGTCCCGGACGCCATCCTGATGGCCTACGCGTTGCGAGGGCTCCTCCGGGCGGCGGATCTAGTCCAGCGGCTTAGCGGAGCCCCCTCCGCGGTGCGGGCAATCGCCACATTCATGCGCGCCGTGCCAAATGTCACGGTCGCGCGCGACGTGCTCGCGCACTTCGATGACTACCTCCTCGGAATCGGCCACCACAAGGAGGCGCCCAGCTTCCACGTCCATGTGAAGTACGACGGCAAGCGCACCTTCCTCTATGTCGATCCTTGGTCGATCGAGATCCAACGGGCGGGACGCGCCGCTGGGAGGCTGATGGTGAAGCTCTGGCTCGACACCGATGTCCAGCGGGCAGCCGGAGTGCTCAAAGGGTGATGGAGTGCCGATGAGGCCCTCGACGTCGGAGCGCCTCCGCAAGCAGGTGCTCGACAAGGAATACGAGTGGCACCGAGCGACAGTGCGGGTTTGCGGGTGAGGCGGGGTCGGTGGCGGGCGTCCTTTGGGTGGCGGACGGTGGTGATGCCGCGGGGCCAGATCTGGGGTTGGGAGCGCCCCGGCGCCATTGACCCCGGGGGTTTGGGCGACGAGGAGATAGGCGACGTCGGCTTGGTCGGGACGCCGCGGAGCGCGAGGGATGGCGAGAGTGGGGTCGGCGTGGAGTTGGCAAGCAGAGGCGTTGAGGTGCCGCCGGCCGTCCCGGCGAGGCTGGAGTTCCACGAGTTCCATCGGGACCTGTACGCCCGGCTGCGGCGGGACGCGCACCTGGACGACGAGGCCGCTCAGACGGTCGTCAACCACGTGGCGATGATGGGCAGTAGCCCCCGAAGGGATCGAGAGGGCCGTGGCCGAGTTGGACGGGTTGGTGGCGCGTGGGCTGGGGCAGGAGAGGCTCTCCGCGGTGCGCGAGCTGCTGCGGCAGGTGGCGGCTGAGGTGTTCTGAGGGGGACGTCGCCGGCGGGGGCCACGGCAGGGTAGGGGAGCTCGGCGCGGCCGCGAGGACTGAGCAGGGTGGACTTGGCTGCGTGTGCCGTGACCGGAACACCGACAGCTCCGTCATATCTGGTGGGTAGCCTTCGGCATCGAAAGCACATGCCCTCTCCCCGGAACCGTCTCCCCGCAGTCATGGCCGCGGCGGTGGCCCTCGGCGCGCTGTGTGCCTGCGCGCCGGTGTGGGGGGGGAACGCTACGCCCTACCCCGACATCGCTGCGCCGCTGGCCACTGCGCCGGTTCGGGGGGAGAACGCTACGTCGTACCCCAACCTCGCTGCGCCGCTGGGCACCGCGCCGGTGGTCACTCCGCCCGCAATCGCGCCTGCCACCACGCAGCCGGCCGCCACCTCCACGCCGGCCCCGCTCTCGTCCGACGCGGAGATGCTCGACGAGGGGACCTCCGAGATTCTCTCTTGCATGGGGCAGGGGGGGCAGGCGTGTGAGGACGTTGTCCTCCTCCTCGACGAGTGGGGCGGTGTCATTCCGACGATAGGGGAGACGCCCGCGGTGCGCGCCGACGGCGTCGCCGCCCACGGCCTGGCACTGCAGATGTTCGGCGCGGAAACCCCTGCCCAGGTCAGCGCCCTCGCGCCCCAGTTCCTGGGAGCGATCAATCAGCTGCGAGCAGACCTCGGCTTGGCGCCCCTGCCCGGCTGATCGTGTATCAGTGAGAGATGCTGCCCTGGTCCATCCCGAGCTGGCCGAGTCAGCCGCCCTGCGCTACATAGCCCACCTCAAGGAGGTCGAAGCGGCCCAGCAGCCGACGGCGCCAACCCGGAAGCCACTGCGCGATCTGATCGAGACGCTCGAGGCGGCAGTGAAGGTCGGGCCCAAGCTCAATGCAGCTGATGTCAGGTTCAGAGTCTCCTCCCTGGGCGATGCGGAGCTGGCTGCCGAGGATCTGGAACCGTTCCTCAACGAGTTTCAGCTGGGGCTGGGCTACGACGGCGCTCCGATCGTGGCCATGGGCACCGAAACCGCCGACGATCCGGGAAAACCGGAAGACTTGGCATGGGGTTGTCTTCAGACCGTCCTGATCTTGTCGGGTTCGCCCCAGCGGGTGGTCGAGGATCTGCTGAAGCCGTCGTCCTGGTGGCCCAAGATGCTCGCCAGGGGCCTCCCACCCGATCCATGGAGCCCCTTTCACATTCACCCCAACGACCTGTACCAGGTTCAGGCGCGCTCTCACACGCACACGTGGATCAACCTCGACAAGCTCATCCTTCCAACTGAGGCGCCCTGGGAACCGCTTCTCGCCCAGGGTGTAGGGGTTGGGCTCGGCGACCTCGTGTACCAGATCGAGCGCTCAGCACTCCCTGCCAAGCGATCCTCCCGCGGCAAGGTCCCGACCCGGACGAGGACCGACTGGCTCGTACAGGAGGTCATCCCGGCCCTGAGACAGACCGCCCACACGCTGCTGCTCCACGGTTTCGGCAATGGCAACGTCTGGGACGAGAACGCGGTCGAGTTGATCAACGCCTTCCTCGGCTACGACTCCGGCACCCCGACCCACGTGGATTGGACCTCGGTCACATCCAAGCGGGGCGACTGGCTCTGGTTCCGGGTGGAGGGTGATCACCGCGTAGTCTGGTCGCGAGCCCTCGGGTGGCCGTGGCGAGACGAGTACAGGTCAGCGGTTCGTTCAGCAATGGGTACCGCGTAGTTACCGAAGTCAGCGAGACGGCCCAGTGCTGATGGGGGCCTAACCCGTTATTCCCATCCAGCCGTAGTAGCCCGCGAACAGCCGGGACCTCGTCGCCGCCCGCGGTGTAAACCCTCACTGAAATGTCAGTGGAACCGCACGGTGATGTCAGTGGAACACCTCACTGAAATGTCAGTCGCATGCCGGCGGCGCCCCACCTCCGAGCTTGGGCCCGAGGGCCACGATGGTCTCCTGAGCGTCGGCGGCGCAGTCGGCCGGGCCGAGCTACCTCGGGGGTCTCGGCGACGCCAGTATCCGCGACTACTGACGTTTTGGGTGCGGTTTTGAGCGGGTGGCTGCCCACGGTGGCAAACTGCTGAGGTGAGTGCATCGACGGATGAGACGGACGAGATTCGATCGTACGTCGAGAGCCAGGCCCACGAAGAGGTTGTCCACCTCGAAAAGGCAGCGTCGGAGCTGGTCGGGCCGGTTCGACACGACATCTGGGACGTGCACTGCCCAACGAGCCGCTGGTGGGTCGTCACCGAGCCCACCAATCTTTATGACCAGGCTGACTTCAAGAGCCGAGACGTCGCCCTGACGTTTCATATCGGCCTCGCCCTTCGTGTCCACTACGCCCAAGAACGCAAGGTGCCGGTGACTCCTGACTCGGCGGACCTCCTGCCGGGATCGTGGCGACGGTGGCAACAGGCATTCGAGGCATACGAGAGCGGCGACGAGGCCGAGACGTTTCAGTCCGTAGGAGTTCGGCTGCGGGAGTGTTTGGTGTCGTTCGTCGGCGAGACCCGCAATGACGACCTGGTACCAGCCGGCCAAACCCCGCCCAAAGGTTCGGATGTCAAAGGCTGGACTGTACTGCTCGCAAATGCCCGGGCGGCAGGTGAGTCCTCATCGGCCCTTCGGTCCTACCTGAAGAAGCTGGCGGTCGAGACCTGGGATTACGTGAGTTGGCTCACGCACGCAAAGAATGCCGTCCGAATGGACGCCGACATCGGCCTCAAGGCGGTTGAACATCTGCTTGGGATGTTCACCGCGGCCAGGTTGCGCCTTGCCACGGCAATGAGCCGTTGCCAGTCCTGCGGCTCCTACGAGGTGGTGGCTGGGGTTTGTCGGCACTGCGAGTGGATAGACTCGTCTTACATACCACCCGAACTGCCTGAGTGGTCCGACGAGGAACGGGAGCGGCGACTTGCCGAACCGTGCACCCCCTCGTCCGACATCTCAACATTCATCAGGCCAGACGACCTCGTTTAGCCACGCCAACCTTAGAGTGAGCGGGCCGCATGACCCGATCGTGCATCTTCTGTGGCGGCGAGGGTCCATTGACGGGCGAACACGTCTTCGGAGATTGGCTGACGCGCATCGGCGTGGACCTCACACCGCGGGCACATGTGGCGGGACCGCTGAACCGCATTGGCCAGGAGATGGGAGTAACGGCACCGTTCCGCCGCACGGTGCGCGATGTCTGCGGCCCGTGCAACCACGGGTGGATGGCCCGGCTGGAGGATGCTGCACGCCATGTACTGACCCCGCTCATCCTCGGTAAGCGGGGGATCATTGAACCTTCAGATCAGGGCGCCATCGCAGCGTGGATGGAGAAGACGTGCCTCGTCGGAATGCTCATGTCGTCGACCGAGGATCGCGAGCGAGGGTATGGCCTCTCTCCGTCTGAATACCACGAACTGTACGACCGGCGTGATTCGATGGAGCCGTTGCCCGCCACACAGATGTGGATCGGGCGACATGGAGGCCAGGAGCGAACAGGCTCGACATGGGTGACTCCCTTGGTCGTGGCCATAGAGGGGATGGACGAGCCAACGCTTCCACAGGGATACGCCATGACCGTCGTATTGGGCGAACTCCTTCTCCACGGCGTGCGGTTCACCGTGCCGGCCCTCGAATTGACGCTGTCCACCCGCGGAGGATTGCCGCCACTGTGGCCACGTGGCGATCGCATCGTGTGGCCCGGCGGTGACCCCGTGGATGATGAGCGCTTCTTTCGCCTCAGCGCCGGGAAGGAGCTTCAGGCAACGGAGCCACAACTTTCGGTCCGCCCGTGGACGCCTGCCACCGAGCTGCCGGAGAGCCGAGAAGTTGGTTCGATGGTCGAGTTACGAACGATCTGCGGCGAGCACGTCGTGTACTACCCCGCGGCATTGGTCCACGAGGCGATGCGTGGCCGGTTCTACGCATTTGTCACCTCGTGCGAGTGCCCCAGGGCCTATCTCATCGAGACCGCAAATGACGGAGCACATTGCAAGTTCGCTGGAGGCGATGAGCCCATCGCCAAGGCATACGACTCTCTGGAAGGCGACGAGTACCTCATCGACCGCGAAGGTGGACTCTTCGTGTGTAAGCGACTGCCAGAGTATTCCGGGACAGGCCGTCCGGAAGTGGGGTAGCAGAGCATGCGTCGACCGCCGTCCGTAAAGACAGAGAGAGGCGGTGTCACCGCGACCCAGCAAGCTGTGCAGGACAAGCTCAAGTGGATCTTCCGCGAGCAGTTCGTTGAGGACTTCGGCATCGACGCACAGATTGAGGTAGTCGATGGAGAGATGGTCGAGGGGAGATTGCTCGCCGTACAGATCAAGAGCGGTGAGAGCTACTTCAACGAGAGTGGTCCCGGCGGCTGGTGGTTCCGACCAGACGACGATCATGTCCGCTACTGGATGAACCACTCCTTGCCCGTGGTCGTTGTTCTCCATCACCCTGCGACTAAGAAGTGCCACTGGCAACTGGTCAAGGAGAGCACCTTGACCGGGACGTCGACGGGCGGTTGGAAGATACTCGTCCCTGAGGACAACGTTCTAGACGAGAGCGCCGAAGCGCCACTGCGAGCGGCCGCTGAGGCGGATCCCTACGTCCTCCGAATCCGAGAGCTCCAACTGGCCCGGCCATGGATGGAGCTGCTGGGCAGCGGGCAGCGGCTGGTCATCGACATCGAAGAATGGATCCACAAGTCGTCAGGGCGCGGCTCGATCTCCTTGGGTGTCGACAATGAGGACGGTGGCAGCCCCACCCCGCTCGCGACCTGGGGTGTCTATCTCGGATCGTCTGACTACGCCGAAGTTGTCCCGACGCTCTTCGCGTGGGCGGATGTCTCAGTCTACGAGGAGACCTACGACGATGCAGACCACGAGGAGTACGAGGCGGAGTGTGTGACCGTCGACAGTGAGGGTGACCGCTTCGAATCCCAGGACTTCGCCGAATGGGCCGCGGGGCACCAACGAGAGGAGCTGCGCCCCTACACCAACGTGGCCGGGGAGGCCGACCTCTGGCGGTTGGAACTGACGCTCAATGACCTGGGGCGCTCGTTCCTCATCGTCGACAGGTTCGCCAATCTGGGCCTGAGGCAACTGACCCGGTAGTCACGCAGGGGAAGGTGGTTGACGTCGCTCGTGCCGTGGGGAAGCCTTGTGATGGCATCCAGAGAGGACGGAGATGAGCCAAGTGTGAAGGGACGCCAAACTGTCAAGATCAGCGGCCACGAAAACTGTCAGTAGAATCGGCCACCAAAGTATCAGTGGACCGTCGCTAGGCTAGGCCAAGCTCCCCTACATCCCGGCCGTGTCATTTGGCGCGAGATGCGTCTGTTCGAAGTACCGCCGTAGGCCATCAAGTCGCTCCAAGTACGGCCCGAAGATCTGAAGGTTGACGCGCGCTTGGTCCTTCGTGAGCACTCGGCCGGTGGGATGTCCCGAATCGTTCCGCGTGGTTCGTATGATGTCGCCAACGCCGTCGAGCACGATGGCAAGTCCGTCCGCGAGTTCCTGCGGGAGGCCCGCTCGACGGGGCTCTAGCAGGGGCCGGTTTCAACCAGTCGGTGCAACGGGGCTCTCCAGAAGCTGGCTGAAGGCCTCAGCTGGCGTACGCCACCCGAGTGTACGGCGAGGCCGGCCATTGAGCTGGGCCGCGACAGCCTGCAGGGTGGCTGGGTCGCTCGGCATCACCGAAGCGCTGGGTAGGTACTGGCGGAGGAGGCCGTTGGTATTCTCGTTGGTCCCTCGCTCCCATGGGGATCGGGGATGAGCGAAGTACACGGCTACACCTGTGTCGACGGTGAATTGCCGATGCTGAGCCAGCTCAGTTCCTTGATCCCAGGTGAGCGATTGCCGCAGCGACGTCGGCAGAGTGACGATGGTCTCGGCGATGGCCAGGCGGGTGGGCTCTGCGGCGCGTCCTTGTGGCAGCGGGACCAGCATGGTGAACCGCGTCGTTCGTTCCACAAGTGTCCCCACCGCGGAGTGGGCCCCCTTGCCAATCATGAGATCGCCTTCCCAGTGACCGGGAACCTTGCGGTCGGCGACCTCGGCGGGGCGTTCGTCGATGCTCACCATGTCGGCAATCCGATGGCGTCCGTAGTGGCCGCGGCGCTCCAGGCCACGATGCTCCTTGCCCTGCCTCAAGCCAGCCAGCAAGGAACGCTTCAGTTCACCCTTCGGCAGAAGGTAGAACCAGGTGTAGATCGTCTCGTGAGACACGTGCATCGCCCCGTCGCTGGGGTTCTCCAGCTTGATCCTCTCCGCCACTTGCTGCGGTGACCAGCCCCTGGCCATGCCGGCACACACCTGGGCCCACAGCGGCGTCCCCTCTGCCAGCTTCCGCACCTTAGGCCGCCATCGTCGCCGGCAGGCAAGCTCTGCGGCCCTGACGGCACGGTAGCCCGACCTCCCTCCGCCAGATCGAACCTCCCGACTCACCGTCGCCGGGTCCCGGCCCAGCTGGCGAGCCAGCTGACGCATCGAGATATCGCGGGACATTCCCAGCGAGATCTCCTCTCGCTCCTGCAGGGTCAACCTGGTCCTCGGCACGGGGCACCTCTCATGGCGGCTATCCACCAGATCAGATCACCCCGTTGCGTTCACCGGTTGAAACCGGCGGGTGCTGAAAAACCAGCCACCATCACCGGCCCCCGACCGCTCCAGGATGTGAGAGTCTTCTTCCGCGAGTTGGGCTGAGGAGGACGGGCGATGCGGGGACCGGTGATCCACCAGACGGCGATGCTGTCCGCCGTCACCACAGAGGACCTGGTGCCCAAGGACCACCCCATTCGCCGGATCAAGCCGGTCGTGGACGCCATCCTGGTGGATCTCGAGCCCACCTTCCGGCAGATGTACTCGGTCATCGGTCGGCCGAGCATCCCGCCCGAGCACCTGCTCAAGAGCACGGTGCTGATGGCGATGTACTCGGTGCGGAGCGAGCGCCAGTTCTGTGAGCGGCTCCAGTACGACATGCTGTTCCGCTGGTTTCTCGACATGGGCATCGAAGACAGTGTCTTCGTCCCCACCACCTTCACCAAGAACCGCGAGCGGCTGCTCACCCACGAGGTGGCGGACAAGTTCTTCAAGGCCTCCGTGGAGCAGGCGCGGCTGCGTGGCTACGTCTCGGACGAGCATTTCACCGCCGACGGCAGCCTGCTCGAGGCATGGGCCTCGGTCAAGAGCTTCAAGCCCCGCACCGAGAGCGGCCAGGGGTCGGCCGATAGCGGTGGGGGCGCCGGGCGTGATCCCGAGGTGGACTTCCACGGTGAGAAGCGGAGCAACGCGACCCATCAGTCCACCACGGATCCCGAGGCCCTGCTGATGCGCAAGAGCAATGCCCACGCGGCCAAGCTCCACTACTCGGCTCACGTCCTGATGGAGAACCGCTCCGGCCTCATCGTCGAGACGGAGCTCACCCAGGCGACCGGTTACGCCGAGCGCGACACCGCGATCGAGCTGCTCAAGCGGCTACCCGGAGCCGGCCGGCAGCGCCGCACCCTCGGCGTCGACAAGGGGTATGACACCCGTGACTTCGTGAAGGGCTGCCGTGAGCTCAAGGTCACCCCCCACGTGGCCCAGAACGTGAGCGGCCGGCGCAGCGCCATCGACGACCGCACCACCCGCCATGCGGGGTACGCGGTCAGCCAGCGGATCCGCAAGCGGGTGGAGGAGATCTTCGGCTGGAAGAAGACCGTGGGCGGCTGTCGCAAGCTTCGCTTCGTGGGCCGGAAGCGAAATCGGATTTGGACCATGTTCAGCGGCGCCACGTTCAACCTCACCCGGATCGCGAACCTCGATCGCGACGCCGCACTCAGAGCGACATGAGCGCCCCGGAGAATTGCCCCGCGGAGCGAGCAGGGGGCTCCGTGGGCGGTCCAGCAGCCACCCTCGAGGCCGCCCCGGGGTGGTCAGCGCCGCGGGCACGCTGACCGAGACCAGCTTGACCGCCCATACACCCCGTGAAGTCGCTATTTCAGCACCCTGCTAGTCGCTTCCGGAATTCGGCGTACTTGGTTGCGATGCCTAACCGAGGGCTGGCGAGGATCTCCGCGAGCTTCGACCCCTCCGTGCCTCCGATGGCTACCGCGAATGCGTCGGCGAGCAAGAGCAGTGCCGCCTCGGAGGCTACCCCCAGCATCACAGCTGAGGCGAGATAGCACCGGCTTGCGTAGGACTGAACCGCCTCACTCGCATAGTTGCGGACACGAGGTTCTATGCCGTTCAGACGCTGATCCAGCTGACCAAGGTAACCGTCGGGGTCGTCCGGCTCGTAGTCCCGGCCGCTTGTGACCGCACGTGTCCCGCGCTCGGTTAGCGCCGAGCTCCAGTTGCCGGGAGAGTCCTGCGAGATATCGATGAAGACGAGCCCGTCGCCCACCAGCTGCCAGCAGGTCTCCATCAACTCTCTGGGGGAGACGGAGCTGTCGTGCTGGGTCCGAACGTGCTCAAGGAAGTAATTCACCCCGTGGCCGAGTCTGCGATCGACGTTCGGTGTGGCGAGGAGCTCGAGGACGGTGCGTCGCAGCTCTGTCATGTGGGCCTCCGCGGAGAGGGGATCTACTCTACGGATCGCTCCTCTATGACGTCAACGGGCGGAGACAGGGGCGCGAGAGACAGAAGCCGGGTGACGAGGAGCCCAGGCGGACCCTCGTCGCCACGATCTCCCACCTGCGGTCGGAGCGGGCATCGAGGTCAGCTGCCTGCCCGCAGGCGGATGCGGTGGACGTGATCGGCGAGGGCCCATGCGGTCTCCAGCCAGCCCTCGAGCTCGGCGGCGGTGGGGGCGAGCTCGTAGACCTGGATATGGCACGAGCGGGTGAGGCCGTGCCATGTCGCGTGGACGCGGCCGGCGAGGTCCGGATCGCCGAGGAAGTGGGAGAGGCACAGGAGCTGGCACTTGGCGGAGCTGTCCTCGAGGCCGGGGGCGCTGAGCCGCCAGAGGTCCTCCATGGCGGCCTCGATGGCCTGGCGCCCGAGAAGCGCGGCGGCGCGCGGCCAGAGGCCGGCCGTCTGGGGATCGTCGATGTGGACGAGGTCCCGAGCCGCCGATACCAGGGAGTGGGCGTCGGCCTCAGCGGTGGCCAACGGCACCCTCCCGCATCCTGGCCGTGAGCTGCTCGACGTTGCGGATGGTCGTCATCTGCTGCTCGCGGTCGACGGCCTCGTGGGCCCCCTTGTTGCAGATGGCGACGGCGTCGCCGGCCCAGGGCCCCTGCTGCCGGTTCAGGTAGGCCATAACCTCCCCGGCCCGGGTTTCGTCCCCGAAGAAGGCCAGTGCCAGCCGCATCAGGAGGGTGGTGGCCTGGTCCCAGGCGGCCTCGATCTCGTCGTAGGGCTTGCCCTCATGAGAAAGGCGGTGGGTCACCATCTCCCGGGCGGCGGCCTCCAGCGCATAGCGGCAGAAGCCGGGGACGACACGGTGCGTCTCCGGCGGAAGATTCTTGCTCAGCGCTACCGCACGGGCGTCCTCGATGTAGCGGCGGACGGGATCGAGCGCGGTCCGGAGCTCGACCACGGACTGCTCACGCCGGGTCACCTCGATGATGGTCGCCTCCATCTCGAGACGCCGGACCGCCTCGGGCAGCCGGTCGTCGTGGGTGAGGACAACCACCTGGCGGTCCTTGGCGACGTTCCCCAGCACCCGGGCCAGCCCCTCCACCTTGACGGGGTCCATGGCCTGGACGGGATCGTCGATGACGATGAACCGGAAGGGGGATTCAGCCATCCGCGCCCGGGGGAGGAAGAGGCTGAGCGCAAGGCAGTTGAGCTCCCCCTGGCTCATGACCCCCAGGGCGCTGCCCGGCTCGCCGTCGATGGAGACATCGAGGGTGAGGCGCCGGTGCGTGGAGGAGCCCGTGCCCTCCAGGTGGAGCTGGCCGAGCTCCACGCTGCTGCTCTGGCGCAGATCCTGCCAGTGGGCCTGGACCTGATCGGCGATGGGGGCGAAACGCTGTTCGCGCAGCTGCTCGTGCGCCCCCTTGAGCCAGGCCTCGGCCGTCTTCAGCCGTGGGAGGCGAGCCCTCTGCTCCTCGGCCAGCTGCGCGCCGGGAAGCCACGCCGCCAGCGCGTGCCCGGCGGGGCGCCAGCGGTCCTCACGTCGCTCCAGCTCTGCCTGTGCCGCAGCCCGGACGGCGGCGACGGCCGCGATGAGGGGTTCCGCGGCGCCCTCAAGGTGGGCGGCCATCTGGACCACGTCGTCGCCCTCAGGTGCCGCTCCCCAGACCGCCCAGCAGGTGAGCGCCTGGTTGGCGTCGACACCGACCTCGGCGGCCTCGCGCAGCACGGGTGGGGGCGCGGAGACCAGCTGACGCGCTTCACGCAGCAGCTTCTGAGCGCGCTGATGGACGGCCTCAACCGAGGTGGCCTGGGCCTCTAGCTCCTGGACGCGCGCGTTGGCTTGGAGCTTCCATTGATACGTGATGACACCGGGCGTGGCGCACACGGGACAGTCCGTTCCTTCGTGTCCGGCCCCATGGACCTTGAGAGCCTGTCGGAGCAGGGCCGCCGTCTCGCGGGCGATCGCGGCGTCGCTGCCCCGTAACCGCTCCAGGTCGTGGCCCACATCGCGGAGGTCGCCCACCGCGGCGTCCGCCCGCTCGCGGGGTACGACGGCGAGGGTGCTCAGCTCCCGCAGACGGGTCAGGGCGCTCCGCTCCTCGACCGCGATCGGGTTGGTCGAGAGAGCGCGTTCCACCGCCGGGAGGTCCCAGGGTTTCTGGCGAAGTGCCTCGGCGACGCTGCGGGCGCGCTCGTCGTCCAGGCCGTCGAGCTGCGCCAAGAGCTTCGCGGCCTGCGCCTCCTGGTCTCGGATCTGGCGCTCGGCGTCGAGCCGGGTCTCGCGGAGCAGGGTCTCGGCCGCCGCGATCTCCCCGAGACCGAGGATCTTCGCCAGGGCGTCGTATAGCTCGGAGGGGCGCCCCTCCAGGATCCGTCCCAGCTCGTTGTGGGAGAGAAGCGGTGGCCAACTCTCCAGGGCCCGGCTCCAGCCGTTCTCCTCCAAGTCGCGCCGCGTGCCGTCGATGGTGAGAGTGGAGACGGCGACGTCGGCCTCGTTCGCCCAGCGGCGCTCGATGGTCATGGTGGTGCGCCCGCCGTCGGGTCGGAACCTGCCGGCGATGCGGGGTGGCCCGTGGTGGAGGTTGCGCCAGCCGTCCTGCCAGACCTTCGCTCGTTCGGTCCACCGCCGATTCGAGCCGGTGAGCAGCATCTCGAGGGCCTCGGCGAAGGAGGACTTGCCCGAGCCGTTGCGCCCCACCACGAGGGTCAGGCCTGGGGAGGGCTCCAGGGTGAGCGCGACCGGTGGCCCGATACCCCTAAACCCCTCGACCTCGATGGCGGCGAGGTACGTGGCGGTGGGGGCTTGCTCGGGTAGCGGGGGACTAACGGAGGCCTTTTCCCGGCCTTCGAGGGTTACCCGGAGCGCCTCTGGTCCCTGGAAGGCGGCGAGGACCAGATCCGCGGCGCCCTCGACGGTGGGGGGGGCCTCGGCGAGGCGCGTGCCCACCAGGTTCTGGAGAGTGAGGTCGGCCATCTGGCCGGGGAGTCTGGCAGAGGTCGTGGCACGCAGACAATCAGTGGGCCGACCCTGCTCCGGCGGCTCAGCGCGCGCAGGATCCTGGCCAGGGTCCGCGACGAAGCAATAGCCAGCGATTCCTAAGTCAACCGAGTAGCCGCCGAGGCCCTGCAACTGCGGGGCTTCGCCACGGTTGAGGCGCTCGGCGCACGAATTCTTCAGACGGTGGGGGAGCTCATCGTCGACTCCACGGGCAATGAGCCGGGCAGTCACGCCGGAGGGCGCTGGCCCAGGCCTACTCGAGGCAGCCGCGGGGTCCGTGTCCGTCAGAATGTCGCCGACGTCGCGCCAGCGCTGCAGCGCCGATCGCAGCCGTGGGCGGGACGGAAGCTGTAATCCAGCTACAAAGGTGATGGGAGGGTGGAGGGGTTGGGGGCGATCCTGGCGGTCCGCCACCGCGCGGGGTTCACCCCTAGGCCTTGGGAAGGGGGTATCTTCCCGACGTGCATGAGCTAGTGGCACGGCGAGACCCGTTGGTGAGAGACAGGCTTATCGCTCAAGTCGTAAGTGCAGTTCGCCTTGTCCGCAAGGACGGTCGCTACCTGCCGCAACAGTGCGGTCACGCTTCCTGGCCTATCTGGCTAGCTCGAGCGGTTCGGCGCTATCGTCGTCGTATGCCCTTTGTAGGGGGAGACGTGCCCACAGAATGAGACCGGTAGACAATGCTCTTGGTGAGGCGATCAGGAGGGCACGTCTGAGGCACCAGTTGACTCAGGCGGAGGTGGCAGCTCGGATCTTTGGCAGCCAGGCCCAGGTCTCCGGTTGGGAGACTGGGCGCGTCGTTCCTTCGGATGAGCAGCTCGCAGCCCTCAAGCAGGTCTTGGGCCGCATTCGGCGTAGCAACCGACAAGTGGAGGCCCACGCTCGTACTGGGGCGCTCGGTAGCGACCACCATCGTGGCACCGACGGTGGCGGCTCGGACAGGGTGTCGGGAGGCCGGGAGGCGCCAGTGGCGACGCACCGTGGCCGGCGAGGACCCGGGCGCGATGGAGCCGCGGCGGATAGCCTTCTCGCAGGCGGGGCGTCCAGCAAGGGCGCGGCCAGCGGGACGGGGGAGCACCTGGCCGTCCCGTCCCGGCGCCGCCAGAAGCCGACCAGTCCACTTGGGCTTGAGGAGGTTCTCTATCGCTTGAGAGCCAAGACCCAGGCTGCATCCCCCGTATCGACTACCGACGGGCCGGCGCCCGTGTCGGAACTGGCGCTTGAGACCCGTCCCCTGATGACCGGCCGCATCACCCTGGGCGAGTTGGAGCAGTTCCTCGCCAGGGCGGCCGACATTCTCCGCGGCAGCATCGACCAAGCCGACTTCAAGGCATACATATTCCCCCTGATGTTCTTCAAGCGCATCAGTGACGTCTACCTAGAAGAGTTCGAGCAGGCTCTCGACGAGTCAGGCGGAGACCATGAGTTCGCCTCCTTCGCCGAGAACCACCGTTTCGCCATCCCCGCCGGGACACTTTGGGACGACGTCCGCAGCCGCACGGAGAACATCGGCACTGCGTTGCAGACCGCGTTCCGCGAGATCGAGAAGGCCAACCCCGCGACGTTGTACGGCATCTTCGGCAGCGCCAACTGGACCAACAAAGAGAAGCTTCCCGACCGCAAGCTCGGGGACCTGATCGAGCACTTCTCGACCAAGAGACTATCAAACGCCAACGTCGCGCCAGACGTCTTCGGCCACGCCTATGAGTACCTCATCAAGCGCTTTGCGGACCAGTCGAACAAGAAGGCCGGTGAGTACTACACGCCGCGGCCGGTGGTCGGCCTTCTGATCAACATTCTCGACCCCAAGGAGAGCGAGACTGTCTACGACCCGGCCTGTGGCACGGGCGGCATGCTCATTGAGGTCATCGAGCACGTCAAAGCCGCCGGCGGGAGTCCCAAGACGTTGTGGGGCAAACTCTACGGCCAAGAGAGGGTCCTCGCCACGTCCGCGATCGCCCGCATGAACCTTCTGCTCCACGGCATCGAGGACTTCAAAATCGTCCGTGACGATACGCTCCGGCATCCTGCCTTCTACTCGGGCAGCCGGTTGGCGCAGTTCGACTGCGTGGTCGCCAACCCGCCGTTCTCGCTGAAGAACTGGGGTGAGAGCGAGTGGGCGTCTGACAGGTGGGGCCGCCACAGTCAGGGCGGCGTTCCCCCCAAGGGCTACGCGGACTGGGCCTGGGTACAGCACATGCTTGCCTCCGCCCGGCCCACCACCGGCCGCGTCGCCGTTATCCTGCCCCAGGGCGCGTTGTTCCGTCCAGGTGCAGAGGCCCGAATCCGCTCTCAAGTCCTGAAGTCGGATGTCGTTGATGCCGTCATCGGTCTGGCACCTAACTTGTTCTACGGAACGGGCTTGGCTGCCTGCGTCCTGATCTTGCGCCTCGATAAGCCGACCGAGCGCAAGCGCAAGGTCCTCGTCGTCAACGGGGAGATGGTCTTCAGGCGTGGCCGCAACCAGAACACGCTGGAGCCTGAGGACGCTTCGCGCCTCCTTAGCACCTACAATGCCTTCACTGACATCGCTGGTCTGAGCCGTGTCGTCTCCCTCGACGAGATCGCCGACCACGGCTACAACCTCAACATTCCGCTCTACATCGCTCCCGCCGAATCGGGCGAAGACGCGACCCTCGAGGAGGCGCTTGCCGACCTCGAAGCCGCCCACGCTGCTGCCCGGGCCACGAAGGCAGCCCTTGAGACCGAACTCCAGAAGTGGGGGCTGTCAGCGTGAGCAGCCGGATCACCCAGCGCGAGTTGGAGAACTACCTATGGGGCGCTGCGGTCGTCCTGCGCGGCCTCATCGACGCCGGCGACTACAAGCAATACATCTTCCCGCTGCTCTTCCTGAAGCGGATCTCCGACGTGTACGACGAAGAGCATGAGGCTGCTCTGCAGGTTTATGGCGACGAGGAGCTGGCCGACCTGGCCGAGAACCACCGCTTCGCCATTCCCGCCGGCTGCCACTGGGACGACTTCAGAGCGGTCACCAAGGACATCGGCACCAACATCGCCAACGCGATGCGGGCCATCGAATCGGCCAACCCCGACACTCTGGCGGGCGTCTTCGGTGACGGCGACTGGGGCAACAAGGAGCTACTGCCCAATTCGACCCTCGGTGATCTGATCGAGCACTTCTCGAGCAAGACTCTGTCGATCGCGAACCTGCCTGAGGACGAGCTCGGCAACGGGTATGAGTACCTCATCAAGAAGTTCGCCGACGACTCGGGCCACACGGCTCAGGAGTTCTACACCAACCGCACGTTGGTGCACCTCATGACCCTCATGCTAGAGCCGCACCCAGGGGAATCCGTCTATGACCCCACCTGCGGCACGGGGGGAATGCTCATCTCGACTGCGGCGGAGGTGAAGCGCCAAGGCGGGGAATGGCGGAACCTCCGCCTGTATGGGCAGGAGCTCAACTACGGGACCTCGGCCATCGCCCGGATGAACCTCTTTCTCCACGGCATCACTGACGGACACATCGCCCACGGCGACACGCTCTCGCGGCCTGCGTTCCATGACTCCAAGGGCAGGCTTCAGACCTTCGATGTGGTCCTGGCCAATCCTCCCTACTCCATCAAGGCATGGAACCGTGACGCGTTCGCCAAGGACCCCTACGGGCGCAACATGTGGGGCGTCCCCCCGCAGGGGAGGGCCGACTATGCGTTCTTCCAGCACATCGCCAAGAGCCTCGATCCGACGTCCGGGCGTGCCGCGATCCTCTTCCCGCACGGTGTGCTCTTCCGCCGTGAAGAGGCTGCCTTGCGGGAGGCACTCGTGAAGTCGGATCTCCTCGAGTGCGTCCTCGGCCTGGGTGCCGGCCTGTTCTACAACTCGCCCATGGAGGCAGTGGTCATCACCTTGCGCGCGAACAAGCCCCCTGAGCACCGGCGCAAAGTGCTGTTCATCAACGCTGTCAGTGAGGTCGCACGGGAGCAAGCACAATCCTTCCTGCGCGAGTCTCATCAGGCCAAGATTCTCGCGGCGTACCGTCAGTTCAAGGACGTGGACCAGTTTGCGGCCGAGGTGCCGACAGGCCGGATCGCGGAGAAGGGTTATAGCCTGGCTATCGCGCTATATTTCGCGGAAGCAAACGGCGCCAACGCTGGCGCGCGGGTCGAACTGGCGAATACGCTGGCAGAATGGCGCGCAACCGCCGAGGCATCGGATGCAGCCCTTGCCGAGACCGTCAAACTTCTGCGAGCCGAGGTATCGGCATGAGCCTCAACCTCGATAAGTCCACTTGGAAGCGGATGCCCTTTGGGGAGGTGCTTGCCAACATCACGGATCGAGTCGATAATCCGTCTGAGGCTGGAGTCGACCGGTATGTCGGCCTCGAGCACCTGGATCCAGGCGTGATGACGGTTCAACGTTGGGACTCGCCCGAGAAGGTGGAAGCCCAAAAGCTGCGTTTCCTCCCCGGCGACGTGATCTTCGGTCGCCGCCGCGCCTACCAGAAGAAGGTTGCTCAGGCGGATTTCGAAGGCATATGCTCGGCTCACGCACTCGTTCTTCGGGCGCGGCCCGATTGCATCGACCCTGACTTCCTACCCGTCTTCCTTTCCAGCGACTACTTCCTCGATCGCGCAATCGCGATCTCGGTCGGATCGCTATCGCCCACAGTCAACTGGGGCGACCTCAAGGTTCAGGAATTCGCCGTACCTCCCCTCGATGAGCAGACACGTATCGCCGACCTCCTCTGGGCAGTAGAGCGGCACCGCATGCAGATAGCCGTCGAGGCGGAGGATCTCGTAGATGTCCGCGGCCGGTGGATTGAAGCGGGGTTACCGCGTGATGTTGTCGATGTGTCCTTGGGTAAAGCGGCGACGGTTGTCTCCGGCGTCACCCTTAGCCCGGCACGGCGGTCGATGGCGACCAAAGCGCCATACCTCCGCGTGGCTAACGTGCAGCGCGGAGCTCTCAACCTGTCCGAGATCAAGGAGGTTGGGGCGACTACAGCCGAGATCGCGGCCAAAGGCGTCCTGCGCGGGGACGTCCTTGTGGTCGAAGGGCACGCGAACGTTAGTGAGATTGGGCGTGCAGCGATCTGGGACCGCAACGACTCGCCGCTATTTCAGAATCATCTCTTTCGCGTGCGATCCACTGCTGGCTTCCGCCCAGCCTTCCTCCTGGAGTGGATCAACAGCGAACGTGGCCGCGCGTACATTCGGACTGTCGCGAAGAGCACAAGTGGGCTGAACACGATCAATAGCACCGTACTCAAGGCCATGCCTGTCCCTTCGGCCACGTTGTTGCAACAGGATGGGTTGCTTGAGAGGCTCACCCTCATTGACAGGTGCCTCGTATCGCTCCACACAGAAGCGCTTGCCATCCAAGAGCTCCGCTCATCCCTGTTCGCCAGTGCCTTTGGAACCACATGATGGTCCACTTCAACGAAGCCAACTCAGTCCGGGACTTCATCCGCGATCTGGTGCGGTCGGTCGATGTGCGATTCATGTCTGGTGGCGAGCTCCCTCGTCGCACGGATGAGGTGCTCCTCGAGGGTGAGGTGAGGGCCGCCCTGATCCGGCTCAACCCGGAAGTCTCAGCTGATCCGGCCAAGGCCGACGAGGTCATCTACAACCTCCGGGCCATCCTCATCTCCGCCCGCACTATGCCGCACCCCGTGGTGGCCAACGAGGAATTCATGGCCTGGCTGACGGGTCAGAAGTCGATGCCGTTCGGCCCGAATGGCGAGCACATCACCGTTCGCCTCATCGACTTCGATCACCCCACCGATGGCTCGTCAAACCAGTGGGTGATCTCGACCGAGGTTATCTTCGCGCAGGGACGGGTCGAGAAGCGGTTTGACCTCGTCCTGTGGTGCAATGGCTTCCCGCTGGTCATCGGCGAGGCGAAGTCGCCGACGCGCCCGGCCTACACCTGGATCGATGGCGCCGCGCAGATCCACGACGATTACGAGCAGAGCGTTCCGCAGTTCTTCGTTCCCAACGTCTTGTCCTTCGCGACCGAAGGGAAGGACTTCCGCTACGGCACGGTAGGAATGCCCATCGAGCTGTGGGGGCCATGGCGGGAGGAGACGACCGACCAGGATGCGTCGGCGAAACTCGGCTTGGGCGCTGTGCAGGAGGCAGTCGAGGGGGTCCTGACGCCGGCGGCGGTGCTCGAGTTTCTGCGGTTCTTCACCATCTACGCAACGGACGAGAAGTACCGCAAGATCAAGATCATCGCTCGGTTCCAGCAGTTCCAGGCAACGAACCTCGTGGTTGAGCGGGTGCTCCTTGGCAAGATCAAGCAGGGCCTCATCTGGCACTTCCAGGGGTCCGGCAAGTCACTGCTCATGGTGTTCACGGCCCTGAAGCTGCGCGCCATGGCCCAGCTGACCAACCCGACGATCCTCATCGTGGTCGATCGCATCGACCTCGACACCCAGATCACGGGCACCTTCCATGCCTCTGACGTCCCCGGGCTGGTATCGACCGACTCGCGGGCTCAACTGCAGGACCTTCTCAGGCAGGGGGCTCGGCGGATCATCATCACCACAATCCACAAGTTCGGTGAGGCCCCCGGGGTGCTGGACGCCCGCGACAACATCATTGTGATGGTGGACGAGGCCCATCGCACCCAGGAAGGTGACTATGGCCAGAAGATGCGGGCTGCCCTTCCCCATGCGTTCCTCTTCGGCCTGACGGGCACGCCCATCAACAGGCAGGACCGCAACACCTTCATGTGGTTCGGCTCGCCCGAGGACGGAGGCGGGTACCTCTCCCGGTACTCGTTCCACGACTCGATCCGCGACGGCGCCACGCTGCCCCTGCACTTCGAACCGCGTCTGTCGGAGATTCACATCGACCAGGAGGCCATCGACACGGCTTTCGCGGAGCTCGCGGGGGAGAGGGATCTCTCCGAGCAGGAGAAGGTCACGCTGTCCAGGAAGGCGGCCTCGATCGAGGTGCTGATCAAGACGCCGTCGCGGATCGCCAAGATCGCGGCCGACATCGGCGACCACTTCCGGGCAAGGGTCGAGCCGGAGGGATTCAAGGCTCAGGTGGTCACCTACGACAAGGCGTCGTGCGTCGCCTATAAGGAGGAGCTCGACAAGCATCTCGGACCCGATGCTTCCACGATCGTGATGTCGAAGTCGCGTGGTGACGCGGCTGCCTGGGCGAAGTGGACCCCGGGCGCGGAGGATCTGGAGCAGGTCGCACTGCGGTTCAACGACCCGGCGGACCCGCTAAAGATCATCATCGTCACGGCCAAGCTGCTCACTGGGTTCAATGCGCCCATCCTCTTCTGCCAGTACCTTGACAAGCCGCTCAAGGAGCACACACTCCTTCAGGCGATCACTCGCACGAATCGGCCATACCCGCCGAACAAGACGTATGGCCTGATCGTTGACTACTTGGGCGTCTTCGACGATGTTGCCAAGTCGCTGGCGTTCGATGAAGAGTCGGTCTATCAGGTGATCTCCAACATTGAAGAGCTCAAGAAGCAGGTCGCACCAGCGATTGCCGCAGCGCTCGCCTTCTTCCCTGGCGTCGACCGAACCGTGGCTGGGTACGAAGGCCTCGTTCAGGCGCAGGCGGCGATAGCTGACGCCACCGCCAAGGACGCGTTCGGGCTTGCGTACAGCATCGTCTCCCAGCTCTGGGAGGCAGTTAGTCCGGACCCGATGTTGACGGTCTACGGTGACGACTATCACTGGCTGACAGACGTCTATGAGTCCGTCCGGCCCTCAGACATCACCGGGCGACTGGTCTGGCACGCCCTGGGAGCCAAGACTATCGATCTAATCAACGAGCACGTCCAGGTTGAGATCCCTCAGAGTTCCGAAACGATCGTCCTCGACGCCCAAGTCATCGAAGACCTTATGCTTGGTAAGCGGACGGACGTTCCGATAGCGGAGATCGAGAAGCAGATTACCGCCCGGATCGCTCGTCACCTCAACAACCCCGTCTTCGTCGAACTCGGCAAGCGTCTGAACGCGCTTCGCGAGAGGTACGCTGCCATCCAGCAGTCCAGCCTGGACTTCCTGCGTGAGCTCTTAGAGCTGGCGCGAGACACCGTCGCTGCCGAGAAGGCTGTGAACGAAGTGCCTCGGGAGGAGAAGGGCAAGGCAGCCCTGACGGAACTGTTCGAGGCTCTGAAAACAGACGAGACCCCCATCATCGTCGACAATGTCGTTAGCCGGATCGACGAAGTCGTGCGGGGCGTTCGCTTCGAGGGATGGCAGTCGACGATCCGGGGCGACCAGGAGGTCCGACAAGCCCTCCGCAGGACCCTCTACGTCCAGTTCAAGATCCGCGACAACGGCGTCTTTGAGAAGGCCCTGGGTTACGTCCGAGAGTACTACTGATAGTACGGGGTACCGCTGTCGAGGGTGCGCGTCTCACGGCAGGCGCCGAAGGATGCGATCGGGAACTATAACCGCCATCTGGAATAGCGCCTATCTTTGAATGGCCCTTAGGCGCTTAGCGATGGGGCTCGTGAACGTTACGCTCTCGCCTACGGCTCCATTGTCACGGCAAACGGGCGCACTACCTCGGCGCCTACCAAGACGCTCGCGAGGCAGTAGAGGAACTGGACGGGTTGCGTCGCAAGGAACTCGTCGACCACCCACGCGTAGCGGCCTTCGAGAATTGTGTCGTAGTCATAGGGTTTGTAGCGGGTAATCGATCCGAGATAGAACATAACCGCGTATGTGGAGACGAGCTGATTGACGCGCTTGCTCTCTGGGACCGCACCGAGGTATGGGCGATAGCCGTCTCGCGTAAGGACGACCCACACCCCGAGTTGGCTGAGACGCTCGGCCAGAGCGGAGATACAAGGGTCGAGAGTCCGCCTCCCACGCGCGAGTGGGCTGCTCTCGTACCAAATCTCGCCGGCGACGAGTGGCTCGACACGCGTGAAGGTTGCTCGAAACCCGCGCATCGCTTCCAGCTTCGGGGCGACAAGGGAGGCATCCTCTGACGAGGCGTCGAGGCGCGCCACGGTCCAGATCTGCGATCCAGCGGACAGCAATTCAAATCTGCGGATTGGAGCAAAACACGGTCCTTGGTTCCAAAGTTTGCCTGGACGGCCCGAGCTCTTGGCGGACTGGACGGTCTGATATGCGCGGTGGATGCTCGGTACCTGAGCGAGAAGATCGAGCACGCGGTAGGAGCGCCCGAGGCCGCGTGTGGGCGAGAGAGATGCTATGAATTCCGGCAAGATGGCAGAGTGGTCGGGAGCGGCGTTCTCGACGGTGATGCTTTGACCCTCAAGGCGGAGCCGTTGTTTGACGTTCGCCTTAGGATCACTTATCCCGTGGCGGGCTCGCGGGGGCAGGGCAATTCGTCGTGCGGTCAGAAAGGCCTTGGTCACGTTGAGAAAGGCGTAATAGTAGAGAAGGGGCCGAGAGCCGAACCGGGGGGATGACGCGGCCTCGTAGAACTCAAATGCTTGGTTGGTGTATGCCAATGCCTTGTCTTTGTCCTTCTGCGGGAGCCCAGATTCCACGTCAACGTAGTGCAGGAGGAAGCTCCAAATGTCGGATGCGATGACCCGTGGTCGGCGCTTCCCGCTGAAGAAGGTCGGGAACCCTGGCGGTGACATCGGTAAGGGTGTGCCGGCTCGTGGCTTGGGTAGCAAGGGGTCTAGTCCTTCGAAGGCTGGTGAATACGCACACGGTCTAACACGTCCAATGGTCCGTCGGCAAGCGGGGCGCAGCGGGCCGAGTGCGGCTGGCAGAGGATTCCGACGGCCTCGGGGTGGTTGGCTCAGCGCCAAGTTAACGCGGGATCCTGGGGCAGCGAGCTGCGCCTCGTTCGTGGCTGGGACCGGAGCCGCAGTAGGTGAGCGGACTTTCGCGCGCTGCGTTTGGTTCCTTCCGTTTTCAGGTGGACGCCGCGTCAGCGACCGTCTCGCATCGGAAGGCGTATGTCCACCCGGACAGACTGGGAACACCAACCCGGCGCCCGTTACTGCCGCGTAAGCGACCTTTCAGACGCCCCCTCAACCCGTCATCCAACGAAACGCGGGGTGGTAGCAGGAGCGGCCCCCGCGCTGCCGCTGGTGATCAGCGGTGTCCGCGGCAGATTCGAAGCACCGTCACCTCGCTGACGCCCTCCTCATCGGCGATCGCCCGGAAGGTCAGCCCGGCCTCCCGCCGGGAGACGATGCGCTCCCTCTGGGGAAGGTCGATCCGCCGGCGATGGGGAGCCGTCGACGATGGGTCGGCCACCGGACGAGCGACGGAAGGGCGGGTTGTCGGAGCCGGCCGGCGGGTCCCCGTCGTCTCCTTCCACGGCGTAAGGGTTCGGAGCTGGGCGACACGCTCTGGACGGAGGTTGTGCTGGCGGCGGCGCTCCGTCTCCTCCGGAGCGCAAATGGCGGTCCGAGCTCGCACGCCCATGAGGCGGCGGAGCTCTCGGCGATCGACGCCATGGCGGGAGGTCACGTGGCGAGCTGGAACTAGGAGCTTGGTCCGACCACACCAGGGGCACGTACCAGCCAGGATCAACCGGCGGATCTCCCCGCTCGCCGGATCTTCCCCGACAGGTCTCCGCCGCTCCGCGAAGCGAGCCACGCTCTGCTCGCTGACGACGAGCCAGACGCCCACTCGCCGGGCCTCGAGACGACCAAGCCGGACCAGGGTCCCCACATAACCGGCGGTCACACCCAGCTCGCGGGCGGCGACGGCGGCACTGATGAAGCCGGGCATCCACGCCGCCGGATGCGACGTCGCCGTGCCTCGAAAGGGGTCCGGGCCCGCGGACGCAAGCTCCACGAGGACGGCCTCTGGCATCAGCCAGGCGTTGCCCCGCTTCTCGCCCTGCAGGTAACCCTTGCGCAGCGCGCGCTGGACGACCCGGAGCTCCACACGGAGGATGCGGGCGGCGTCCGCCGCGGTGAGTGGGCTGCTCACGCGCCGAGGTGGGAGGGACACTCGGTCAGTCCACCCCCACAGCTGGAAGGCGGTTGGAGCGGCGGTGCGTGCGCTGCGGGACCGGCGCGTGCGTACGTCAGGCGGGCGGCCATCAGTCCGCGGGCGCTGTCGTCGCGCGTCGACCGAATTCCTTGGTGAGCTCCAGACGGCGCGTCACCGTGACCCACAGATATGCGTCGGCGATCTGTGCGGGCGACATGTCGGGCCGGCCGAAGCGTGCGGGCAACGCCGCGGGAGACGCGCCGAGCCGGTCCGCCAGCCCGGCCAGGGACGCGCCGACTGCGGAGAGCAGCTCGACGTAGTGGGCGCCGCTCCCATCCCACCAGCCCAATCCGTCACGCACCGGACGGTGCCAGGAGACGAACAGCCGGGGACGGACCGCGACCAGCACCTCACTCGCCGCCGTGTCCCCAAGGGTTGGATCGGCGCGGCGCGAGGGGGCTCCCGAGCGCGCGGCCACCGCGCCCGCCAGAGCGTCATATGCCCGCTCCACCTCGAGGAGATCGACCTCCTCCAGCGACGTCAGGTCGGCCGAAACCGATGGCAGGCGGGCTGAGAAGGCCTGCCACCACTCGCCCAGCGCACGGCTGGTCAGGTCGTGGTCCTCACGCCGGAGGTGGCGGCAGCGCCAGGCCCACAGCCAGACGAGAACGGCGTCGCGGTGATCCTCCCGGCCGAGGTCGGCGAGCCCGCCGGTGACCGCCGTCAGGGCACCGAACGCCGCCTCGGACTTGGTGCCCACGTGATACGCGTCGAGGGCAGCGCGGATCTCGCACTCATCCACCCGGTGGGCGAGATCGTCTAGGACGCGCCGCGTTCTCTGCCGGTCCCTCTGAGCCACCCAGCGTTCGGGGGTGCCATCGGCGGCAAGCCATCGGAGAAAGAACCGGGTGTAGCCGACGTACGAGGCGATGGTCTTCTCCCGGAGACCCTGGGCCCGGATGGCGCTTTCGAACTCGGGGAGCCTGGCCTCCAGCTGAGCGACGGTCAGGGCCTCCCGACGGGCTGGCGAGGGATCGGCCACTCAGGAAGTCTAGGTTCCCTCGTCGCGAGAAGAGCCGAACCGTCCGCGTCGTGGTGTTCCGGGTGTGCACCGGGGACAGCGTCCTCGCTGAGGCGCGCGTCGGCGTGGTCGTGGCAGACCGGTGCCCCGAGGCGGTGAGCCCGCCGCTACATCAGGTTCTTCCGGAGCACCAGGGGTTGTCCTCGGTGACGGGGAGGTGATCGCTCAGGTGGCACCCCAGCAGCGCGCGGCCTCGCTACAACCCCCAGGCGCCTCCGGGGAGGGGTTTCCGCTCGGCCTCATGCGCGCCGCTTATCGGACGCCACGCAATCACCCCCCTACTGGAGGACACGACCATGGCCCGGAAGCAGAACCCATGAGCAGAGCGTCGCCGACGTGATCGCCGAGACCGGTGGAATGGTCTAGTCCATCCAGCGGACGGGCGGGGCCCACTCGACGCGGCGGGAGGGCCCGGAGGGGGGAGGCGTTCTGAGCCGTTCCGTGTCCACCGCCGCCGGCAGAGTTTGACGCGCTTGCCACGCGGAACGGGGGCTCTGCGGTTAGTACGCGGCGATGAACGGAGTTGGAACGGTAGGCCACATCCAATGGCGCGGTCATCCCGACCGGATAGGAGACCGCACCATGGAACGGAACACCCCCCGCCTGCTCGATTCCATCGAGGAGGCCTTCGGCGAGTTGGCACTGACCGTTGAGGTGGGTGGCCATCTCCTCCCTGCCCCCGAAGCTCGCCGTGCGCTGCTCGCGAGCGCTTCCCGTGAGGTCCGCGACCGAGCCCTCACGGCGGTTATCGCCCGGGCCCGCGAGAGCGAGGATGGCAAGCTCCTGCTCACCGGCCTGCTGCTCCCCGCGCTGCGCCGGCTGTCAGGCCGGCTGGCCAGGCAGTGGGGGGCGGACCCTGACGACGTCGACGCCGAGGTCTGCCTGGCGTTGACCGAGGTGGTAGTGGAGAAGAAGCCGCCGGTGACGGCGGTGGCCAGTAGCGTGGTGTGGGAGGTTCACCGTCGGGTCCGGAGCACCCTGGCGAAGTGGTGTGGGGAGCGCGGGCGGCAGCGGTGCCTCGAGGAGGTGATCGACGAGCTCGCCTCCCCGATCCTGCGGCTCAGTGCTCCGCGGGATCCGGAGGACCTGGTCGACAGCGCGGTGCGCCGGGGCGTGCTGACGGCGGCCGAGGCGACTCTGATCGTCACCACTCGCCTCGAGGGCCGGCAGCTGGTGGCCGTGGCCCGTGGGCAGCGGCAGCCAGCGCCGCGGCTCTTCGATCGGCGCCGCGGGGCTGAGGCGCGGCTGGTCGCGATGCTCAGCGGGCACGCGGTCCGCAGGCGCCGGCCGGCGGTGCTTCGGACGCGCCCCGCCTGGGCCGCCTGACCGTGCTCGCCAAGCGCGTCGGTGGAGTCGGCGGCATCCTGCTCGTGGTCGGCAGCCTCGTCAACGTCGCGACCACCATGGGCTACGACCTGGTCACGGAGATCGGCCAGAAGGTCGAGTGCCACCTCGTCCAGATGCTCGAGAACCAGCTCCAGGCGGGAGTGGTGGATGAGGC
>Ga0224555_1001665_pt1 | contig 29621 bp, 39 predicted proteins | sample 714S23034metaG_FD_180687 | JGI IMG/M metagenome (GOLD analysis project Ga0224555, IMG submission 180687) | Peat soil microbial communities from Stordalen Mire, Sweden - 717 S2 30-34 | ecosystem: Environmental > Terrestrial > Soil > Wetlands > Peat | place: Sweden: Norrbotten County, Stordalen...
AAGGCGATCGCCTTTATTTTCGTTCCATCTGGGATCATGAGTTTTCCTCCTCCGGAAACTGTTTGTATTCCCGGCCGTCGAGCAGCGCGCCCGCGGCTTTCTTGCCGACGCGGCCATCCCGAAGCACAGCCAGGCCCTCAAATGGCTGCCCAGGCCCAGACCAGCGGAGCGCATCGCGCTCGGCATAGCAGTTCCGGCAACCTTCGCTTACGCGCGAACAGCCGCGGAGCGGATTCCTGTCGCATCTGTCCATTCGATTTCGGTTCTCGTTCCCATGCAATCCTCTCGTTAGAACGTTAAAATGTAATAACGTTTTTACCTGGGGCCGGATGCGCGCGCGCAAGTCCGAGCCCCAGGTTTTCCCGCTCCGGATTACCGCCGGCGGGAAGCGTCAAAAGGGGATATCATCGTCGGTAATCTGGGTGGTGGCGGCCATGGCATCATAATCGGCGCCATCCCATGCAGAGGGGCCTCCCTGGCTGGGCGGCGGCGGTGCCGGCGGCCTCGGCTCCTCGATGATCTGCTCGTCGACCTTCTTTCGGATCCATTCCGGGAGCTGGTGGTAGGTTGCTGGATCGTCGGACGAATAGAAGATCGGCAGCGTTTCCGGGATGATGGTCTGAGCACTGATCCCGGCCGGAAGGCCGCCAATCCCCGATATGTTGGCATAGACCTTGCCGTTGCTTTCGCTCTGCATCACGACAACCATGCAGGGCTTCCCGAGGATCGAGGCTACATCAAAATCCGCCGCCTCTTTTTCCGTGAACTGGCGACCACGCCAACTTTCGAGCGTGTGGCGTAGCGTGGATTTAGCGTGCATCGAGGCCGTGTACGTCTGGCTGATCACGGCCGGCTGGTTGAAATGCTTCCCGTCTTTGTCCCATTCGACGCGGTCGTGCGGAAGCTGAAAGCGGATAAGTACCTGGCGTCTGGTTTTAGGATAAGCGCCGGAGCCCTCCTGGAGGCCTAGATCCACCACCATGTCACAGACCCCGATATGTGTGCCGGCGGAAACGGGCTTGAAATCGCCGGTCCCCGAATTCGTTGGAAGCATCAATTTTCCCATGGGTTGCCGCCCTCCTCAGATGCGGCTCAGTAGGTATGCGAGGGGCTGCCAAAGCAGCACGGTGGCCACCAAGAACAGCAGGAGACGCGCCAGCACGGCCCCAAGCTTGGTGAAGGCTAAGACGCAATAAATCAAGATCAGGATGCCCAGGGCCGTCTCGAAGGCGTGGACGGTGAGCACGGACACTCCCAAGATCCGCCGCTCGATTGCGTGGGGAGTCATGGTCAGTCCCCTTCCCACCGATTTTGATGGAATTCGCGGATATCCTCTTGGGTCATGGCCGGGGCGCGCCCGTCGATTTCCGCCTGGAGTCGGTTCCATGCCCGGTTTGCGGATATGGCGGCGCGAATGTCACGGATGGCGACGGTCAGCAGATAATATCCGGCCACAAGGGCAACGATCAGGAAAAGGGTTGTCATAATGTCCGCCTCCTCAGAGCGGTTGAATCGATGGCCGGGTTACGTACCGGCCCCTGCTACCACGCAGGACGCTCCGCTTGCCCTGGAGAGGGCGCGGCGAAGGTTAAGACCAGCGTGCGCGGAAACCCCACACATCAAATGATGTCCCGCGCGTCCTGCGACCCCAGGCATGTTCGGCAGCATCACAGGCCTGCGCTACCGTTGAGCCCGTAACCTCAGTGTCATCACCATCGGCTGTATACCAGCGATAGGGATACTTGCTCCCATCGTGGATGTTGCGGAGGTTGAGAATTACGCGCACACCATCTTGGTCATTGTGATTGATCGATGCGGTTCTGATTGCCTTTGTCATTTCTAATCTCCATGAGGCTGGTTGCCTCTTATGGTTTAAATGTAATCTATTGTGGAAAAGAAGTCAAGATTACTTTGGTAACGCGGATAGATCTGCTCTTTTCAGCTAAACACTTTCCGTGCTACGCTTTGCCATGCGGATCGTGGCGGACAACCCGAAAGTCCAGGTGCCGGCGCCGGCGCGGGTCTATCTCTATGAAATGGGGGTCTTTCCCGTTTTTGCGGAGGACACGCGGGAGCCGAGGCTGGTAGGCTACGTGATGGAGCCGACGCGGCGCTATGTGGATCTCCGCATCGGACCAGCAAAGGCAGCCTGAATGGCGAAGGCACATAAACCTAAGAACTTGCCGCCGGGCAATGCGGTCGCGCGCAAAAAGTTGAGTGATCTCACCCAGGATGCGAAGAATGCCAACAAGGGGACCGCGCGCGGAAACGCCATGATCGAGAAGAGCCTCCGGGACTATGGCGCCGGCCGCTCGATCCTCTTGGACAAGCACGGCGCCATCATTGCCGGCAATAAGACCGCTCAGAACGCTGCGGCCGCAGGCCTGGACGATGTGCCGGTGATCAAGACCGACGGACGCCAGCTTGTCGCGGTTCAGCGCATAGATCTGGACCTGAAGGACGCGAAGACCAGGTCGCTGGCGATCACAGACAACAGGGCCAACGAGGTATCGCTCAGTTGGGATGTGGACGTTTTGAAGGCGTTTACCGCGGAGGGCTTCGATCTGGCTCCCTTCTGGAATGCAGATGAGCTAGAGGATCTTTGGCCGCAGAATGCTGAACTCCAAACGGACGAGGATGAGGTTCCGGCCGTTCCGGTCGAGGCTGTGGCTAAGCTTGGCGACCTGTACATCCTCGGCGATCACCGGCTGCTGTGCGGAGATTCAACCGTGCTGGCGGACGTGGAGCGGCTGATGGGCGGCCAGAAGGCGGACATGGTGTTTACTGACCCGCCTTATGGTATCGGCTATCAGCACACGAAAGGGAAACACGCGAAAATAGCGAACGATGCTGAGCTTGGCGCAATACCTGACCTGATAAGACTTGTGTTATTAAACACTTGCCCGTTATTTATCTGCTGCAACTGGAAGAGCTGGTCAACCTATGAGCGGGCAATGATTGAGGCCGAGAAACCGCCAAAATCCTGTATCGTTTGGGATAAGAAGGTTCGCATCCAAAACCTCGATAAATTCTACAAACAACATGAGTTCATTGCGTACTATGGGCCATTCGGGGGCCAGAAGACGGTTGCTGGAGACGTGTGGCGCGTCGATAGGGAAGTAAGCTCAGACCATCCTACGGCGAAGCCCGTGGCCCTTATAGAGCAGGCGCTGGAATACGCTTCGATGCCCAAACAGATTATCCAAGACCTCTTCGGCGGCTCCGGTTCAACCCTGATCGCCTGCGAGAAAACGCGCCGCCGTTGCTTCATGATGGAGCTTTCGCCGGCCTACGTCGACGTGATCCGAATTCGCTGGGAACTGGCCACCGGCAAGAAAGCGGTTTTGAGTGTCTAAATACGATCTTTCCAGGCCTGTCGAGATGTCCGTCACGGCCAAGAGCAAACTTCGGATGCGCCGGGCCGGCCCGATCCAGGCGGACCGCCCTCCGAAGCGGATCGATAAGAAAAAGCTGATTGCCATGGCATCCATGAGCCTCACGCAGCGGGAATGCGCGGCGCTCCTCGGCTGCAGCGTCGATACCCTCCAGCGCAATTACAGTGAGGAGTACGAGCTGGGGAAGCTCAAGTGCTCCGCCTCCGTGCGTCGAAAGCAATTTGAGATGGGGATGGCCGGCAACGTTACCGCCCTGATCTGGATGGGGAAAAACCTTTGCGGCCAAAAGGATCGGTTCGAGGCCACCGGCGCCGACGATGGCCCGTTATTCCAGCCCGTCGATCGGGGGGACATCATTGAGAGAATTATTCGACAGGTTGAGGCTCCAGCGGAAACCATCCAATGACCTGCGGGCTCTTTTGGAATCAGTTCCGGATCAAGACCTTGAGGCGCTTTTTTACGATTGGCCCTCCTGGGCGCGGCCGAACCAGACGCTGCCCCTGGGCGAGTGGGCCGTTTGGCTGATCCTGGCCGGCCGCGGATACGGCAAGACGCGCACCGGCGCGGAGACGGTGCGGATCTGGAAACGGCAGGGATACTCCCGCGTCAATTTTGTTGCGCCGACGTCGGATGATCTCCGCGACGTGATGGTGGAGGGCGAGAGTGGAATCTTGGCCATCTGCCCGCGGGGCGAGCGGCCAAAATATCAGGTATCAAAGCGCCGGCTCACCTGGCCGGATGGATCCCGGACGCTACTATTCTCGGCCGAAGAGCCGGACCGGCTCCGCGGCAAACAGCACCAGAAGCTCTGGTGCTTTATTGCCGGGACGATGGTGGCCACGCCGTCGGGACCAGTCTCTATAGAATCCTTGCGTCCCGCAGATATAGTGTTGACTCGACAAGGAAGCAGCGCGGTGGCCTCGGTGTTGGAGCGTGTCGCGGAGGTCGGGAAAGTTACTTTTTCCAATGGCTCAGAATTGATCGGGACAAGCGAGCATCCGGTGTTAACATCTTGTGGATGGACGAGACTCGGCGGGCTATTCATTGGGCAAAACGTCGCGACGGCTACATTCTCGCCTACATTGGCGAGAAAAGGCCCAACGGAAAGAGACGGGCGGTTTATCAGCACCGCTGGGTTTGGGAGCGGGCGCACGGGATTATTTCGCCGAAATGCAAGATTCACCACAGGGACCGGAATAGGTCAAATAACGACATCTGCAACCTCGAATGCCTTACACACCAGCAGCATCAAGCGCTTCACGCTCCGACCCGAAAGAAGCATGGTCTCAGCGAGCGTCGGTACCCGGCGAACTGTTGCAAGTGTGGGAAGGCGCTTATCCTCAAAGCTCGGACGAGGGCGCCTAAATGCGTGGTTTGTCACCGCAGGATCGCGGATGAGAAAAGGAAGGTCGCCAGAATATGTCTTTATTGCGCGGCGCCCTTCCAGTCTCGCAAGGGTGGGTTTTGCAGTCAGCGTTGCGTCAACCTGGGAGCCCGTTGGAAATCAGGCGGTTTACAACCTAGCGGTTGAACGGGATCACGAATTCATCGCCAACGGCATAATTGTTCACAATTGTGATGAGCCTGCCTCTTGGAAATATGCCCAGGAGGCATGGGACCAGGCCATGTTTGGGCTTCGGCTCGGGAACAGTCCCCAGGCGGTCGTGACGACGACGCCGCGGCCGATCAAGCTGATCAAGGCGCTGATAGCGGATTCAAAGAGTGAGAATCCGACCGTGATCGTCACCCGCGGCACGACGTACGAGAACCGGCCCAACCTGGCGCCGGGCTTCTATTCGAAAATCATCACGGCATATGAGGGAACGCGGCTGGGCCGCCAGGAGCTCCTGGCTGAGGTGCTGGATGACAACCCCGGCGCGCTTTTCCACTTGGCACTGATAGAGGCCGCGCGCGTCCGGACGGCGCCGCCGTTGATCCGGATTGTCGTGGCGATCGATCCGGCCGTGAGCGCCAAAGAGGACAGCGACGAGACGGGCATCATCGTGGCCGCGATCGATGGGCGCGAGCCGGTGCATGTGTACGTGCTTGAGGATCTGAGCGGAATCTATACCCCGGATGAGTGGGCGAAGGTGGCGATCACGGCTTACCACCGCTGGCAGGCGGATCGCATCGTTGGTGAGGTGAACAATGGCGGGGACCTGGTGGAGGCCAATCTCCGCACCCAGGACAGCAACGTGTCCTATAAGGCTGTCCATGCAAGTCGAGGCAAGGCGATCCGTGCCGAGCCCGTGAGCGCCATGTATGAGCAGGGGCGCGTCCATCATGTCGGGATGCTGGCCAAACTTGAGGATCAGCAGACGAATTGGGCGCCGGCAACGGATAAGGACTCGCCCGATAGAATGGACGCTCTGGTGTGGGCCGTGACGGAGCTATGTGAAGGAACGAGCGGATGGGCCGGCTGGGCCAAGGGTGAGGCCGAGGGCGCCGCCAAGGCGGGGCATGTGCCGGCGCTGCCTGAGAATCGGATCCTCTTTGACGGATCGAATCGAGATATTTGTTCCTGCGGGTCGAAAGTTTGGATTACTATAGGCGACAAGCAGGTTTGCTTCAAGTGCCGGCTGCCCAGGCCCGGCCAGAACTGAGGAAACCATGGGAACTGAGGAATTCAAACTCCCGAAAATGTGGAAAGTTTACGACCTTGGCGGCGGCCAGATCGTGGCGCTGCCAATTCTTACACGCTGGCCAAAAGGATATGAGCAATCACGGCCACCGTTCGCCACGTGGGAAGGCAAAGCATTCGACGGCGCTGATGCAATCGACCAGGCCGCTGTCTACTGTTTTCTGCACGAGTTTCCCTGGTCCGGGACCACGTCGCCGCGGATTCGCTGGAGGTTGAGATGAAGACGGTCCTGGAATCCAACATCGCTTTTGAAGATGAACTCCTCGAACGCTGCCGGGCTCAGTTTCCCGAGCGCGATGCGGCGGCCACTGTCGACCGCATGCTCTTTCAGCTAGAGTGGGAGCACCGGCGCATCCAGAAGATCGTGCGCGCCATGATCCAGGAGGCGCCCCATGCCCTGTGAGCGGACCGAATGGATGTGCGGGCGGTGCGGCTCAAGCATCTCGTTTGAAGAATGTGAGCATTGTGGAGGCGAAGGCGTGACGTCGCACGACTGCGGCGAGGATTGCTGCTGCTGCCTTGATCCGGAAGACAATGTGGCCTGCGGTGCCTGCGGCGGATCCGGCGCCTTTCCTTTATGTTTGTCTTCACCCGAATGGTGCGAAGGGCATCCACTGCCGGGAAGAGAGGCAACGAAATGCAGCACACCGGAGAGTTTCACCGTACAGGCCCGGATCGAGGCGCTGAACACGGAAGGCGGCGAGCTCTGGGAAGAGCTCAGAGGGGGCGAGTGATGAGCAACGGATATTTGTTGGCGAAGTGCGCGTCCTGCCAGATCGAGGGCATGACGATCGCGGTTTGGGAATTGAAGCCTGGTGCGCGGGGCAATATGGCTCAGTCATTCACTGCTAGTTACCGGCTCTGCCCTGACTGCGCCAGGCGGTGCGAAATACTCAAGGCGATCAAGTTCAGGGCCGAGCCCAGGGCGACCCGAGGCGGTATGCTCCGTGGGTCCGCCTACCTGATCGTTTACGCGAAAACACTTTGGGTGCTTGAGAAGATCCCCGAGGCGAAGGCATCATGAGCTCGGGAATCGTGGCGACTGAGGATCTGAAGGAATGCCCCGGCTGCGGTGCGCCGGCGACGAGGATCGGGGATCGCCAAAGGATATGCAACGGATGTGGGCTTGACTGGATCGTGGTTACGCCTGAGGATGAACTGGAGGCGGAGGCGGAGCGCAAGGTTCGCGGCCGCGAACATGCCGAGGAGCACGGCCGCGGCCGGCCAATCGCAAAGGAGCAACTCAGATGGTAGATAACTGGCATGATGCGACCGCGACCCTGGTGCTCGGGATTGCCTTCGTTGCGGCGATTGTGGGGCTCTTTGTGGCCCTCCGGATCGTGGCATACATCCTGGCCGGCTGGCGCCGCCGTCGCATGGAGCGCGCCGCCTGGCGCGCGCACGTTGACCGCATGGGAGGCCGCTGATGTTGCTTGCCATTGGCACGGGCGCCGGCTGTTTGCTCGTCGGTGTCTTCATCGGATGGAAGATCGGCATGTGGGGCTTCGTTGCGGCCCTTGAGCGCAATCTTACCCCAGACCAGCGCGCGCAGTTGGCGGCGTGGAATATCGCGGGCCACTATCGGGAGGATTACTGTGCAAAAGCCCGGTAAGTTGCAAAAGCCGGTCATCACCGGCGTCCTGCGGAAAGATGCGACATGCCCTCATGGGAACGTGCATCTTACGGGGCCAAAGGGCGTCTGGCGCTGTACGCTTTGCGGCGAGCTGGTGAGCCAGCACTATCCCAAGCCGGGGAGGGGCGTCGATCTATGAGGATCGAAGTCAAACGCGATCCGTGGAGCATCCAGGCGACCTGGAATCCCTTCACCTTTGCTTCGATCGCACCAGGCCCAGGAATTGCTTTCTATCGATGCGTCGGGGATGGGCTGATCTTGAAGGCCCCATGGTGTGAGGCCTTATTCAGTGAGCGCAACGGGTATAGGCTCCCGCTTTTCTCGCTGTTCGGGTTCCGGATCTTCCCGCTGAAAGCCCAGGAGCTGGTCAGAGAAGAGGGCAAATGCTCATTCCCGGTGGTCTGAGGTCACAAATCTTTCTTTCGGTCTGCGCGCTGGTGGCCCTGATGCTGGGCACGTTACTCCGATGGATCGTCCCGGTGATGGCTTGGATCTATCGGCGTTTCCCCTGGCTCATGGTGGCTTATCGGCGCCGGCGGATCAATCCGCGGGAGCTCTGCCTGGCCTGTGGTTTCGCGGGGCGGAAAGACCTTCGATTCGATCCGATAGAAAAGGTTGTGATTATTCAATGCCCGCAATGCCAGGCTTGCTGGTCGCGCGCGCCGCTGGTCAATGCTTCCGTCTGGGCGAAGCCGATCGCGGAGGAGTAAGACTGGTATCATGCCTCTGAGCGGGTTCCGACCCGATTAGGAGAGGGTGATCATGGCCAGTTTCGTGAAATCCGTACAAGAGGCCTTCGCGCCGATGTTCCGGCCGGCCGGCACGCTGATTGAGGGCGTCAACCCATCATCCTGGGCGAGCCCGAATAATCCGATCCGGCCAACCGCCCAGCTTGCCACCGGCGTCCGAACCTGGGATTTCCGCCCCGGGATCAACCTCAATTTCACGCCCCGCGGCGATTCTCCCATCACCTTTCAGCAACTAAACAACGTGGCCAACAGCTTCGACCTTTGCCGGCTGATCATCGAGCGTAGAAAAAACCAGGTTGTCAACCGGCCCTGGGTGATCAGGGTCAAGACCCAGCCCGGCGAGCTCAAGGCCCAGAGGCTCAAGCGGGAGGGTACGACGCCTAACGTGGCGCGCGTCTCAAAGTTGCTCCGCTTCCCGGATGGATACCACCCTTTCGATAAGTGGATCCGAATGTGGCTGGAGGATCTTCTGGTGTATGACGCGCCGGTGATTTCCCCGGTTCAGAACATGCTGGGGGACGTGATGGCTCTCAGAACAATCAGCGGAACAACGATCACGCCGCTGGTCGATCAACAGGGCTTTGTTCCGATGCCGCCGAGCCCGGCCTTTCAGCAGATCATTCTGGGGATCCCCACCTCGAACATGATCGCCGCGGGCTGGCAAAAGACGAAAGACGGAAAGGGATCGGAAAAGGGCTTCGCGGCCGATGCGCTGTTTTACTCGCCGATGAACCCGAGGAATAACAGCCGGTGGGGCTTCGGTCCGATCGAGCAGATGGTCACCACGCTCGCCATTGCTGCCAACCGCCAGACGTTTTTTCGGAGCTATTACACCAGCGGCAACGTCCCCGAGGGCCTCTTGAGTGTCCCGGAGACGTGGGACACGAAACAGATCAAGGAATTCCAAAACTGGTTTGATTCGATCCTGGCCGGCAACTTGCAGCGCAAGCGCCGGATTCTCATTGTTCCGGACACCAAAAAGGGCATCCAGTTTTCAAAGACCGAGGCGCTCACGGATACCACGGACGAGTACCTTATCCGGGTTGTAGCCTTCGCCTTCGGCATTTCGCCATCGAATCTGGTCAAGCAGGTTGGCCACCAGTCAACCAACAAGGAGCAAACCGACACGAGCCAGGAGGAGGGCCTGGAGCCGATTCTGAAGCACATCGAGGTTGAACTGAATCGGGTGATCGAGTTGGGCCTGGGCGCGGAGGACGTAGAGTTTGCCTTCGCCGATGCGCGCGAGGTGGATCCGCTCAAAAAAAGCCAGGTGGACGTCGCTTACATCAATTCGGGAACCTACACCAGGGATGAGATCCGGGAGGCCAATGGAGATGATCCGCTGGGCGTTCCCCAGGGCGCCATACCGGGAATCACCACGGCAACCGGCTTTGTTCCGCTGGATGCGCCGGTCGCCGATCCTAATGCGGATCCGGAGGATGATGGAACGCCGCCAAAGGGGCAGCAGCCACAATCCGGCGCGGCCCGAAACAAGGTTCGGAAGGCGGCCGCCCTCAAGATCGTGGCCGGCGATCTGACGCCGCGGAGCACTCAAGCGCGCCAGGCCATGGATCGCAAGCTGGGCCAATTCCTGAAGAACCAGGGGATGAGGGTCGCCAAGGCGGCACGGGGCGAGTACATCGCTCAGAAGGCGGTCGGCGGCGGAAAGCTTGCCAAGGGCGACGCCGAGGATGATCGGAACAAGGCTCTGGTGATTCTTGCCATGCTGCAATGGCAGTATCCGGATCTTTATGCCGCCGTACTGCCTTACATGGAGGAGGCGGCCGGGCAGGGTGCCGAGGCCGGCGCTTATCAGATGGCAGCCCACCAGGGCGCCAACCTGAATGATGTCCTCGAAGTTTCACTGGGGAAGGCCAAGGCGGCGGCCGCCGATCGCGCGGCGGAGCTGGTGGGCCTCAAGAAAGATGATACCGGCGCGCTGGTGGAGGATCCGGCGGCGCAATGGGCCATGTCGACGACCGCCAAGGCTAACGTCCTGGAAACGATCAAGCAGGCCATCCGAGAGGATTGGAGCCCGGCGGACCTTGAGGCCGGAATCCAACAGCTTGATCTCTTCAGCGAGGATCACGCCGCCATGATCGCGGATAATGAGATCACCCGGCAACAGGCAAGCGGCCATTTACAGAGTTGGCTCTCAAGCGGTAAGGTTCTTGAGTACACCTGGACGGTGGCGGATCTGGGCTGCTGTCCGCTTTGCTTCAGCTTTTCCATGCTGGGCTCGGTTCCCGTGGGTTATGAATTCGCCCCGATGATCTGGGCTCCCGGCGCGCATCCGTTCTGTAGGTGCTGGCTCACGGCATCGAAGTTCAAACCAACTGAGGAGGATTGATTGAGACGCTTTAAGAAGTGGCATCTGTGGGCCATCCTGGCCGGCGTTTTCTTCGTGGTTCTGATCTATACCGCGCAACCGGAAAAGATCATCCAGGCGCTTATAGCATCGGGTCTTTTCCTGGCCGCCGTCGTGGCCGCAACGATCGCGCATGAGGATGGGGAGACCGAGCCGGTTTTTGCCATCTGTGAAAAGTGCGGCGCGGCGCTGCCTCCGGATGAGGCAGAGCGCCACGAGGATTGGCATGAGAGGCTGCGGCGGGCAGTGGATGGGATGAAGGCCCTAACCGATGGCTAGACCCAGAGTTCGCCACAAAGTGATCCTCTGCGCGCTGGATGAGGTCGAGGCAAAGCTGGACGCCAGCGCCCAGGAGTTTGAACTCTTAGGGCAGAGTGCGTATCAGGTGGGCATTGGGTTCGGCGCCAAGGTAAACGTCTTGCTGATCCTCAAGCGGATCGATCCGGAGATCGGAAAATGAAGCTTATTTGCTCGAAGTGTCAAAGCCAGATTGAGATTCCGGCCGTCAGCGATCCCCAGGTGATTAACCGCCCAGGCTTGAGCCTCATTATCATCGAGCACCCTCAGACTGGCTATTGTGCGACCTGCGATATGCGCGTGGCCGCCTACGTGATGGGCGCGCAGGTTTCCATTGTCGGGGCTCATGTGCCGCCGGGTCCGAGCCCGATTCTCATAGCAAAGGAGATGCCCCTTGTCCATGGATGAGTTGGCCAGAATCGAGATGGAGGAAGGTCTTTACGATAAGGTCCCTGTCGGCACCGCCGAGCCGGCGGAGAGCGATGCCTCCATCATGGCGCGCCTGGTCTTTGACTGGGATGGCACGATCAGTACCGACCAGCTTGAGGGCATTCCGGGGGAGCTGATACAGCGGATTACCTCTCCTGGGTTCGTGGCCATGGCCAAGGCCCAGATAGCGAAGGCGCGCGGGATACAGAAGACCGGGCGGCGTGAAATGAAGCGGCCGCCGGTAATGCTTTACACAAATAAAGGCGGCCCCAACCGAAAGCAAAGGCGCATCCTGGCGGCCGGGCTCAAATAGCCCTGTGCTAAGATTTCCGGTGTATCGGAGGCTTTGCCGCCATGACTCTCATTCTTCCGAATCCAGCCTCCCCTGAAAAAACGCTCAATGCGCTGGTGCTTGCTGTCCAGGCTCTCCAGACAACCGAAGGGATCACGGCGCTAACCGGCGACGTGACGGCCAGCGGGATTGGCTCGGTTGCGGCGACGGCGGTGAAGATCCCGCCGGGCGTTACTCTCACCGGCACCCCCAGCATCGGGAAGGTGCCAACAGCCACCGGCGCCGCTGCCGCAACCTGGCAGACGCCCGCGGGCATCACGGCGCTAACCGGCAACGTGACCGCTAGCGGCCCTGGATCGGCGGCCGCCACGCTGGTTTCCATTCCGGCCGGGGTTGTTCTTGCCGGCACCATTCCGGCCACCAGCGGCGCGCCATCTACCACGCCAGCATCTGGCACCATGGCCTTCGATCCAGCGACCGGCACCCTCTACATCTACAATGGGACGGCCTGGAAGGCTACGGTCCTCGTCTAAGGAGCGCCATGAAGTTCGAGAAATTCGTTCCATTGACCAAGATGGAAGAGCAGACGGATGGAACGCTATTCGTTTATGGCACCGTGACAGCCGAGCAGCCCGACCTCGAAAACGAGGTCTGCGATTATGCCGGGACAAAGCCATTTTTTCAGGCGAAAACGGCCAGCATGTTCAAACTTACTTCCGCCGTGGATGGTATGACGCCCTCAATCATGCCCATGCGGGAGATGCACCAACTCAAGGCGATCGGCGCCGGGCGGACGATCGATTTTGACGATGCCAACAAGGCCATCAAGATGGGTTTTCAGGTGGTAGATCCCGTTTCTGTGCTTAAGTTCAAGACCGGGGTACTGATCGGCTTTTCCCAAGGCGGCGCTTATGTCGGCGAGTTGGTCGCAGATCCGAAGTTCCCAGGGTGCAAGCGGTACGTGGCTGATCCCGCCGAAGTCTCGGCCGTAGACTCGCCCTGCCTTCCGCAGGCGCTGGTGGAGACGATGAAGGGCCGGACCGTTACGTTGGCAAAGGCAGCCGGGGTTACTGAACAGGTTCCTTTGCAGATTCTTGGAGTTGACCAGGCCCGTTTGATCAAAATGGAACGTGAATTGGCCATCCTACAGGAACTCCTGAAAGAGAAGAAAACCAAGCGCGTCGATGGTGAGGATCTAACCAGTTCCTGTTTTGCCTTTGTCGGCGATCCCGAGGATACATCGACGTGGAAACTGCCCATCAAGTTCTCGGATGAGGAAAAGACGAAGACCCACATCCGGAATGCTCTGGCCCGGTTCGGGCAGACCGAAGGCATGAGCGAAGAGGAGAAAAAGGCCGCCAAGCGAAAGATCATGGCCGCGGCAAAAGAGCACGGGATCGATGTCTCGGACACCGATAAGGCAGCCATTGGAATGGTGTGTGCTAAGATTTCCCTCGAAAAGGGGCTTTATCAGGTAGGCGATTTCGCCAGCCTCATTGAAAACCTCCACTGGCTCTGTTTGCAGGCCGAATGGGAGCGCGATTATGAGGATGATGGGAGCAAGGTTCCCGGGGGGATGCGTGAGGCCTGGCTGAGTCTCCTCGCAGAGTTCAAAGCCATGGCAGTCGAAGAGGCAGATGAATTGGCCGCAGAGGCCGGAAAAGGGGAAAAGGGCATGAAGATCACGGATCAGGCCGGACTCACCAAAGCGGCAAAGACGGTGCACGATCACCTGGAAAAGCTGGCGGAGATGCACAAGGCCCAGGGCGAGCACATGAAGAAGTCCACGGATGCCATGGAAGAGAAGCACAAGGCGGTGGGCGAGCACATCGAGAAATGCATGAAGGCCGCCAAGGATGCCATGGAGGGCAACGAGCCCGAGCCGGGCGAAAAGGGCGACAAGGCCATGGAGGCCCAGATGCTTGAGTTGAAGAAATCGCTCGCTGATCTGGTCGCCAAGTTGGCGGCAACGCCGGCGACCGGCGGCGCTCACAGCGGCAACATCGATCCCCTGGCCAAGACAGCCACCGGCTTCGAGGAGCTTGAGGCATCCAGCATCACTCACTGAGTGATCCGGGCGGTCCGGGATTAAGGGCCGCCCGTTTCCAAGATTCGCGGGGTTGCTGCCCCGTCCACCCATAACCCAAACCGCCGGTAAGAGGAGCATTTCCATGCGCCAATCCGGCATTTCACAGGCAAATTTCGCGCAACTGGCTTCAAAGACTGACATGGGGCGCGTGGAGGAGCTGGTCCGCGAACATGGCGTGAAGAAATTTCGCCAGTACGTTCAGGACAATCTCCGGAAGTTCAAACTGAGCGACCCTCGGTGCCTGGCCAAGTCCAGCACCACGGTTGGCATCACGACCGGCCTGGATCTGGTTTTCATCGATCTGCGCGCGCCGGCTTACATGCTGGACCCGATTTACACGCCGATCCGTAACACCACGCCGCGGTGGGACAGGGTCAACGACGGTTACGGTGTGCAGCCTCAATGGCGCGCGATCTCCTCGCTCGACGCGACGAGCACTCCCCCGTTCGTGTCCGAAGGCAACACGAACGCCAATAGCTCTTTCACCAGCCTGAACTTTTCGAGCCCTTACGTGACAATGGGCACCAACGACTTTGTCACCTATGAGGCGATGTCCGCCGGCGAAGGCTACGAGGATGTGCTGGGGGATGGCAAGATGATGGAGCTGCTTCGGTTCGTCCGGATGCAAGAGCGGACCTACGTGGGCGGCTCCGGCACCAGCGCCTCCAATGGCGCACTCCAGCTCAGTACCACCAACACCCCGGTGGGCGTCCTTTCCGCACTGAACAATAGCAGCTACGTGACCGGCGTCCTGCCGGTGGGCAGCTATGCGGCCGCCTATGCCGTGGCGCTGAACTATCGCGCGATCACCAATCCGACCAATACGGTAGCGGCCGGGATCACGACTCAGTTTCTCCGGACGAATTCCGACTCATCGAGCGACGTGATCAATGGCGGAACGGCCATCGTCTCGGCCGCTTCAAATGTTGTCGGCCCCACGGTCTCCGGGACCAAAACCATCCAGTTCTCTTGTGTTCCCCAGGCCGGTGCGTGGGGATATGCCTGGTTTGTGCAGATCAACACCGCCGCCACTTTTTCGCCCTCCGCCGCCAGCGCCAAGCTGTCCGGGATCACGGCCGGAATCTCCAGCTTCAACTACTTCGGCCAAACTCAGGGCACCCAGACCGCGGCGTATGCGGGCCAGGGAGGCTATGCCGGCTTTGCCTCGGATCTGTCCACCAACCCTCTGGACCAGGATGGGCTTCTCACGATTGCATCGAACTCCGCCTACACCATCGGGCTGCCAACCTGGACGTATCCCGCCAACAGCACCCAGACCGCTCTCCCCGGCGGCGTGGATCTGCACGGCGCCGGGCTCACCAATGGCGGCCTGGTGGGCTCCGTCACGGAGATTGACAACGTCCTGTTTGCCATCCAACAGGCCAGTCTCACCAGCCCGACCCGGATTTACCTGTCCACCGATCAGGTACCGGGCTTCCGCTCGGCCTTTATGGTGGGCGCGACGGGCTCGACCGCGATGAATTTCTTCTTTGCCGGCGGCGGCCCAAAGACGGATGGCAGCGGAATCAGCGTCAATCAACACATCGCCCAGTATCACAACATTTTCTCGCTTGCGGGCGGCAGCTTCATCGACATCGTGCAGCATCCTTACTTGCCCAAGGGCACGATCCTGTTCGATGTCGACAACCTGGGCATCGCGTATGACAACAGCCGGCTCGGCGAAACCCGCGGCGTTTTCGTGCGGCGCGATACCTATGGGATCGAGTTCGCACAGACCAGCCGCAAACTTCCCTTCGGCGTGTATTCGGAAGAGGTCCTTGCCGTCAAGACTCCCCAGCTCCTCGGCTACATCAAGGGAGCCGGCCCATACGGACAGGCTGCTCTGTTCTAACCAGGTATGGGGAGCGGAGCCCAAACCGGCGCGGCCCCGCTCCCCAGGCCCGGAACCCAGCAAGGTTCCGGGCAACCATTTTCAATCGCGGAGGTTTTCCAAGTGATCACCCTAATTTTGGTTGTGCTCGTCCTGATGCTTTTCACGGATGCTTACCGCGCTCCGGAACCGCATTACCGCTATGGCTTTGGGATTTTGGGCGTGTTGCTGTTCGCTCTCCTGGCTTGCTTGCTTTTGGGAGTGATTCACAGCAGCTAATCGCAGAGACGGCCGGAGCGTCCCACGGCGGAGCGTGATGGCCCAGCGGGCGGGCTTTCACAGAGTTCGCCCGTGATATTTGAAGGTGGGATGCATGGGCGCGAACGTCATAGACTTGACCACGGTGGCCGCGGTAAACAGTTGGCTGAATCAAGGCTCGACGGTCGACGCGGCGATCATCCAGGGCGCGATAACCGCCTTTTCCCGTTTCGTTCTCACTCTGACCGGCCGCAATAATCTATCGCAAATTCAGAGCTATTCGGAGATGTACGATGGCACGGGCGGCGCGCGCCAGCACCTCCGCAACTATCCCATCCTTTCCGTCTCCAGCCTTATGATCGGCACGACCGCACTGCCCCAAAGTCTCGACCCAAGCAAGCCGGGGTGGGTAATCGACACCAGCGGTCTCCAGGCGGCTCTGGCACTGCGTTCCGGGGGCGGGGGGGAGCGCGCATGGGCAGACGGGGCAGGGGGCGGCCGCGGGGGCTTTTGGGGTGGGTACGGAAACGCGCCGCCGCTCGGATACACGCCTTATCGGTTCTCTGAGGGCATTATGAATGTGGCGGTAAGCTACACCGCCGGATATGTGCTCAGCGTCCCGGCCGAGGGTGGAACGGTCCCGGCGAGCCCCGGACCCTACATTCTTAGCGTCGCGAATGCCGCGAACTTCTATGCCGATCAGGGCGTTAAGCTTGCAAACGGAACCGCGCTCGTGGCTGTGGTCTATCCGGCGGCGCCAGGCGCTGGCCAGTACAACGTGAACCCGGCAACGGGCCAGTACACTTTCAATTCCGCCCAGGCCGGTGCGGCGGTAAACTTTGCGTATCAGTACGGTGGGACGCCTTATGATCTGGCCCAGGCAGCCACCGAGCTCGTGGCCGCGCGCTATAAGTCCCGGCAATGGATTGAGCAGGTTTCCCAGGTGCAGCCGGGCATCGGTACCACCGCTTACAGCCGGCTTGGGATTCCGCCGCAGGTGGGCATGATCCTCGAACACTACAAAACGAGGCACATTCCGCAATGACCCTTGTTACCCTCACCGTCGACGCCGATCTGGCCGCTGCTCGTTTGGCGGGCAAAGAGGAGACACTACGCGATGCCATTGAGTTCACACTCGATGGGTTGGGACGCCAGCTTTTTGAACGGGTCCAAGCGAAGCTTTCTGGTGAGGTGCTACAGGCTCGCACCGGTCAACTCCGCGGTGCGGTTGACCTTTGGAGCGCCCAGTTCATTGGTGCCGTCTGCGGCGTGTATGTCGGGATCCAGGACGAAGATCCGGCCTGGCTGGTGGGCATGGTGCATGAGTATGGCGGGAAGGAGTATTACGACATCTATCCCCACGAGGCGATTTACAATGCGGCCGGTCTGAGCGGGCAGGGCCGGATCTCGCCACACTCCGCGGAGGATTCGCCGGCGCTTCTCGAAGGCCGGCTCCCACACACGCTCCGGTGGGTCGGTCCGGAGGGGATCGTGTTTGCCATGCACGTCTGGCACCCTCCGGCGAAGGAACGGTCTTACCTGCGGTCAAGCCTGGCCGAGATGGAGGCGGAGGCCGTGGGAGAAATCAAGGGCATCTTGGCGGAGGTGCTGGCCGCATGAGCAAACCATTCATTTCAACCGAAACGATCTTTCAGAACCTCTTTTCGCTGGTGAGCCAGACGACGCTTTTGGATACCTCCGGGAATCCAACGGGAACGGCGGCCTTCGCTACCACCAGCCGGCGCCTTCCCCAGGTCTCGAATGTGGGCCAGGCGGAACAGCCGGCCATCTATCAGCTCGAATTGAATCAGGATGTGATCGAGAAAACCCAGGGCGCGGCGAGCTATGAGCTCCACTGCGATCTGTTCGTCTTTTTCCGCAATACGGGCGGCCCGAATGAGGTGGCATCGAGCCAGATGAACGCGCTTCGGGATGCAGTGATCTATCAGCTCCAACAGGCCACGCTGGCGGCCGATGGGGTGACGGTGGTTCCTCTCCTGGGCGGGCAGCGCCAGACGCTCGGAGGCGTGGTTTATCATGCACGGGTGAAGGGGACCGTGCTTCAAAATGAGGGCACCCAAAATAACCAAGGTGCTATCGTGATTCCAGTTTCGATCCTTCGCGGGATGTAAGGGGCTGTGAACCCCTAAGAACCAAAGCAGCGATCCGCCGAATTTAGCAAAGGGAGCACCTCAAATGATTCTTCCAGGCTTGCAATTCGGCTCCGGCGTGGTTCTTGCGGTTCCGCAGTCCAGTTCCGGGAATCCTCCCGTCAACCCCACGCCGCTGGGCCTGGGCGTCCTGCAAAACGTGAAAATGACCCTGGGCGCGGAAATCAAGACGCTCTTCGGGCAGAGCCAATGGGCCGTCGACTCGGCCGTGGGCAAGCGCACGATCAAGGGAACCTTTGAGCTCGCCCAGGTCTCAAACACGCTCATGAGCCAGCTTTTCTTTTCGGATGCGCCGGTCGCGAACGTGCTCGAAACGACCGCTTATCCCGGCGAGGCTCACAGCGTCCCGGCCTCCTCAGGGCCTTATACCATCGTGGTCACCAACGCATCGCCCGGCCCGATCGTTGATTGGGGTGTGACGTATGCGGCCACCGGGCAGCCGCTCGTGAATGTGGGATCCGGCTCGCTTGCCGCCGCGGGGCAGTACAAGGTTGTTCCTTCCACCGGAACTTACACCTTTGACGCTGCCGATGCGCTCGCTGCCATCTTGATCAATTACGAGTGGCCTGCGGCACCCGCCCAAGGAACGACGCTGACAGTTCAGGCTCACCCCATGGGCTTTGGCCCGGTCGTGGCTCTGAATATCGTCTTTCCCTATGAGGGCGGCGGAATCGGCTTCTTTGTCCCGAATGCGCGTCTGGGCAAGATCGATGTGGCCACGAAGCTCGATGACTACGCGATGTACACCGTCGATTATGAGGGCTTCGCCGGCGCCGCCGGGATACCCTTCGTCAGTTACCAAGCGTGGTAACACGCCCGAATTCCAGGCGTTAAGTTCCACGTGGAACGCAACAGCAACCGAGAAAAGGGGAAACTCAGCCGATGGAAAAGACAATCACTCTCGCTGGCCGGACCGTGAAGTTGGCCACGATCACCGTGGATGCACTCGAAAAGTGCGACCTTGCCGGCAAGAATGGCCGGAAGTTCAATATTGCTTTGGTAGTAGCTTCGGCGCTTGCTGGTGGCTTTTCAGAGACCGGACTAGAAGCCTGGGTCCGCTCCCTTCAGGCCTTCGCGCCGGAGGCCGAAGAATCGCAGTTCCAGCAGGTCGTGAATGCGGCCAACGTGGTCAACTACTTTGAAACAGAAGAGGACCAGGTCGCGGCGCGGAAGGCGAAGGCCGATGCGTTGGCCGCAGTAAAAGCGGGGCGCAGACCCAAGGGGGAAAGCGAGCCGGCGGCACCGGCCGGGGCATAGACCTCCAGTACATTTTCGGATCCATGGGGCGGTGGTTCGGTTACACGCTCGCCGAAACGCGAGCAATGACGCTTGAGGAGGTTCACATGCTGGACGGTTTTCTCCTCCGTCACCCGCCCGTGGATGTCCTGGTCGCGGCTTACCTTGGCTACAAAGAGCCGGGGAAGGCGGATGCGAAGGTTACACGACGGGAGGCGCTCAAAATGAATTCCGAAGCGTTAGACGCCATGCCACCCCGCCGGCACGTCAAGACGCTTGCCCAGATGCCAGCTTTTGTCCGGACCCCTGATTTTCTCAAGCTGGTGGATGATCTGAGGCTCTCATGCCAAACGAACTGATTGTATCGATCAAGGCCGACACAAGCGGGCTCTCGGCCGGCCTGGCGGATGCTACCGGGCAAGTTACGGCTTCTGCGGCAGACATGGCCGCTGCTCAGAATGCCGTCACTGCTGCTACCTTGCGTTTGGCTCAATCGCAAGAGCTATTGACCAATGCGACCAGGGGGGGTGCCGGATCAATTAAGTTTGCCACTCAGTGTGTAGACGAGGACACTGCGGCGTTGAGGGTCGCGCAGGCGGTTCTTGATGGATTCGTCCAATCTGAACGCGCAGCGGCAGCAGCAGCAGCGGAAGCGGCGGCGGCAATCAAAGCGCAGGCTAAAGCAGCGGCAGCAGCAGCAGCGGAAGCGGCGGCGGCAAACCGGCAACTGGGCGTTTCCGGTCAACAGGCGGCCCTGGGCGGTGTCCGAGTTCTCGAAGGTTCGCTCATGGGATCGAGCCGTGCAGCCGGTATGTTTCTCTCAAACACGCTGGGCCTCGGAAAGGTCCTTAGCGCAGCATTCCCGGTGATTGGAGCCCTGGCCTTGGGTGAGGTCCTGATCGATGTAGGGGAGGGGATAGTCAAGTTTACTGAGGAGGCGGAAGAGCTAGGTAATACCCTCGGAACCGGCTGGCTCGACGGCGCCATTTTGCAACTCGTTGGCCTCGGGGATCAGATCAAGAAAACCGAGAAGGATACCGTCGAGTTCGAGGCCAAGGTTGATCAATCGATCGAGCGGCAAAAGGAAATTCAGGCATCCATCACGGGGATCAAAGAGGGGCCAGTTGCCGAGGCACAGGCAAAAGCCGATATTCTGACCGCGAATAATCGCACCCTCGATACGACACTGACAATGCTGCGGGAGCAACTCCGACTCGAACAGGCGATTGCCAACGATCCTTCTCTAAAGGCTGCCACGAGGGGGGATTCTGTCGGCGGTCTTTTCATGAAGGGAATCGCCAAGTTTGCCCCAACGGGACTAGCGGGACTCCCCGCGGGTGAGAGTGCTATACCCGAGGTTGCGGCCCAGAATGCCGCCAAGACTCAGGCCCAGATTGATGCCACGCTTCAACACATGGCCGAGAATGCACAGAAGATAACAGAGCTCACCCTGGCGGTGGTGCCCAAACCACCAGCCGCAGACAAGACGTTAGCGGGCGCCACCGACAATATGCCGGGCCAGATAGCGCGCGCCCAGATCGACGCGGCCCATGCGGCGGATGCGGCGCTTCCCGTGGCGGCCCGGATCAATGCCGAGTATCTAAAAGAGCTGGATCTGCACAAGCAGAATGCGGCCGCCTCGAAAGAGGGAACGGCGGCCGAGCGGGAGATGTTGCGGGTGATCGAAGATGAGGGCAGCGTTCGCAAGCGCGACTCCGCCCTGTTCACAGCCGGGACCGCCGAGCTGAAAAAGAATCAAGAGGAAATTGCCAAGGCCGCTGAGGAACAAGCGAAGCACCAATCCGAGATCGAGAAACATGCGGTTGAGGAGTTCAAGCGAGCCCAGGAGGAGCGCGTTTCCGCCGCTCGGGAAACCGCCGAGGCGGAAATCAAGGCGGCCGATGACACCTTCGAGGCGCGCGAGCGGGAGATCAAGTTTGAAGAGACGCTTGGTCGGATAAGCCACCAGCGGGCAACCCAGGAACTCCTGGACGCCGAGAATACTAAGGCAGCCATGATGACCCTGGCACTCCGCAAAGAGCAGCAGATATTTGATCCCACGAATGGGCCAAAGGAGCTTCAAGAGTTTACTTCGGTCGAGGACAAGATCACGGCCGAGGCGCGGAAGGCCGCGCTACAGCGCGAGCAGATCACACAACAGGAGGCGCAGAAGTTCAATCAGGCATGGAAAAAGGCTTCGGCCACGTTTAACTCCGATATGACTACAGCTTTCAATGCCTGGGCCACTCACTCGCAGACGGCAGGACAGGCCTGGGGCCACATGTTGGGAGAGATGGAACTCCAGATGGCCGATTTCGTGATCAAGACGATCCTCCAAAAAGCAGAGCAGTGGGCGGAAATCAAGGTCATGGATGCCCTGGGCTTTGCCACCGCCAAGGCCACGGGAGGCGTTGCGAACGTAGCAGCGGCCGCCAGCAACGCCGCCGTAGCGGCCACGGGTGCCGCGGCGGCCATGGCGGCGATCCCCGTGGTCGGGCCGGCCCTGGCGGTGGGCGCGGCCACCACCATGACGGCATCTATGGCGCCATTCATCGGCATGGCCGGCGATTATGACACGGGCGGTATGTTGCCAACTATGAGCATGGCCTTCAATCGCTCCGGATCGCCCGAACGTATTCTCTCGCCGAGCCAAACCTCGAACTTTGAAAGCATGGTGAACAATGGCGGCCAGCGAAGCGCCACGCTGAACCAGACGAATCATTTCGGCGGAGGCGTCACTCCGGATATGCTGGCGGCCCATACCGCTCAAACCATGAGTAAGCTGAAGGGTATGCTCAGACCGGAGGCCTTCGCTTGAGTCTGCCTGTCTTTCCAACGCTTCCCGGCCTTACCTTCACGGTGGTCAAGACGCCGAAGTGGTCTACGCTGGTCGAGTCCGCACCCAACGATTATGAGGTGCGGCTCCCGCAGACTACCAACCCATGTTGGGAATGGCTTTTGATGTTCGATTTTCTCCATGACTTCTTTTGGGGCGGCTTCACCGCGGTCTCTGAGCTCCGTACCTTGATGGGCTTTTTCAATGCTCAACAGGGCCAGGCGGCCAGCTTTCTCCTCACCGATCCGGATGATTGCAACGTGGGGCCAGCCCTGGTGGGCGGAGCCCCGAATATCCCGCTGGCCCAGCTTGCCTTGGTAAACGATGGTGCCGGCAATTACTATTCGCCGATTCAGCGAACGCTGGACGGGGTTAGTTACGAGGACATCACCGACCTGAACGGCGGGATCGTGGTTTATGCCAATGGCAGCCTATGTTCTGTCGGGAGTGGCGCCGGCGAGTATGAGGTTCTGGGGCCTGGTCTGGCGATCCCTGGGAATGCTTATATGGGCCTGTATCTGAAATGGGGAAGCGGAACCCCGCCAACTGGCCCGATCACGGCTCAGTTTGATTTCTATTTCCGGGTTCGATTCACCGAAGACAATCAGGACTTCGAAAAGTTCCTGAACGTGGGCGCCGCCGGCAAGTGGGTTGCGGGCCAGGGCGGCGGATACTGGACAATCGGCGGGTCGGAAAGTGCGAATGGAAGCGGGCAGCTTAAACTCAGAACTGCGCGGCCGACGCCGCTCTAAAGGAGATTTCGATGCACGATATGAACCATTTTGCACCGAACCCGGAATGTGAACAGCGGTATAGTGTGAAGCAACTGCTGTTCGAGATCCTCCGCAACGAGCGGCGGATCTTGTGCTTTGTCAGTGAGCTCGTTCAAACCGTCACAGTTACCAGAAATGAGAACCCCATGAACCCAGTCGTTCCCGGCGCAGTGCTTGATTTCGTCGCAACCGTCACCCCCAGTGGTGCCGCCACCAGCCCTTCAGACGTAGCCTGGACTTCGTCTGACCCAACCAACTTCCCGGTTACGCAATCGGTAGGCGATCCCTCCGGTCTGACTGCCTCCGTCACCGTTCCGGCAGGCGCAGTCATCACGCCGCCCGCGGCCGCCGGCCCCACCGTCACATGCACCGTCACCAATTCGGATGGGACGATCGCGGTCGGAACCAGCTCGCCCCAGCCCATCGTCGCGGCCGACATTACCGCTGTCTCGGTTGTTCGGTCCAGCTAAGTTCCGCTGCCTCACTCGAACCCCAGCCGGGTGGCAACAGCCTGGCTGGGCTTTTTCTATCGGAGCTCAGATGCGGCAGGTTATCGGCGGGAGCGGAGCGGACACGACGGCGGCCACCGCCGCGTGGCTGGCCGCAACGGATGACCCGCGGATCAGGGATCTGATCATCATTGGGCGCCCCGAGGATCCGAAGGCCCTCTATCTCACCAACCATGACCTCCCCTTGCTTTACTCCCCCTATGGGACCTTCACACCGGCCGTGGTGAGCCGGGATATGGTCGAGGCGAAGATCGGGCTGGATGTCCAGAGCCTGTCGATCACATGGAGCCCTGGAGCGTCCGCAGCGGCGTCTCAAACGGTGAGCACGGCCACGGCAAACCCCTATCAGCTCGCTCGGTTGCATTTCTACGATAATTGGCCCGTGCTGGTGCTCCGGTGCTTTCTGCCCAGCCCAGGGGATGCCAACACGCTTGGCTGTGCCATCTGGTATGCCGGCCGGATCCACACGGCGGCGCCGGGCCGAAACAAGATCGTTTTCAGCACGAAAAGCCTCCTGGATGTGATCACGCAAAAGGTGCCGAGCGGAGTCGTGGAAACGACCAACACGCTGGCCTCAAGCGCCGCCGTTACGGTGCCGGCCGGGGATGCCTCCACCCCGGTATTCGCTTGCATCGTTCCTTCGAGCACGGATTACATCGTGGCGGACTGCCTCACGCCAACGGCGGATAAGATCTATTCCGGGAACGAGTTTGCGGGCGGATACATGGTTTTTCTCTCCGGGACCGGCGCAACGCTGGCCGGATGCTGGTCCGCGATCGGGCAGAATGGCGAGTACACGGATGGCCACGGGAACCACCATTCCGAATTCCAGATCTATTCGCCGCTGCCATGGCCGCCCACGCCGGGCGTCGACACGTTCTATGTCTCGCCCACGGCGCCCATCAACCTTGGGGATGAGGATTACTACGGATTCCCGTATTGTCCCCCTCCGACTTCGGCGGTCTGAGGCCATGAAGACGCGCGCCGAGGCCGTTCTGATCGCCAGGACTTGGCTGGAAACGCCTTACATCCTGGGCGGCCGGCTCAAGGGCGCTGGATGCGACTGCGGGAGCCTCCTGGCGGAGTATCTCATTGAAATTGAGCGCGCCACCCAGGCGGAACTCCAAGACCTCGGCTTCTACACTCAGGATTGGTTTTGCCACACCAAAAGCGAGTGGTACCTCCGACAGCTTTTGCAATATGGGCGCCTGGTGGCGGAAACCAAGTGCCGGCCGGCCGAGAAAGCCCAGCCAGGGGACCTCGTGCTTTTTCGTGCGGTCAAGAGCAAACTCTACAATCACGGCGCGATCGTTACGGCATGGCCCTGGGGCATCCATGCTTATGATGGCAAGGTGAGAGAGAGCAACCTTGCAACCCATAGGCTCACGGGCTGGCGGGACATGGCCATCTTTGACCCTTTCGTTACAATGACGGCGGAGGGCTAGTCCGATTTCCAACTATACGTTTAAAAATCAGGCCGCCCAACAGCCTTACGCCATGGGGACGCTCCTCCAGAACAGCGCCTATGGCTCCGCAATCCCGGTTGTTTATGGTCAGACGCTCTCCGTGCTCCTGGCCATCTGGGCGGCCAATCTCCGCCAGGGCGGCGGCAACATAAAGAAGTTCAAACAGATCAAAAAGGGCATCACCAACTACTGCGAGAATATCGACTTTCTTTTGGGTCACACGCCAATCATGGGCGTCCTACAGATGGCATATAACTCGGGCTGGTTTCCGCTGAACTTCACCAGCCAGAGTTTCACCTCCGCCGGCGGCCGGCAGACCTTCACCGTCACGGATCCAAACTTCTATTTTGTGACGGCTGTCACAGTTGAAGGTTCATACAGCTTTCCCGTGAATGATTTCGGCGGTCAGGGGCCATCGACGCTCACCGGCACATTTGAGATCCCGCTTTGGAATGAGCTGGAGACCGGGCCGGATCCGACCAACCCCATGAGCTACCGGGCCTTCCCGTACTGCTATCGCTGGCAGCCGGGATTCGGAGCGGAGGTGTTTGTTGATGCGGAGGCATTTCCAACCGGAACGCTCAAGGTCTACTATGCCGCGGTCACACCCGCTTCGAGCAACGTCCCCCCCATCACGCATCTGGACATGGTGTTTGAGAGCGAACTGGGCAACGGCCCGGAATATGCGGACGCGCCCAGCCCCTTCCCCGCCCAACAGATCATCTATCCGCACTTCGCGGGCCTGGGATCCTCGGAGTTGAACCTCGGCGCCAGCGGCGCGCTTCCATCCATGCAGCCAGAGGTCCGCGGCAAGTGGGGCATATACACGGCCGGCGACGGGGACTTTGTAGACATGATCGAGGACGTCTTCAAGTCCGGCATGGCCCAGGCGGCGATTGGATCGGCCACGGCGAACACCCAGATGGAACGTGGGCTTTCAAGTTATGATCTGCCGGGCACGGTACAGAAAAAGGTGGATCAGAATGGCTCCGTTGCTCTGCCGCCGATGCTCTATGACATGCCCAACGCGGTCGGAAACTACCTGGTGGCCGTGGCTGTGGCGGCGGGAACGCTTTCCATTTCGAGCTCTGCCGGCGATACCTGGACGCCGGTCTTTGGCGATAACCTCGGTTATCAGGTCTGGACGGCCCCGGCCGTGGGTGGGCAGAACACGGTTACAATTGCCGGATCCTCGGGCAGATGGAACACGGCAATTATCGAAGTGGGCGGCCCAGGCGGGAGCGCCGCCGCCTTGGCTTTGGATTCCGTTGTGCCGAATGTCCCCGAGGGCTCCGGAGAAATGACAAAGAAGGGGATGTCTTCGACCGGACCTTTCCTTGGGATCAATGCTCTTTGCTACGATTTTGGTCTCTGGTCTGCCATCCCCACCGGTGCGGCGATCCAGGGAATTTATCCCGTGTACGTGGGCGACGCTCTTTCTTACAACACGACCTTTTACGGCGGCGGCCCGCTTGTTCCACCAGCCACCCCACAAGCGGCGACCCCCCCGGTAACGGCAGTTGGCGCAAATCCAGGCATCACTTCCGCCTCAAATGGGGCGCTCAGTGGCATTTTTAATGCACTGATAACATCGGCAACGCCCGTGATTGTGGGGCGTGGTGTGCTGGTCAGCGGGCAATGGAATCCAGCTCCCAACCTGCTCGACCCGCTGGGCATTCAAAGCATCGGAACTTCGCTCTCTGATTTAACAGGGCAGATCATTGCCATTGGGGTGACAAATTCAGGGAACACAAATCCCGGTGGTGCTTATGATGGCCAAAAAGTCTCTGGTTTAGGTTTCATCTTCGCCGGCTTCGCGGTTTATTACACCGATCCCTTGCTCCCGAATCCTTTACTCCCTGGCATCAACAATGGGAACGGGCCGTTGCCTGTGGCCATTCCCGCGGGCATGTCCGTGGCTTGGGCGATTCCAGGTGTGATAGTTTCAAACATTCCCGGTGGAAGTCCAGGATACGGTACGTCAACCCTTCCGGGGGGTCAGGTTCTCCCACTTCCCCCTTACACGGAGGGCAGCGTCCCGGATGTTCCCAGCCTCACGACTCCACCGGCACCTATTTCGATTGGCAGCACGGTGCAACAGGGCTTCCCCGGATACCTGCTCTCGATTCCGCTCTATCTGACTCCCACGGCTCCGGCGACCTTGGCTGTTCCGCTTTGGAAGCCTGGCGCGCCGGCGAATGTTTTCGGCAGCATCCAGCCAAACTTTCAACTGCAATATCGGAATATATACAGTCCGGGCGCCTATCCGTTCCCCTTGCCATCGCCCACGCCGGATGCAATCGCGCTTCTCAGTTTCAAATACACGAACCCCGTCCCGTGGCCGCGGCCCCTGGGCGATTACATCGACATCCCCAGCTTCGATCTGGTGCGCCAGCAATGCCGCGCGGGCGGCCTCTGGGGCTCGCTGGCCATGACGAGCCAGACGGCGGCCTCCGACTGGATCAAATCGCTTGCCGCGGCCGCGGATGCCGCTCCCGTGTTTCTGGGCGCCAAGCTGTTTCTCTATCCCTATTCCGAAGTCTCGGCCGCCGGAAATGGGGCTCTTTACACCGCACCCACGGCCGCCGGCCCGATTTTCGCCCTGAGTGACCTCAACGGGGATTACGTTGGATCGGATGGAAGCCCGGTGCTTACGCCGGCCGATCGGATCAATCTCCCCAACGTCCTGCAAATGCAGTGCATGGAGCGGACGGCAAACTATAACCAGGTTACGATTCAGACTCCGGATCCGGCTTCGATCGGGCTTTATGGCGAGCGCAAGGCCGATGCGATCACAAACATGGCCGTGCAGGATTCCAGCGTTGCCCGGACGCTCCTCGGGATCATGGTGCGGCGGAACCAGTATGGCGGAGATTCCTGGGCCTTCACCGCCAGCGCGCGCTGGTCGCTCCTCTCGCCGATGGACCTGGGAACCCTCACAGATACACTTCAGGGCCTGGTGAATGCTCCCATCCGGATCACCAGCTACAACGAAAAGGACGATGGCTCATTTGAAGGCACGGCGGAGCCCTTCGTCTATGGGATGTGCGCGCCCTCCGCCCTGGCCGCCGTGCCGCCAGCCCAAAACCCGCTGAGCACGAATATCAGCGCGGGCGATATCAACCCGCCGATCATCTTCGAGCCAACGTCGGAACTCTATCCATCCCTGACGGGCGAGCAACTCTGGTGCGTGGTCTCAAGTGCCAGCGCACAATTCGGCGGCTGCCAGGTCTTCGTCTCAACGGATGGCGGGGCAAGCTACAACGCGGCGCCGGGCTTCGTCGACGGCGACTCAAACGTGATCACCGGCTCGGCCGTGACGGGACGCCTCACCGCGGACTGGCCGGCGGACACCGATCCGGATTCAACGAATGATCTGGCTGTCGACGTCACTGAATCCGATGGCGTGATCGAAAGCGTTGGTCTGACGACGGAGAATAATTTTGAACTCCCCTGCTATGTGGAGGGGGACGCCTTCGGTCTCCAGGTGAATGGCACGGATGCGGGCAGCGGCGAGCCCCTCGAACTGGATGTGAATGGGACGGCGGTGGCGGAGATTGGCGGGTTGCAGATAAATGGGGCGGATGTGGCCAGCGACGATTCGGATGGCTTCGGTTACGAGCTCATGAGCTACGCCGTCGCGACGCTCACCGGAGCCAACCTTTACACCCTCAAGGCAACCGGCGCCGGAAACTATCTCCGCCGTTCGATCTTCAATGCACCCAGCTCGGTCGGGGCCGGCATCGATCACGAAATCGGATCCAGGTTTGCCGTGATCAATCCGACTGCCGTGGGCACTCTCAAGATGAGTCTGCCGGCGGTCTATATCGGCCAGGAGCTATTCTTCAAGTTCCTCAGTTTCAATACCTTTGGCTCCGCTCTCCAGAGCCTCTCCGACGTGCCGGCCTACAGCTACACGCCGACCGGAGTTCCCGGTAGTGTATAAGGAGTTTGACCATGACCCTAGCAGCCAAAGCGAACTTCAATGCAGCCACGCCGGCGCCGGCCAGCGGGAAACAGAACGTCGTCTTTGCGGATGATGCCGGGGCTCCGACCGTCAACGTGAGCGCCACCGATCCCGTGATGATCGGGGATACGGGGTCCGGCGGATCGGCCGGCAACGTCCCGGCTCCCGGCGCCGGATCCGCGGCCGCAGGGAAGTTCCTGAAGGCGGACGCAACCTTTGCAGTTCCGCCGGGGACGGGAATCACCGCCTTGACCGGCGATGTGACGGCCAGCGGGGTGGGCTCAGTTGCGGCGACGGCGGTGAAGATCCCGCCGGGGGTGACCCTTACTGGAACGCCGTCAATCGGACAGGTGCCCACGGCCACGGGAAGCGCGGCGGCAACGTGGCAGACGCCGAGCGCCGCCTTTGTAAACCCCATGACAACCGAGGGCGATCTGATTTACGGTGGTGCCTCCGGAGCGCCCACACGCCTCCCGGCCGGCACCTCCGGAGACGTACTGCAAACCAACGGCAGCGGATCAGCGCCAACCTGGGTTGCACCGGCAACCGGCGGGAGCGGGCAGACGACGGTGAGCGGCTCAACTTCGGGGACGGCCGTCTTTTCACAACCGGAGGGCGGTGCCTATTACAAAAAGGTGATCATCCGCCTCGTCGCGCTGGTGGGAACGGCCAGCTACACGT
>Ga0224555_1001666_pt1 | contig 29596 bp, 21 predicted proteins | sample 714S23034metaG_FD_180687 | JGI IMG/M metagenome (GOLD analysis project Ga0224555, IMG submission 180687) | Peat soil microbial communities from Stordalen Mire, Sweden - 717 S2 30-34 | ecosystem: Environmental > Terrestrial > Soil > Wetlands > Peat | place: Sweden: Norrbotten County, Stordalen...
GGGGCGTTCCCGTTGAAATTCAGGCCAAAGTGTCGCCCCTCGTCAAGCTCTTCCGGTCGGCGAGTCGCCGACCGGAACGGGCGGGTCGCCCGTTCCACCCATTCCAGAGACAGCCACTGAATGCCGTGGCGTCGGGGGCAGTGTCGAGATGCGCCCGCGCCCCCGTCGCGCATTTGATAATTATACAACACTGCTGTCCAAATTGGCGGCGATGGCGCGCAAGATATGTCGATGCCTGCCTGCCGGAACCCCTTTATGTCAACCTCTTCGATCCACTATTCACGGCCTGACCCCTTTATGTCTAAAGTTTCGCAAGTTCATTCCGCAGCAGCTCGACCAGCGGCTTGAGGGTGTTCCGATCGAACGCGAACCGGCAGCCGGCCGCCTGGAACAGTTCCGGCAGCGGACGCGAGCCGCCGAGTTCCAGGGCTCGTTTGTATTCCTTCAATGCCTTCGTCCTCTCGCGCTTTGAATTGGCCCAGACCTGAAGCGCGCCGATCTGCGCGATGCCATACTCGATGTAATAAAACGGATGAATGAAGATATGAAGCTGTCGGTGCCAAAGATTGGTCCGCACAGCCTCGAAGCCGCTCCAGTCCACCTCGCCACCGAAGCGGTCCATCAACTTCAGCCAGGCCGCCTCGCGCTCCCCGCGCGCATGCCCGGGATGGGTGTAAACCCAGTGCTGAAAGGCATCCACGGTCGCGATCCATGGAAAAATCCCGGCGATGCCTTCCAAGTGCGTTCGCCGCGCGCGATTGGCCTCCACGGCCGGGTAAAAGGCCTCGATGAACTCGTTTCCCAGCAATTCCATGCTCATCGAGGCGACCTCGCAGAATTCGATCGGGGCGCTGCGGTAGGCGTAAAGGTCCTCGTCGCGCGCGGCCAGCGCATGGAAGGCGTGGCCCGCCTCGTGCAAAATGGTTTCCACGTCCCGCTGCAGGCCGACGGCGTTCATGAAGATGAACGGCAACCGCGCCTCGGCCAGGGTGGATTGGTAGCCGCCCGGCGCTTTGCCCTTGCGGTTGGCCAGGTCCAGCAAGCGCAAGTCCTGCATTTTCCGAAAACCGCCCGCCAGCTCACCGTCGAGCCGGTCGAAAACCTTCTGGGTGCGTGAAACCATCTCGCCCACTTCCACGAACGGCTTCAGCGGAGGACGGCTCAGCGGGTCAACCGCCAGATCCCAGGGGCGGAGTGTTTCGAGCTGGAGCTGCCCGCGCCGGGCGGCCTGGAGCTCGCGCACAACCGGCATGAACTCCTGTTCCACCCCGTCGTGAAACCTCTCGCAATCGGCGGGCCCGTAATCGAACCTGCCCAGCCTGCGGAAGGCGTAATCGCGGTAATTGTCGAACCCGGCGTTTTTCGCGATTTCCTGGCGCAACCGGATGAGTTTGTCGAACATTTCCTCGAACTTGTCCGCTTCCTGCAGGCGGCGGCGGGCCACGAGTTCCCAGGTTTCCCTCCGCAATGCCCGGTCCGGTTCCTCCAGATAGCGGCCCATCTGCACCAGGGTCTTTTCCTCCCCGCGAAACTGCACGGTCAACGAACCGCTCAGTTTTTGATACTGCTGGCTCAACTTCGCCTCTTCGGTTTCCAGCGGCACATTCTCCGGACGGAACAGCTCCACCTGGTTCTTCGTGTCGCGATCCAGAACCAGAAACCGCCGCGACGGCAATTCCCGCCGCAGCGGATGCGCGATATAAACGCGGGCGAGTTCGAACTGTCGCGGCTTGAGTTGCGGCTCGATGTTTTCGACAAAGTGCAGATAGGCCTTTTCCGCGTCCGCGCTGTCCGTGTGACAGGTCATGGCGATGTAACGCTTCGACGCTTCCTCGTCCAGCGCGGCGCTCAGCTCGCTCCAATCCAGCAGCCAGCCCTCGAAATCCGCGATGGACCCGCACTGTGCCGCGCGTTGCTCCAGTCGATCGAACAATGGTTTGATTTGATCCCAGTCGCCCAGGTCGATTTCCCGGGGCAAAAACCGTCGCGGCTTGTGCGCCGGCAAAGTGTCAAACGGCAGCAGCTTCATTCCGGGAGGATAATGGGTCGGCGCGAGCGGGGCAATGCCCGGTGGAACGGAGGGTGCGATTGGGTGTAAGGGTCAGGAGCGCGGCTGTATGCGAAGCATCAGCCGCAGCGTGTTGGCAGGTCGATGACACCCGGGAACCTGTTGCGGGTTTGAGATGGCTTGGCGTGCTGCGGCTGGTCTTCGACACAGCCGCAGTCCGGCGCGCGCGCTGCCCCGCACTTCCAATCGGACCCTGGAAGGGGCTGCCGGAGGGAAATATTCAACATTCAACATCGAACCGTTTTTCCATTGGCTGTTGGGAGTTCGATGGTGGTTGTTGGATGTTCGTTCGGGTCACCGCCACTCATGCTTGGGGTACCGGCGCTGCAATTCGGACTTGAGTCGCGGGTACTGTTCCCGCCAGAAGCCGGCAAGGTCCTGCGTCACCTGCACGGGTTTCATGCCCGGTGTCAGGATGTGGACCAGTACCGGCACGCGGCCCAGGGCAATCTTCGGCGTCTCCGTCACGTCGTAAAGCTCCTGCACCCGCAGGGCAATGTGAGGCGGATGGCTGGGTTCGTAAACGATCTTCGGCGTCCGTCCATTCGAGAGCGAAAGGCGTTCCGGGGCGTGTTTCTCAAGCAACTCCCGTTGCGCGGCGGAAAGCCAGGATGTCACAACCGGTTTCACGTCACGGTCCTTGATGTCCTTGTATCCATAGGCGCCGTGGCAGAGTTGCTCGATCAAATGGCGCCGGTCTTCGGGGGTAATTGGCGGCAACTCGAATTCCGGGCACCATTTGACGAGCAGATTCAGCCGCAGAATCCACTGCTCGATGCTGTGATCCCATTCCTTGAACACGAGGCGTCCGGCGATGACCTCCTCCGCCAGCAGTCGCGCGGAGGCGTCCGCGGGCGGCGGCTCGATGCGCTTCGCGGAAAGCGCCAGCCCGCGAAACCGCACCAACTCGGCGGCCATCACGCGTTTCGCCGTGGAATCGAACGCGACCCGAAGTTCGGTCTGCATGTCTTCGGGGAAGAGTTCGCGGAGCCAATCGGCCTCCACGGCGGTTGCCAGAGAAAGAATCGTCGTCACTTCCTTGTCCTTGCCTTCCACGTCGCGGACTTCGGCAGCGACAAACAGGGGGCTGTGCTGGACGACGCTTTCACGCGCCAGAACGCCCCGGCGGCCGTGGACCAATTCGCACCGCAACGTTCCCTGATCCAGCCGGTTCGCCACGCGATCCGAAAAGCCCGTCAACACGCACTTCTGCAGGGCCTCGTCCTTGATCTCCCGCGGTTTCACGTCGAGACCTTCGCGTTCGGCGATGCGCAAAAACTGATCCAACAAGGGACCGACCTGGCGGGCGGTCATGGCGTGGATGCCCAGCTTGCGGCAGGCATCGATCCGGAATTGATTCTTTGCGGCATAAGTCCAGGCCCGTATGAGGATCCAGAAATCGGACGATGCCTTCTCGCCGAGGAGGTCCTCGCGCAGTCCAGCCGTCTGCCGATCCACATTGCGCAGGAGCAGGTCGCGTCCCTGCGTCAGGGCGGCCACGAGCGCGGCCTGATGGACGCAGCCGTATTCCTGCGCCGCCAGCAACATCCGCGAATAACGCGGATGCACGGGAAACGCGAGCATCTTGCGGCCAATGGGAGTGATCTGGAGCATGTACCTCCTGGTACCGAAATTTCCAGGCTCTGCCTGTGTTGCGCCGATGGCAATTGCAGCGGGTGGGGCGAGACTCCCGGCGAGCCTCCGGCTTTCCGAACCAACGGCCGGTGCCAACTCCGTCGCTTTGATCGCCCCCAGGTCCGTCAGCACTTCCTCCGCGTGCGCCAGGGTGTGTTCGTCGGGCGGTTCCAGCCAGCGAAACGCGCGCAGATCCTCCACGCCGGCAGCCTTGAGCGTGAGAACCACCTCGGCCAGATCCAGCCGCTTGATTTCCGGCAATTCGCGCTCCGGACGATGACTGTGTTCGTCGCGCGACCAGAGCCGGACACAGATCCCTGGCGCGGTGCGGCCCGCGCGGCCGGCGCGTTGATCGGCCGAAGAATGGCTGATTTTTTCAATCAGTAGCATGTTGATGCCGCGGTAAGCGTCATAGCGCGGGATGCGCGCCAGTCCGCTGTCGATCACCAGCCGGACCCCATCGATCGTGAGCGACGTTTCAGCCACGTTGGTGGAGACAACGACCTTGCGCTGGGGATACCGCGCCACGGCCGCGTCCTGGTCGTGGGGGGAAAGCTCGCCATGCAGCGGCAACAGGATGAACCCCTTGGCTTCATCCGTGTGCCGGATGGCTTCGATCGTTTGTGCGATCTCGAAGCCTCCGGGCATGAACACGAGGACGTCGCCGCCGTCGCCGGAGACGACGTACCGGCTGAACGCATCCGCCGCCTGTTCCCAGACCGGCCGCTTGTCGGTGTAACTCGGTTGCGCGGCATATCGGATCTCGACCGGGAACGTGCGACCTTCGCAGGCGAGGACGGCGCAGGTGAATGGTTTCGTCCGGATCAACGCGCAGTTCCGGTCTTTCCCGTCGGAAGAGTGAGCCTCCCCGAGCCGGCTCTTGCATTGAGACAGGTAATTCGCCAGCAGATCCGAGTCCAGTGTGGCCGACATCACCGCCAGCCGCAGATCGGGGCGTGTCTGCTCCTGCAGATCCAACGCGCGCGCCAGGGTGATGTCGCCGTAAAGGTGCCTTTCATGAAATTCATCGAAAATCAGCGTGGAAACACCATCGAGGCCCGGGTCGTCGATCATTTGCCGGAGCAAAACGCCCTCGGTCACGAACCGGATCTTCGTTTCCGGCGAAGTGACGTTCTCGAACCGGATCTGGTAGCCGACCTCGCGCCCGAGCCGGACGCCCAGTTCCTCCGCCACACGCGCGGCCAGGAGCCTGGCCGCAAGCCGGCGCGGTTGGAGGATCACCAACTGCCCGTCGGCGAGAAGTCCGTCCTGCAGCAACATCTGCGGCACCTGTGTGGTCTTGCCGGAACCCGTTGGGGCGGACAGGATCACCCGGCTGCCCGAACGCAGCGCCTGGACAATCTCCGAACGGATTTCCCAGATGGGAAGAGAAGAGTCGGGCACGGCAACAGCAAATCGACCGGGCCGGTTTAGAGGTGGATGTGGCGCGACGCCAGGACAACGATGGTCACCACCAGCATCAAACCCGATGGCATGAATTTCCGGGTCTTCGCCAGGCGAAGAGCAAACACCACGAGCAATGCGGCCAGAAGAATGTCCGCGACGTAGTCCTGAAAGACAATCCTCGCCGCACAAAGGCTGAGCAGCGCCGCAAACACGACCGACATGATCAGCGACACCCGGCTTTTCCCTTTGAAAAAGCCGAACAACCCGCCGATGACCAGCAAGATGATGTATATCCAGAGAACTTTGCTTGGATTCATAATTGTTTGTGTTTGTTCGTGGCAACGTAGCGGAAACAAGACGCGAAAGGCACAAAAAAATACGCGGTCACGGGCGCGGCGCGGCCCATTCATGAGGGAGTGGGGACGGCCTCGTCCCCAGTGAAGCTTCGGATGCTCGGGGCATACTGGGGACGAGCCGTCCCCGTCCCGAGATCTACCCGGATTGCACTTCCAGGCTCAAAACCTCGCCCGGCTCGCATTCGGCGACGACCTCGAAGGGACGGCAACAGATCTCGCAATCCGTTGTAAAGCGCTGGAAGGCGGCGCTTGTGTCAACGACGATTTCAAAAGCCTGCCCGCAATAGGGGCATTGGATGGACTCTGAAATTTCCATGCCGCCACTCTAGCCGCGCCTCACGAAAAAGCAAAACTGCCTGCCGAATTTGCTCATGGGCAAAAAGTTAGCCTCCGTTGGCAATTGGGCGGAGGGAAGCCCTCAGCACAACTTCTTGTCCATGAATGACAAATGCGATTTGAAGCCGAGGCGAGAGAAGGATTGGCGCCCGGTTCAATTTATGCTAAGTAGAATTGTTATGAGCCGCTTTTTCAGTCCAAACATCGGATTTCATGGCCGGTTGGCTCGCGGTGTCATTGGGGCGCTCTGTCTTATTGCCGGCATCATCATGGCGGATTTTGAACTTTGGATTTGCCTGGTGCTGGTCGCGCTGGGTCTGTTCGGGATCTTCGAAGCGGTCCGTGGGTGGTGCCTCGCGCGGGCCTGCGGCATACGCACCAAACTCTGACCCTGCCGGGACTCCGCGCTATCACGAGCGCGGCTACAACCCGCACGCTCAAGGCTCGACGTAAACGGGCATGCCGATCCACACGAGCTTGAGCAGAAGCTCCGCGTTCCAGTTCGCCAGCCGGAAACAGCCGTGCGATTCGGTGCGCCCCACCATTTCAGGATTCGGAGTGCCATGAATGCCGTAACCCGGCTTGTCGAGTCCGATCCATACCGTGCCGACCGGATTGTTCGGGCCGGGCGGCAGGACCAGTTTTGCCTGCAATTGCCGCGCCTCCTCCGATTCGGGAAAAACGTCCGGGTCGAAGGTGTAGTTCGGGTTGGGGGCGATGACCTCCACGTGCAATTCCCCCACCGGGCGCTTCTCCACGTGCTGGGCAATGCTGCAGGGGAAATGGTCAAGCAAATTGGTCGAGGCATCAAACACTTCCAGGATCTTGTCGGAAAGACTGATTCTGGCAAACGCCGCCTTGGCCGGCGGGTCGGCGGAAACGACATCCACAACCCGCAGGACGGAGCCGGCAACAAGGTTCGTCCAATCCACGTCGGGGTTCAGACGGCGGATCAAAGCGGGGTGTGCATGGCTCTTTTCCGCGACCAGCTCAAGGAGGGTCTCATAATCCAGCGCCGTCTGCTGTGACTTGGCCAGCCACGTCTTGCCGAGCGGCTGCAGCCGCGCCAGATCGTTCGAGGTAACGGTGTAGCTGCCGAGCGGCGGCGCGGACAGGATCAACCGGAGCTTTGTATCCAAATCCAATTCACCGGTGTCGGGAAGGTTCTCCTTCCGCTGGAAGGCCAGGATGGCCGACCGGGTTTGCGGCCCAAGCCGGCCGTCGATCGAACCCGGGGAAATCTCCTGTCGCTCCAACGCAACCTGCGCTTCGAACACAGTCTGCACGGGGCGCGGACAGGTTCCTCCCGAGGCCTCCACGATTCCAGCCGTTTCCATGGCAGTCGGGGTCCGATGGGCGGCCGCGGCCGGACGCAACCCACCAGCATTCGACTGGGCGGTCTTCCCCGACACGCCCGATGGCGTCTTGCGTCCCGGGCGCCTTCCCGAGTCCCTCCAGAGCCACATCAAACCGGAAAGGGCCAGGACGATCAGGATCCAATAGATCCGGGCTCGCGGCGGCTTCCGCGAATACAATGGTTGATAGCTCCGGTGTGGCGGCACATCGGGATTAAGCCACAAGCGGGAGTGTTTGCCCAAGAATTATGTGGTGCGCGCTGCGGGGACGGGGACGCCGCGGAGCGCCAGCTCGCCAATGATCTGCGCCGCGGCCTCGGGCAACACTGCATCAGTGTTGATCATGAGATGATAAAGCAGAGGATCGTTGATATCCTTGTCGAAGTGCTTTTTAAGATACCTTTCGCGGCCAAGGTCTTCCTCCCGAATCCGGGCCGCCGCTTCCTTTCTTTCGAGACTTTCAAAGTCCATCCTCCGCTCGATGCGGCATTCGAGCGAGCTGACCAGCCGGACGTGCACAACATGCGGCGTGCGGGCGGCGATGATGTTGGCGCCTCGTCCGAGGATGATGACGTGGCCCAACTCGATCAGGCGTCGGACGGTTTCGGACGTTTGTTGGATCAGCGTCCATGTCGGGGGATGCAAGCCAAAGAGTTCATCCAGGATATCGTCCACTTCACGGACGCGGTCCTCGGGCATGAACCGGGCCAGGCGCACGGGCAACTGATGGTCCGCCAAAACGGTTTCCACGAGGTTCCGGTCGAAAATCGTCCAGGGCGGCGCCCCGGGAATCGAGTGACTTTGAAGATAGCGGCTGAGCATCTCGGCGATGATCCGGGCTCCGCAGCCGGACTGCCGCGATATCGTGACGGCGCGCGCAGCGTGGCGGGGTTCGCGACCCGGTTTCGCGGTGGCCGGTGGTTGCAACTGACAGTTGATGAAACTGAAGCAGCGTTCGACTCCGACGGGTGTGTTCATGATCGCCTCCTGCGTGGGTTTTGGCCGCCGGACCCAGACGGCGGAAAAGAGCGCACTCTTCCTTGCTCTTTCGCAAGGAAGAATCGAAGCGCTTTCATAACGCCTCCGTCTCTGATTTCCGCAGCGGCTCGCCGGCTTGGCCTGGTTCCTGTTCCAGCCGATTCCAGCCTGGGTAAATTTACTCCCATTCGGCAGCCGGAGCCACCGGCGGCCACGGATTTTATGGGCTCTAATTTTATGGATTACTGCCCGACCGGGCGCGGCTGCGCAAGCGGGGGGTGCCGCGGGTGGAGGCGCTGCATTCCGGGGGCTTACAGCTCGAAACACTTGCGCAGTTTATCGAGAAACGAGGCCTGGTACTCGGTCTGTTTGGCTTTGAGGACGCTGGTTTGCGCGTGCGCCGCCAGTATTCCGTCCGTTTCCAATTGCCGCCGTGCGAGCATCTCGCTGAGTTTGGCGAGCAATTCCGGGTTCTCTTTGAGCCTGGCGGCCAGGATCGACTTGCCGATCTCCACCACTTCGCAATCGCTGTTGGCGACCACGGTCGCGCTCCGCCGCTCGCCGGTCAGCAGCGACATTTCACCGAAGCAATCGCCCGAAGCCAGGGAAGCCACGTGCGCCTGAACCCCGTTTCGGTCCACAACCACGTTCGCCTCCCCCTCCACCAGTATGAACATCGAGTCTCCATTCTCACCCTGCTGGATCAGCTTCTCGCCCCGGCCGAAATGCGCCAGCCGGCCTCGCGGCAACAGCGCGTCGAGTTGATCGTCGGTGAGGCACTTGAACAGCGGTTGATGGCGCAGGATGACACGCGCCCGGATCTGCACCTCCTGCGATTTGTTGCGCGCCGGGCGCTCGACGTGCACAGTGCGGGTTGGAAACGGAATTTGGATCCCGTGACGCTGGAGGCTGTACCACACGTTGGTGCGGACGGAATCGCTGACCTCAAAATGCTTCGAGTAGTCTTCGATCCAGAATTTGATTTCGTATTCGATGCTGGAGTCGCCGAAATTCTTCAAATAGACCTTGGGCTTGGGCTCGGGCGCCACCCCTTTGGCATTGGAGGTCGCATGCAATAGAACGTCCTTCACCCGCGTGGGTGGCGCGGCACAGTCGATGCCCAGGGAAATCCGCGTGGCATGACGGCGCGTCGGACGGCTCAGATTGACGATCGTCTGGGCCGCCATCTGCCGGTGCGGAATTTCGATGACGATGTCATCGATCATTCGGAGGCGCGTGGCGCGCCAGTTGACCTCGATGACCTCGGCATGGCGGCTGTCAACGAGCAGCCAGTCCCCGTGCTCGAACGGCCTGCCCATCTGCAAGGTGAGCCCGGCGATGATGTTCCCGACCGAGTCCTGCATCGCCAGGCCGATGATGATGACGGCGATCCCGGGCGCCACCAGGAGGCCGCGGATGGATTGGTGGTAGCCGAATTCCAACACGAGGAAAATCGCGATAATCAGGATGGCCAACCGGGCCACTTCCGTCAGGAATTTGGGAACCTCCACGTGATTCCGATCCCGGAAGTACCATTCCCAAAGGTAACGATCCATGAGGGCCATCAGGAACACGCAGCCCAAAAGAAATGTCGCCGCCGCCAGGTGCGGCATGAACGCCCAATTGACCTCGAGGATCGAGGCCGGGAGGTACACCGCCAGCGCCAGCGAAAACAGGTGGTAGAGCCAGCCCAGGCGCACGCCCTTCTTGCGTTTCAGCCAGCGGCCCAGCAATACCATGAGGCAGTAAAGGCCGGGCGTGGAAAGCACCAGCAGCAGGTTTTCGGTGGCTTGGTTCATGGGTTGCCGCCACTATAACAAAGTCCAGCTCCCCCACAACTCTCCACTTTCGATTCCCCGGAGTCCCGGAGTTCTCCCTGTTGCCGGGCTCGCGCCGGCATTGCACCAATGAAAAGGGCCGGCAAAAGCCGGCCCCTTCCTGAATAGCGTGCGGTGATCTCAGCCCACCAGCGGATTGACCGCCGGCGCCGACGCCGCCGGATCTTCGGGCTCGGGTTCTTCCGGCAGTTCGACCAGGGGTTTGAGCTGCGCCTTGCGGTGATAGTCGAAGCCCGTACCCGCGGGGATGATGTGCCCCATGATCACGTTTTCCTTGAACCCGCGCAGGTAATCCACCTTGGCGCGCGTGGCCGCCTCCGTCAGCACCCGGGTCGTGTCCTGGAACGAAGCGGCGCTGAGGAAACTTTCGGTTTCGAGCGACGCCTTGGTGATGCCCAGGAGGACCGGCTGCGCTTCGGCCGGCTTGCCGCCCATTTTTTCGACGCGCAGATTTTCCTCCTCGAAATCGAGCTTGTCCACCTGTTCGCCCCAGAGAAACGTCGTGTCGCCCGGCTCGGTGATGCGCACTTTGCGCAGCATCTGGCGGACGATGATTTCGATGTGCTTGTCGTTGATCGTCACGCCCTGCAGGCGATACACTTCCTGCACCTCGTTCACGAGATGCTCCTGCAACTCCTGCGGACCGCAGATGTCGAGGATTTCGTGCGGATCAATCGGTCCTTCGGTCAACTGCTGCCCCTTCTTGACGTAGTCGCCCTTGAAAACGATCACATGTTTGCCGATGGCGATGAGGTGTTCCTCTTCCACGCCGGTCTGCGGGTCTTTGATGACGATGCAGCGCTTGCCGCGCACGCTCGTTCCGAAATCCACGACGCCGTCGATCTTGGAAATCTCGGAGGCATCCTTCGGACGGCGCGCTTCGAACAATTCCGCAACGCGCGGCAGACCGCCGGTAATGTCCTTGGTCTTCGACGTCTTGCGGGGCGTTTTGGCCATCAATGTGCCGGCGACAATCTTTTCGCCTTCATTCACGACGATGTGGGCGGCGGAGGGGATCGGGTAGTTGGCGGCCACTTCCCCGCTGTCATCCATGATGATGATCTGCGGGTGCAGATCCTCCTTGTGTTCGATCACGACCATCGCTTCCTGCTGGGTCTGCTCGTCCACTTCCTGCTTCATGGTGACGCCCTCGATGATATCGTGGAACTTCACCTTGCCCGCTTTCTCGGAGAGAATCGGGACGTTGTAGGGGTCCCATTGCACGAACGTCTCGCCCTTCTTGATTCTGGCCCCGTCCAGGACGGAGATGACCGCGCCGATCACGACGTTGTGGTTTTCCAGTTCGCGACCGTCTTCGCCGAGGATGGAAACCGAGCCGTTCTTGTTCAGCACGATGTTGTTCCCGTCCTCGAGTTTCACGAGGCGCAGGTCGTTGTATTGGATGACGCCGTCGAACTTGGCCTTGATCTGGGGCACCTTGAAGATCTGCGACGCGGTGCCGCCGATGTGGAAGGTGCGCATGGTCAACTGCGTGCCGGGTTCGCCGATGGACTGGGCGGCGATGATGCCGGTGGCTTCGCCCAGCTTGACCAGCAGGCCGGTCGCCAGGTTGCGGCCGTAACAATACATGCAGACACCGTGTTTGCTTTCGCACGTCAGCACCGAGCGGATCTTGACCTTCTCCACGCCGGCTGCGTCGATCTGCTTGGCTTTGATCTCGTCAATTTCGTCATTCGCCCGCACCAGCACCTCCTTCGGGTTCTGCGGGTTCACCACGTCGTCGCACGAGTACCGGCCCACGAGCCGCTCGCTGAGCTTGACGACTTCGTCCTCACCTTCGTAGATGGCCTGGACCCAGATCCCGTTGGTCGTGCCGCAATCCCGCTCGCGGATGATCACGTCTTGCGCGACGTCCACCAGTTTGCGGGTCATGTAACCGGAATCGGCGGTTTTCAGCGCGGTGTCGGCAAGACCTTTGCGGGCGCCGTGTGTCGAGATGAAGTATTCGAGCACCGTGAGGCCCTCGCGGAAATTCGACAGAATGGGCTTCTCGATGATGTCGCCCGACGGTTTGGCCATGAGGCCGCGCACGCCGGCGAGCTGGCGCACCTGCTGGCGGTTGCCGCGCGCCCCTGAATCCACCATGAGAAAGACAGGGTTGTATTCCTTCTTGCCCTGGTTCTTTTCCAGGGTGCGAAACATGACGTTGGATATCTGGTCCGTGCAATGGGTCCAGATGTCGATGATCTTGTTGTAGCGTTCGCCGGGGGTGATGACACCCTTGCGATATTGCTTTTCGACTTCCTTGATCTGCTTCTGGGCGGCATCGATTTCCTGGTCCTTCTCGACCGGGATGATCATGTCGTCAATGCCGATGGACACACCGGCCTTGGTGGCTTCGCGGAACCCGAGTTCCTTGAGTTTGTCGAGCATCACGACGGTCTTTTCGTGGCCGCAGACCTTGTAACAGCGCCAGATCAAATCGCCGAGTTCGGACTTCTTGACCGGTTTGTTGGGAAAACCCAGCTCCAGCGGCCAGATTTCACTGAAGAGAACCCGACCGACGGTGGTTTCGATGATTTTCTTGTTCGCATCGCCCAACACGGTCTGTTTGCCGAAATCGGGATTGGCCAGGCGGATGCGCTCGTGCGTGGTGATGGCGCCATCGTCGTAGGCGAAAATGACTTCCGATTTCGAGCCGAGCAGCTTGAGCGTCCTCGAATCGCTCGGCGCGGGTGTCCGGGGTTCGGCGGTGAGGTAATAGCAGCCGAGCGTGATATCCTGCGTGGGCGTGATGATGGGTTTGCCGCTGGACGGGCTGAAGATGTTGTTTTGCGCCATCATGAGCAGTCGCGCTTCCAACTGCGCCTCGACCGACAGCGGCACGTGGACCGCCATCTGGTCCCCGTCGAAGTCCGCGTTATAAGCGGTGCAGACCAGGGGATGGATGCGGATCGCCTCGCCTTCGATGAGTTGGGGCTCGAATGCCTGGACCGACAGGCGGTGCAGGGTCGGGGCGCGGTTGAGCATCACGGGATGGCCCTTGGTGACTTCCTCGAGAATATCCCACACCTCGGTCGTCTGCCGCTCGATCATTTTCTTGGCCGATCGGACGGTATGCACGTAGCCGAGCTCTTTCAGGCGGCGGATGATGAACGGCTCGAACAGGACGAGCGCCATCTTCTTGGGCAGGCCGCATTGATGCAGCTTCAATTCCGGGCCGATGACGATCACGGAACGGCCCGAGTAATCGACGCGTTTGCCGAGCAGGTTCTGGCGGAAGCGGCCGCTTTTGCCCTTGAGCATATCGCTGAGGGATTTGAGCGAGCGATTGCCGGCGCCGGTGACGGCGCGGCCGTGGCGGCCGTTGTCGAACAACGCGTCCACGGCTTCCTGCAACATGCGCTTTTCGTTGCGGATGATGACCTCCGGCGTTTTGAGCTGGAGAAGGTTCTTCAGGCGGTTGTTCCGGTTGATCACCCGCCGGTACAAATCGTTCAGGTCGGAGGTTGCGAACCGCCCGCCCTCGAGCGGGACGAGAGGCCGGAGATCCGGCGGGATGACCGGGAGCACGATGAGAATCATCCACTCCGGGCGGCTCTTGGATTGCTGGAATCCCTGGAGCAGCTTGATCCGCTTGGCGATCTTCTTGCGGATTTGCTTGCTCTTGGTTTCGGTCATGGCCTGTTGCAGCATCTCGATCTGCTTCAAGAGGTCCACCTTGGCGAGCGCGTCGCGCACCGCCTCGGCGCCCATCTTCGCCGTGAACGCGTCATTGCCATAGGTTTCGCGCGCCTCCCGGTACTCGTGTTCGCTGAGCAGTTGATTTTGTTTCAGCGGCGTCGAGCCCGGATCGATCACCATGTAATCCTCGTAGTAAATGACGCGCTCGAGGTTGCGGGCCGTCATGTCGAGCACGAGGCCGATGCGGGAGGGCATGCATTTGAAGAACCAGATATGGCAGACCGGCACGGCCAGTTCGATGTGGCCCATGCGCTCGCGGCGCACCCGGGCGAGTGTCACCTCGACGCCGCAACGGTCACAAACGACGCCGCGATGCTTGATCCGCTTGTACTTGCCGCAGGAGCATTCCCAATCCTTGACCGGGCCAAAGATGCGTTCACAGAACAGGCCGCCTTTTTCGGGCTTGAATGTGCGGTAATTGATGGTCTCGGGGTTCTTAACCTCCCCCTTGGACCAGGAACGAATGGCGTCGGGCGACGCGACGGAAATCGCGACGTACTCCACCAGGTTGACCTTGTCCAGCCCGAGCAACTCCCGGGCGCTTTCTTTTGAGCTAATCATACGGTTTCAATTCTAGCGTGTTCTCCCGCGCTGAAATCCCCTCGTTAGACCGCCGCCAGGGCTGCCCCCGGTTCGGCGGCCGCCTGATCGACCGGGTTGGAATAACCGACCTTGACGTCCAGGCCAAGGGATTGCATTTCCTTGACGAGCACGTTGAAGGATTCGGGGATGCCGGCTTCCAGGCTGTTATCGCCCTTGACGATGCTTTCGTAAATTCGCGTGCGGCCCTGCACATCGTCGGATTTGACGGTGAGCAGTTCCTGCAGTGTATAGGCGGCGCCGTAGGCTTCCATGGCCCACACCTCCATTTCGCCGAAGCGCTGGCCGCCGTATTGCGCCTTTCCACCCAGGGGTTGCTGGGTGACGAGTGAATACGGACCGACCGCGCGGGCATGAATTTTGTCCGCCACAAGATGGCCGAGCTTCATCATGTAGATGTAGCCCACCACCACCTCCTGGTCGAACTTCTCGCCGCTGCGGCCATCGAATAGATGCGTTTTCCCGTTATCCGGCAGTTCAGCCTGCCGCAGATAACCGCGAATGTCCTTTTCCTTGATCCCGTCGAACACGGGCGTGGCGAACCTCAATCCCAGGAGTTGGGCGGCCCAGCCCAGGTGCGTTTCCAGCACCTGGCCGACGTTCATGCGCGAGGGCACGCCCAGCGGATTCAACACGATGTCCACCGGCGTTCCGTCCGCGAGGAACGGCATGTCCTCTTCGGCGACGATCTTGGCGACCACGCCCTTGTTCCCGTGACGGCCGGCCATCTTGTCACCGACGGATAATTTGCGCTTCGAGGCGATGTAAACCTTGACCGATTTGACGATGCCGCTGTCCACGCCCTCGCCGGCTTCGGCGCGTTCGAGCTCCTCGTCGTACTGCATCTGCAGGTCGTCAAACTTCTTTTTGAAGCTGCCGATGATTTCGTTGATCTTGTTGCGGATCGGGGACGGATCGATCTCGATGCGGTCATAGACCATCGCCAGTTTGCGCAGGAGTGTCTTGGTGATCTTGCGGTTCGCGGGAATGATGATTTCCCCGGTCTCGCTGTTCACCACGTCGAGCGGGATTTTTTCACCCAGCAGGATGTTGCTCAACGCCTCGGTCAACTGGTCGCGCAGTTCGTCGGTCTTCTTTTTATATTCCTCTTCGACCTGCTTTGCCTGTTTCTTCTCCTCGGAAAGGGTTACTTTTTCGCGATCCGACTCCTTCTTGGAGGAGACTTTGACGTCCATCACGATGCCATAGGTGCCGGACGGGACCTTGAGCGAGGTGTCTTTGACGTCGGCGGCCTTCTCGCCGAAGATGGCGCGCAGCAGGCGCTCTTCCGGCGCGAGCTCGGTTTCCGATTTCGGGGTGATTTTGCCAACCAGGATGTCGCCCGGTTTCACTTCGGCGCCGACGCGGATCACGCCGTCGGTACCAAGGTTCTTGAGCGCTTCATCGCCCAGATTCGGGATGTCGCGCGTGATTTCCTCGGGTCCAAGCTTGGTATCGCGGGCGCTGACCTCGAATTCATCGATGTGGATCGAGGTGAAAACGTCATCCTTCACGATGCGCTCGCTGATGAGGATGGCGTCCTCGAAGTTATACCCGTTCCAGGGCATGAACGCGACGAGCACGTTGCGTCCGAGCGCCAGTTCGCCGTCGCGGGTGCATGGACCGTCCGCGATGACCTGGCCTTTCTTGACCGTTTCGCCCTTTTTCACCAGGATTTTCTGGTTGATACAGGTCGCGGCATTGGACCGCATGAATTTGCGGACCGGATAGACGAAAACGCCCCTTTCGGTATCGGTCTTGATTCTCTTCTTGCCCTCGGACAGCTTGCCGTCAGGGGTGATGACGATCTGGCAGCCGGTGACAGAAGCCACTTTGCCGCCTTCCTCGGCGACGATGACGGCGCGGGAGTCGCGGGCAACCCGCTCTTCCAGATTGGTCGCCACGAACGGCGCCTCGGTCACGAGCAGCGGCACCGCCTGCCGCTGCATGTTCGATCCCATCAACGCGCGGTTGGCGTCGTCGTGTTCGAGGAACGGAATCAGGCTGGCGGCTACCGAAACGAGCTGCTTCGGCGAGACATCCATGTAATCGATGCGCGCCGGCTCCAGGTCCACGAAATCGCCCTTGCCGCGGCAGACCACGCGGTCCTGCGTGAATCGGCCCTTGTCGTCCATCGGCGAATTGGCCTGGGCGATGAAATACGCTTCCTCGCGGTCGGCCGTCAGATATTCAATTTTTTCGGTGACCTTGCCGTTTTCGACCTTGCGATAAGGGGTCTCGAGGAACCCGAAATCGTTGATCCGCGCGAAGGTGGCCAGCGACGCGATGAGGCCGATGTTCGGTCCTTCGGGGGTTTCCACCGGGCAAATGCGGCCGTAGTGGGACGGATGGACGTCGCGGACTTCGAACCCCGCGCGGTCGCGTGACAGGCCGCCGGGCCCGAGCGCGGACAGGCGGCGTTTGTGGGTCAGCTCGGCCAGCGGATTGATCTGGTCCATGAACTGCGAGAGCTGGCTGCGGCCGAAGAAATCGCGAATGACCGCCGAGAGCGCCTTGGGATTGATGAGCTTCTGCGGGGACATGGCTTCGACGCCCTGATCGAAGAGCGTCATGCGCTCTTTGACAAGGCGCTCGGTGCGGGCGAGGCCGACGCGGCATTGGTTGGCGAGCAGTTCGCCCACCGTGCGCACCCGGCGACTGCCGAGGTGGTCGATGTCGTCCAGGGTCCCCTCGCCCTTCTTGAGTCGAAGCAGGTACTTGGTCGCGGCCACCAGATCCTGTTTGGTCAGGATGCGCGAGTCGCCGCCCTTGATGCCGAGCTTCTGGTTGATTTTATAGCGGCCGACGCGGCCCAGGTCATACCGCTTGGCGTCGAAGAACAGCCGTTTGATCAGCGCGCGCGCGTTCGCGGCGGTCGGCGGATCGCCCGGACGAAGCCGGCGATAAATATCCTTGAGCGCCTCCTCCTCGTTCTTCGCGGGATCCTTCTTCATGCATTTGATGACGATCCCGTCGTCGGCGGTCGTGTCCACCACCTTGATCCGGCTGACGCCCAGCTCGGCAATTTGCTTGACGACGGCCTTGGATAGCGGCTCGAAGGCGCGCGCCACGACCAGGCCCTTTTCCTGGTCCACGGCGTCCTCAATGAGAACCTTGTTCGGGAGATCGTCCCGCTTCTCCGCTTCCTTGACGGTCATCTCTTCGAGGTCGTAAAAGAGCCTCAGGATTTCCTCGTCCGAACCCCGGTTCTTGTCGGCGTCCTTGGGCTTGCCGTCCTTGCCTTCGGCGTCCAGAAAACTCAGCGCCCTGAAAAAGGTCGTGGTCAAAAATTTCCGGCGGCGCTTCTTGCGATCGAGATACACATAGAGCAGGTCGCCCGTGTCGAACTGGGCTTCGTACCAGGAGCCGCGGTCGGGAATGATGCGGAAGGAATGGAGCGTCTTGCCGTTGGGATGCTGCGTTGCCTCGAACGCCAGCCCGGGCGAGCGGTGCAACTGGCTCACGATGACGCGCTCGGCGCCGTTGATCACGAACGTGCCCTGAGGCGTCATGAGCGGGAGTTCGCCCATGAAAACCTTCTCCTCCTTCGCGCCCTTTTCCTCCTTCAGCAGGAAGGTGACGTAAAGGGGAGCGCCGTAGGTCAGACCCTCGCGCAGGCATTCCAGCCAGTCCAACTTCGGCTCGCCGATCTCGTAGGAGTGGAAATCGAGCACGCATTTCCCATCGTAGCTCTCGATGGGGAAGACCTCGGTGAACACGGCCTGCAACCCGAGGTTCTTTCGCCGGGATGGAGCCAGGTCCGCCTGGAGGAATTCCCGGTAGGAATTCGTCTGCAATTCAATCAGGTTCGGCGGAGCGATGATCTCACGGATTTTACCGAAGTTGATTCGTTCTGTAACGCGAGCTGGCATTTTGACCTTTTCACAGTGACCGGCCGATTCGCCGGTCCGTTTGTTTCTGCTAAACGACATAAGGCAAGCACCCTGTGTCCAGGATAGACTTGCCGGTTCTCAAGCCGCCCACGGCGGCATCGCTGTCATTTTATACGCTAATCTAATGAATTCCAAATCTTCAGGTTTAATAGGCGAAGCGGGGCGGCGGTCCCGCCACGGCGGGAGGCCGCCGCCCCAAATCATTCGCCGATCACTTGACTTCCACTTTGCCGCCCGCTTCTTCCAGTTTCTTCTTGGCCGCATCCGAATCGGCCTTGTTGGCTCCCTCCAGGATCGGTTTCGGAGCGCCTTCCACCAGGGCTTTGGCTTCCGCGAGCCCGAGGCCGGCCTTCACTTCCCGGACGGCCTTGATGACGGCGATTTTCTTGTCCGCCTGCACGCCGGTCAGGATGACGTCGAATGTATCCTTGGCGGCGGCAGGGGCGGCGGCGGCGGCGGCGGCGGCGGCCACTGCAACGGGCGCAGCAGCGGTGACGCCCCACTTGGATTCCAGTTCTTTCACGAGATCGGCGATCTCAATGACCGTCGCATTGCTCAGTTCGTCCACGATTTTTGCTTTATCCAGCGCCATAGTACCTTTCATTTCGTCTCGTCGTCATCCGCAGCCGCGGATGGTTTCAGTTCACAGCCTGCAAACCGACGATTTACGTTGTTGTTTGTGTGTTTCCCTCCGCGCCGGCTTCACCGGGGAGGAAATCCGAAAATTCAGCCCTTCTCCACGCGCGCCTGAAGCACGCGCGCCATCTGGCTGGCCGGCGTATTGAGTAATCTGACCAGTTTCGTCGCCGGCGCGTTCAACACCCCGAGCAGCTTGGAGCGCAAGGCCTCCATCGACGGCAGATCCGCCAGGGTCATGATCTCCGTGTCCGCCAGGCGCTGGTTGTTCAGGTAGCCGAACCTGACCTTCAGCCGGTCGAACTCGGCGCCGAATGTTTTCACGACCTTGGCCGCGGTGGAAATGTCCCTCTGCCCGGTGACCACGGCGAGCTGGCCCGTCAGGGTGCCGTCCAGGTCGCCGACCCCGGCTTCCTTGGCCGCGATGCGGAAGATGGAATTCTTGACCACGTGCACTTCCGCGCCGGCCTTGTTCAGGCGCCTGCGGAGTTCGGTCATGTGCCCCACTTTCAGGCCCTTGTAATCTACCACAATGAAGAACGGCGAGGCGTTGAGCCGTCCCACGTAATCTTTGGTCAAACTTTGCTTTTCGGCGCGCATGATCTTGGTTCGTTAAATCGCTGGATCGTTAATTCCTTGCATCGTTCCCGTCAGTGCGCCGCGAATTCCTTCACGTCCACGGACACCGGCGGGCTCATCGTCGCCGAGAGGGTGCACGTGTGAATGTAGGTGCCCTTGGCGCTGTGCGGCCGGGCTTTGACAATGGCCTCGATGACCGCGCGGGCATTTTCCTCGATCTGAGTCGCGCTGAACGACGCTTTGCCGATGGGCACGTGGATGTTGGCCGCCTTGTCGATCTTGAACTCGACGCGACCGGCTTTGACTTCCTTCACGGCTTTGGCCGTGTCCTCCGTGACGGTGCCCGTTTTGGGATTGGGCATCAGTCCGCGCGGACCGAGCACCTTGCCGAGCTTGCGAACTTCCGCCATCGCTTCCGGCGTGGCGATCGCAACGTCGAAATCGGACCATCCTTCCTGGCATTTCTTGATCATGTCCTCGAAGCCGACGTATTCCGCACCGGCCGTCCTGGCCGCGTCGGCTGTCGGGCCGCTCCTGGCAAAGACGAGGACGCGCACCGTCTTGCCGCTGCCGTGCGGAAGCGGGACGGTCCCGCGCACCATCTGGTCGGATTGCTTCGGATCCACGCCGAGGCGAAACGCCAGATCCAGGGTTTCGTTGAACTTGGCCTTCGGAAACTTGGCGATGACTTCGACGGCGGACTTGAGCGGATATTGTTTCTTCTTATCCACCAGTTCCAGCGCTTTTTTGTATCGTTTGCTAGGCATTCGGTTTTCGTTGCGGTGCCAGCGAGCTTTCGGCTCTCCCGCGATTGTTTTTTAATGTGTCGTGCGACCGGGCGCGCGGCAACTGACGCTTTTATCCGACGACTTCGATGCCCATGCTGCGGGCTGTGCCGGCGACGACCCGGAACGCGGCCTCTTCGGAGGTCGCATTCAGGTCCTTTATTTTCAATTTGACGATGTCCATCACCTGCTTGCGCGTCACCTTCCCCACCTTTTCCTTGTTGGGCTCCTTGGAACCGGCGGTGATGCCGGCGGCTTTCTTGAGCAGCACGGAGGCCGGCGGCGACTTCGTGATGAACGTGAACGATTTGTCCTGATACACCGTGATGACCACGGGGATGATCAGGCCCGCATCGGCTTTCGTGACCGCGTTGAATTCCTTGCAGAAACCCATGATATTGACGCCATGCTGGCCGAGGGACGGGCCGACGGGGGGGGCCGGGTTGGCCTGTCCCGCCGGGATCTGCAACTTGATGATTCCTGTTATTTTCTTAGCCATTGTCTTCGATTCGTTAAATCGTTGAACGCTTCAACGCACTCACGCTTTCTCCACCTGCCAATACTCCAGTTCGACGGGCGTGTTGCGCCCGAAAATGTTGACCGTGACCTTCAATTTGCCGCGCTCCGGCTCGACTTCCTCGATGACGCCGCTGAAATTGAGGAACGGGCCGTTATTGATCTTCACCGTTTCGCCGACATCAAAACTGACCTTGGGCCGCTCCGTCTCCTCCGAGGCGGAGATCTGGGCCTTGATGGACTCGACCTCTTCCGCCGGCGTCGGCGTCGGAGGCTCCCCGCCGACGAACCCGATGACGCCCTGGGTTTCCTTGACGAAATACCAGGGCTTTTCGATGATGCGGTTGTCCTCGTCGAGCAGGGTCATGTCCACAAAAACGTAGCCCGGCCAGAGCTTGCGCGTCGAAACGGTCTTTTTCTGGTTCCGGACTTCGACCACTTTCTCCATGGGCACGAGCACTTCTTTAACGTACTCGGTCATTTCCTCGCTCTTGATGCGTTTTTCGATGCTCTCCTTGACCTTCTGCTCCTGGCCGGAGAGCGTATGAATGACAAACCACTGGCTTCGCATGATCAGTTGCCTTACACCTTCGAGATCCACAACATCACGTAATAAAAAATGTAATCCGCGGTGACAATAAACGCGCCCAACAGCACGATCGCCACGGTAATGAGCACTGTCGAACCTTTCAGTTCGTCCCAGGTCGGCCAGGTGCATTTGCGCAATTCCTCGCGGGTCCCCTGGACGTAATTGGAAACCTGCAGGAGATAGCCTTTCCACCATAAAATGGCGAAGACCACCCCGACCACCACCGCCCAAATCAAAAGTTTTGTTAAATTATTCACAGGCTCTGGCGGAGAGGGAGGGATTCGAACCCCCGTCGGCGGTTAAGCCGAAGCGGTTTTCAAGACCGCCGCAATAGACCACTCTGCCACCTCTCCGGCTGGGCTGGCAGGGCGTGAGGGACTCGAACCCCCAACCGACGGTTTTGGAGACCGCTACTCTACCAATTGAGCTAACGCCCTACTTGCCGTCGAGCAACCGCATTCCGACCGACCAAAAAGGGAGGCGGCGATTCTCTGCTCTCCGCGCTCCCGGATCTCTCGCCGACAGTTATGCGATTATGTCCGTGACGCGGCCGGCGCCGATCGTGCGGCCGCCCTCGCGAATGGCGAACCGCTGGCCCCGCTCCATGGCCACCGGCGCGATCACCGTCACCTCGACGGAAACATTGTCGCCCGGCATCACCATTTCCACCCCCTGCGGCAAGGCAACCGTGCCCGTCACGTCGGTGGTGCGAAAGTAAAACTGCGGACGATAGTTCGTGAAGAACGGCGTATGGCGGCCGCCTTCCTCCTTCGACAGCACGTACACCTCCGCCTTGAAATGGGTGTGCGGAGTGATGCTGCCCGGCTTGGCCAAAACCATCCCGCGCTCGACCTCTTCCTTCTTCGTGCCGCGAAGCAGCACCCCGACGTTGTCGCCGGCGTTCGCCGAATCCAGCAGCTTGCGGAACATTTCAATGTCCGTGGCGACGGTCTTGCGAGTATCCTTCAAGCCGACGATTTCGACGTCGTCCATGCGCTTCAACATTCCACGCTCCACGCGGCCGGTCACAACCGTGCCACGGCCTTCAATGTTGAACACGTCCTCGATGCACATCAGGAACGGCTTGTCCACTTCGCGCGGGGGCAAGGGAATGAACGAATCGACCGCATCCAGCAATTCCTGAATGGACTTCGCCCCTTCGGGATCGTTCGCCAGCGCCTTCTTGGCGCTGCCACGAATGATGGGTGTCTTGTCCCCGGGAAACTGGTACTTGTTGAGCAGGTCGCGCACTTCCATCTCGACCAGATCCAGCAATTCCTTGTCGTCCACCAGGTCCACCTTGTTCAGGAAAACAACAACGGCCGGCACACCCACCTGGCGGGCAAGAAGAATGTGCTCGCGAGTCTGCGGCATCGGACCTTCCGAGGCGTCCACCACCAGTATCGCTCCGTCCATCTGGGCCGCGCCCGTAATCATGTTCTTCACGAAATCAGCATGGCCGGGACAATCGATGTGAGCGTAATGGCGCTTGTCGCTCTGATACTCCACGTGTGAAACGGCGATCGTCACCGTCTTGGTTTCATCACGCACAGTGCCGCCCTTGGTGATGTCCGCGTACGAAATCGGTGTCGCCAGACCTTTCTTGGACTGAACCTCGACAATCGCCGCAGTCAAAGTCGATTTGCCGTGATCGATGTGCCCGATGGTGCCGACGTTTACGTGCGGCTTCGTCCGTTGAAATTGCTCTTTTGCCATTGCTCTATCTCCTGATGTTGTGTGTCTGGTTTTTTACAACTTCACTGCTCGCTGACTCTTTCTGTCTGTCTATCTATTATGGAGCCCATGACCAGGGTTGAACTGGTGACCTCGTCCTTACCAAGGACGCGCTCTGCCAACTGAGCTACATGGGCGCCGGCCAAGTCCGAAATCCAACCTGATGCCAAAAAGCGACAAAACACCATTACCCCCGCCCTTCGATTCGCGTAAAGCTAAGGGGCTAACGATTTTTGGTCTGTTTACTGTCCAATGACTGCCAGCAAAATACGGAACAAGCAAAACCCTGTCAACGGGTTTGTCAATTTTTTTTCGGCCCGTTTCCGAGGCCTACTGGGCCAGTTCATGAGGATAGGGGACGGCCTCGTCCCCACTGAGGTTACAAAAACCCAAGAGATCGCGGGGACCACCCCGTCCCCACCCCGATATCGCCACATTCATGAATCAGCCCTGAGGGTCCCAACCCACAGGTTCCTGCCGCTTCAAGTCTCAACCCCGTCGATTGACTCTGAACTGGACGACGCATTCGCGGCGCATTGGCCGGGCTCAGGGCAGCCGCAAGGCGGAATTGTTGGTTGGTGGGAAGAGCCGCATGGGAAAGCTTGAAAAGAAACTAAACCCGTTTGCCCAATCCTCCGATGTAGTGACGGAGACGGTTCCGACTGAATCATGAGCAAAAACAGACGCATCCTGGTCATAGACGATAACGAGTCCATTCACAACGACTTCAGGAGTGTTCTCTCGGGCCAGGAGGAGCGCGGCCGGCTGGAACACCTGGAAACGGCTCTGTTCGGTGGCGATGCGGAGCCGGCGCGGAAAGTCGCATTCGAGGTGGACTGCGCCACGCAGGGCCAGAAAGGCTACGCGATGGTGCTGGATGCATTGAAGGCGGCGCGGCCATACGCCACCGCTTTTGTGGACATGCGGATGCCACCCGGCTGGGATGGCATCGAGACGGTCGAGCGGATCTGGGCGCAGGATCGCAACCTTCAAGTTGTGATCTGCACCGCCTATTCGGATTATCCGTGGGACAAGATCATCAGGAAACTGGGGCACTCCGACCAGTTGCTGATCCTCAAAAAACCCTTTGACACAATAGAAGTGCTGCAGTTGGCCCTCGCGCTGACGGAGAAATGGAACCTGACGAACCGGGTCCGGCGGCATGTCGAAGACGTGGAAAACGAGGTGAGATCAAGGACGCGCGAGCTCCAGGAATTTGCTTACAGCGTATCGCACGATCTGCAGGAGCCGTTGCGCAAGGTGACGGCTTTCGGCGAACGCCTGCGCGACAAATGCGAGACGCAACTCGGTCCCGAAGGCATTGATTACCTGACCCGCATGAGGGACGCCGCCAAACGCATGAGCACACTCATCAACGATCTGTTGGCGTTGTCTCGCGTCACCACCCAGGCCAAACCCTGCACACCCGTGAACCTCAACACGCTTGTGTCCGAGGTGCTGTCCGACCTCGATGTGCGCATCGAGCAGGTCCACGGCAATGTGGAAGTCGGCTCCCTGCCAACGATTCACGCCGACCCCACCCAGATGCGCCAGTTGTTCCAGAACCTGATCGGCAACGCCCTCAAGTTCCACAAGCCGGAAGTCGCGCCTCTCATCAAGGTGCAAGCGGATCTCATGGGCAAAACGGAATTATTCGACGACGACGGCGCGGGCGGCCATGCAACGTGGCGGATTCGGGTGCAGGATAACGGCATCGGCTTCGAGGAGAAGTTTCGCGAGCGCATTTTCGAGGTGTTCCAGCGCCTGCACAACCGGAGCGAGTATGAAGGCTCGGGCATCGGCCTTTCTCTGTGCCGCAAAATCGCGCAACGGCACGGCGGTTCCATCTCCGCCGAGAGCACCCCCGGCCAGGGAGCCACATTCCTGATCACCCTGCCGGAGACACACGCGGAATCAACCGGCGATGCCGAACCGGCCACCGCCACCACGACCACCGGAACTGCCGCGACTCCTGAGACGCTGGAGAAGCCGCCTGTGAACGTCGCGGCTCGACAGGCTGGTTGAACGGTCAGCTCCCGCCCTCGTTCTTGACCGCGATGGTCCGCCGCCATGGTGTCTTGGGCGGTTCCGGCAATCCCTGCGCCCGCAACGCCGTCCGGAAGTGCATCTTGGCTGCCTTCGGCAGGCCCTCGGGCCCGTATCTGGCAATGAATTCCTTCGCGGCGGCGTCCACCGCGGCCGAAGCGCCGCGCGGCAGTTCCATCTCAAACTCGCGCCCCAATCCCGCCAGCCGCGTCACAAACTCCTGCCGGGCGAGAATGGAAGCGGCGGCCACGGCCAGGTCTTCCTCCGCCCTGTGCTTCTGGACCAGTTCAATTTCCCTGCCCAGCGGCATCAACGCTTTGGCGACGGTTTCCTTGTTCGACGCAAACTGGTCGCTGATCGCCCGCACCGGCGTCGGATTCATCCGATGCTTCTGGCCCATGAGATTCTCGATCACCCGGGCGTGGCCCCAGGCGAGCAGCGTGTTGACGCTCCGCATTTTCTGGTAAAGCCGGTTGTAGGCCTCGTTGCCGATCGACACCACGGTTGTCACGCAGCCGGGCGTTTTCCGGATCAGCTCCGCCAGTTCCTTGATCTTCCTGTCGCTCGAAATATTCTTGGAATCCCGAATGCCGGAATCCTTCCACGCGTTCACCACTGCTTCATTCACATAGACACCGGCCACGCACAGCGGCCCGAAAAAATCGCCCTTGCCGCTTTCGTCCACCCCGAGCCGGGGCATCAGCAATTCCGGGTTCAACACGGCTTCGTAACCCAGCCGCGCCTCCTTCAATATTTCCGGCTCGAGCACGAATTCGATGAACTCCCGGGTGCCCTTCCCCTGCACCACCAGCTTGCCGCTTTCGTAAAACACCAGGTTGGTCTTGTCTTTCTCCGCGGCAAACCGCGCATAGGGCACCTCGCGAAACTTGAAGTTCTGCGTCCGCAGGAGCGCCTCGAGCGCGGCGGCCTGCGGATCGGTCAGCTTGCAGGTGTAGGACGACAGCGGTTTCACCCCGCCCACCATAGCTGCGAAGGAGCGCAAAGAACATAAAGTTTTTTGCGGCGTTCACGCCCTGTTGCCGCCATTATCAAACCATCCACATGCCGCGCATCGACACATCAAAAGCCAAAGACCGCAGCCCCACCATTGCCCGTCTCGTCCGCGCCCTGCTCTGCTGGTATTCCAAAAACGCCCGGGAACTTCCCTGGCGCCGGACGCGCGACCCGTACGCCATCTGGGTTTCGGAAATCATGCTTCAGCAAACCCAGGTCAAAACCGTTTTGCCCTATTGGGAATGCTGGATGCGCGAACTGCCGACGATCCAGGCCCTGGCAACGGCCAGTTCGGAAAAAATCCACAAGCTCTGGGAAGGGCTTGGTTACTACACCCGCGTCCGGAACCTGCAAAAGGCGGCGCAACTCATCGAGGAACGCCACGCCAGAAAATTTCCGGAATCCTTTGATGACGTCCTCGCTCTCCCCGGTATCGGTCGCTACACCGCCGGCGCCATCTGCAGCATCGCATTCAACCAGCCCACGCCGATACTCGACGGCAATGTCATTCGCGTGCTGACGAGAGTTGTTGGCATCGACAAGAACCCGAAGAAGAAGGAAGCGAACGCACAACTCTGGCGATTGGCGAAAGAATTCGTCCAGCACGCCGCCTCTTCGCCAGTCATTTGCAGGAGACGACGTAAGGAGTCTCATTCTATTTCCCTTTCAAGCCAGAGACTCCTCGCGTCATCTCCTGCTTGTTCAAACTTGAACCAGTCGTTGATGGAACTCGGCGCGCTGGTTTGTACGCCACGAAATCCGCGGTGCGAAATTTGTCCGGTGAAAAAGCTCTGCGTTGCCTTTCGTGAGAACCGCGCCGGGGAATTGCCTAATCTCGGAAGCCGCGCCAGAACACAGGCGCGCCACTTTGTTGCGTTTGTGGTCGAACGGCAGGGACGCTTCCTTGTCCGCCAAAGGCCCGCGGGTGTCGTCAATGCGCATCTCTGGGAATTCCCGAACGTCGAGTTGAACGGATCCCGGTTCGATCTGCGGGCGACCGCGTGGCGGGCGCTGGGTTTCGAGCCGGAGCGCCCGGAGCCGCTGTGGACGCTCCGGCACTCCATCACACGCTACAGGATCGAACTGCAAGCCTATGCAGCGAACGCGACTCGCCTCCCGAAACCCGGGCAAACGAAAGGCCGCTGGCTCACACTGCCTGAGCTGCAAACCCTTGCGTTCCCGAGCGCGCACAAAAAAGTTCTACTGCGATTGCTTGTCCGGAACAATGCGGGGAAGGGAAATTCAAACCACGGAAGCATAAAAACTCGTGCAATCTGCACCGGCGTCGGTAAACAATCTCCCGCATGAAGCAGGTGATTTCGAGACGTTCGGCGCTCGGCAAACTCGCGGGCGGCACCGCCGCGCTGGCCGCCACGGCAAGCCTTTGTGAATCCATCGGAGCGGCCGAGAGCGCGGCGCCGAGGCTCAAGGGCCGCATCCGCCACTCGGTCTGCCGATGGTGCTACGACAAAATCCCGCTCGACGACTTGTGCCGGGCCGCAAAAGAGATCGGGCTCGAGTCCGTCGAACTGGTCGAGGTGAAGGATTTCCCGACGTTGCGGAAGCACGGTCTGATTTGCGCGATGGCCACCGGCGTGCCCGGGATGATCCCCAGCGGCCTCAACCGCGTCGAAAATCACGACAGAATTGTGTCGTGGATGGAACGGACCCTTCCCGCCGCGGCGGACGCCGGCGCGCCGAACATCATTTGTTTTTCGGGCAATCGCGACGGGATGAACGACGAGCAGGGCCTCGAAAACTGCGTCACTGGACTCAAACGCATCGTGCCCGCGGCCGAAAAGCGCGGCATCACCATTTGCATGGAACTGCTTAACAGCAAACGGACGCACAAGGACTACATGGGGGACCACACTTCGTGGGGAATTGAACTCGTCAACCGCGTCGGCTCCGAGCGCTTCAAACTGCTCTACGACATCTTCCACATGCAGATCATGGAGGGCGATCTCATCGACACCATCCGGGAAAACCACCGGTACTTCGCCCACTATCACACGGGCGGCGTCCCGGGACGCGGCGAGATTGATGAATCGCAGGAAATCCAGTATCCCGCCGTCATGAAAGCGATCGTCGAAACCGGCTTCAAAGGATTCGTTGCCCAGGAATTCGTCCCGAAACGCCCCGACGCCCTGGCCTCGCTCAAACAGGGCGTCCTCATTTGCGATGTGTGACGATCCCAGCCCCTGCGCCGGCACGACGCCCGAGTTTCCGGCATGATTCCATGAAGAATTCCCACCAGCCTCTTGATTTGAAACGTGTCAAGGTCCTGCCGCTGGCCCAACGCCAGAGCCTGAGCCGGATCGAGAACCTTCTCGTGGACCCGGCGCGCCCCGCCCCGCCCTGCTCTGCCGCGAGCCTGGAATCCGTCGCGGAGTGCGCCCGCAACATCGTCGAGGCCCGGCGGCGCGAGGCCGGCGTGATCCTGATGTACGGGGCGCACCTGATCAAAAACGGGGCGCACCGGATTGTCAACGCGCTGGTCGAGCAGAACTGGATCACGCACCTGGCCACCAATGGCGCGGGCACCATCCACGATTGGGAACTCGCTTTCCTCGGACGCACCGAAGAGAGCGTGAAGAAAAACGTGGCCACGGGCACCTTCGGCTCCTGGGATGAAACCGGGCGGAACATTCATCTCGCGCTGCTCGCCGGCGCCCTGAACGGCGAGGGTTATGGCCGCAGCCTCGGCCGGTTCATCGTCGAGGATGGCGTGACTCTGCCGGAGGCGGCCGCGCTGGAAAAATCCCTGCGCGGGGAACCGTCGCATCCGCTGGCGCCCGCGCGGGCTGAATTGCTCCAGGCGATGGTCGCGCACAAGCTGCCCTCGGGCCGCATCGAGGTGAGGCATCCGTGGAAGGAAACTTCCGTCCTCGCCCAGGCTTTCCGGCACGAGGTCCCCTTCACCGTCCATCCGGGCATCGGTTACGACATCATTTCAAACCATCCGATCTTCAACGGCGGCGCGATCGGCCGGGCGGCGGCGATGGATTTTCGATGGTTCGGCGCGTCGGTGGAAACGCTCGATGGAGGCGTCGTGTTGTCCGTCGGCTCGGCCATCATGGCGCCGCAGGTTTTCGAGAAGAGCCTCAGTTGCGTCAACAACCTGCGGCTGCAGGCCGGTCGCGGAATCGTCCGCGACCACACGATGTATGTCGTGGACATTCAGGATGGCGGGAACTGGGACTGGTCGAAGGGCGAGCCGCCGAAGGACAACCCCGCCTACTACCTGAGATTCTGCAAGAGCTTCTCCCGGATGGGCGGCGCAATGGCCTACCTGCAGTGCGACAACGTCGCCTTCCTGCACAATCTGCTCCAAGCCTTGAAATCCTGAGACGTCTCTGTGATGTCGAAAGGTTACGCCAGCGTCCCAGGTCGCCTGCGTGTTCAATGTGCTGCGGGTCACAGGCACGGTGACAGGACATCGAGGACAGAAAAGTGACAAGACATCGAGGACAGTTTTATAGCGGGGATTGTCGACCGCAGCGGGGCGCGAGCTTGGGCTCGCAAG
>Ga0224555_1001669_pt1 | contig 29563 bp, 24 predicted proteins | sample 714S23034metaG_FD_180687 | JGI IMG/M metagenome (GOLD analysis project Ga0224555, IMG submission 180687) | Peat soil microbial communities from Stordalen Mire, Sweden - 717 S2 30-34 | ecosystem: Environmental > Terrestrial > Soil > Wetlands > Peat | place: Sweden: Norrbotten County, Stordalen...
TGGGCAGTCCCTCTGCGCTGGTCGTGCGGCCGTTGGAACAGGTCGGCAATCTTCCCCCTGGTTTGAGCTATGAGCTGCCAGAGCGTATCGCGTTGGGTCTCATCATGCGGCGGAAGGCCCAGGCGATCGGATCGCTAGGCGCGGTCGCTGATCTGACGTTGACAGAAGAGGAGTGCAGAGAGGCGGGCATCGAATGAGCACAATGGCACTCCTGAAGGAAGCACAGGTCGAACAGCACCTCGGCGTGAGTATGCCCACGCTGCGCTCATGGCGCTGTCGCGGCATCGGTCCTGCCTACGGATGCCGGTCTGCCGAAGGACATTGTGTTGTACTCGGCGCGGCACTCGTTCGCTACGGACATGCTGGACAGTACAGGGAATCTCATCCTGGTGCAGCGACTGCTAGGACATGAGAGCATGACCACCACCCAGAAATACCTGCATGAAGGGTGTGGCAGAGATGGTGAACGAGCGCAACGCGGAACGGCACAGTTTACGGCACAGTCAGGGAAGCGTTCAGTAGTAAGTTGTTGATTTTATGGTGCGCCCTGAGAGATTCGAACTCCCGACCTACTGATTCGTAGTCAGTCGCTCTATCCAACTGAGCTAAGGGCGCACTGAGAAAACCTCTTGCCGACTCCTTCGAGAATACCAGTTCCGCTGGGGAGCGGCAATCGCAGAACCGCCCGAAAACGCCCATGATTTCGCAGAATTAAAGGAGACGCAAACCCAGGATTCGAAGCCGTTCAGCACCAGTCCGCGCGGCGCGGAACTGCCTGCGGCAGTTTCGTCTCGGCGGATTCCACCGGCGTCGGTCCCGGCGGCTCGGGCGGGTGGGGCGCCGCCTCACCCGCGGCTTCCAGTTCCTCATCGGTCAGGACGAATCGCCGGATATACCGCAGCGGCTCTTCCCAAACCGCCATCTGCTCCAGGTGATATTGCCAAACGTTATTGGAATTCGACCGCGAAGAACGCCGCGTGAACGACTTGCGTTTGATGGTCACAACTTTTCCGTTCGAATCCAGCCGCGTGTATTCCTGCGACGGCAGCAGAAATGTGATCTGCGTCCCCTTCTTCCAGAAGTGCCGGGCGAAATCGTGCGCGAAGAGCAGAGCGTAGTAGCGCCGGCCTGAGGCAAGCACGGAAATCGCCTGCTCAAAACCAGGCCACTCGGTCTCGAGACTTGTCTGGTACCAGTGACGAAATTCAAACCCATGCACGCGAGCGCGCAGCACGACGATCCGGAGGAGTTCCTGGCGAGTCATGGGTATGTCGCGGAGAGGGTGGGCGTAACGTCCAGCGGTTCGGCTCCCGGTGGCCCCAACGGTAATCCACAGGTCGACCTTGAGGCAACAGGAAAATTCCCCTCATCGTTGTCGAGAATGGTGCAGACGTATCGCCACAGTAAAGAGCCCGTCACACCCTTTATTAGATAACGATTGGGTAAACAGATGCGCCCGTGAAAGCAAGTCCCGGAAAAAAATTCTGATTCATCCGCCCGGTTCAGCATCCCCCGATCTCTTTTCAAGTGTGAAGGATCACGGACGCATCGGAGCACCCGCCCGAACTCCCGGACCTGAATTCACCCCTCACAGGTATAGGTTTCTCCCTGGCGCCGGTTTCCAGCCACGCAGCTATCCGTAACGTGACCTTTATCGGGCCGTGGCAGAGCCTCTCAGTACTTTTGTTGAAATAAGATACTTAAGTAACCAAAACGTCCCAGAGCCCTGATTTTGCGGTATCAGCCTCGATCCATTCGAAGAGAACCCAGGCATGTCTCTGTGCCCGATAGTCACGGTACGTAACGCCGCAACGATTCGAGGAGCCGTTCCTCGCCGCGAACCGAACTTCCCAGACCCGTCACAAAAAAGGCCAGCGCTTCCGGGGCTATCGCCCGGTGCGGCACGCGACGCGAAGGCCAACAGCCTCCGTCTACAATCCCTGAAGTGATGCTGTCCTCCTTTCGTGCCGGCTGGATTTATGCCGCCTTGTGTCTCTCCCTGCTGGCTGCCGGAGCCATCCGCGTTCACGCCGAGCGGGTCGATACCAATCCCCTCAACCGCGATCCCGACGTTCAGGAGGCTTGCCGGCACTTCTACAACATGGATTACGACCAGGCCCTTCCCCGCTTCGAGAAGATCCGCGAAGAGCATCCCGGCAACCCCATGGCGACCGCGTATCTGCTCAACGCCGTGCTTTTTCGCGAGCTGAACCGGCTTGACCTCCTCGACACCACCTTCTACGCCAACGACGGATTCCTCACCGGCAAGCACACCGTGGTCGAAGATCCGAAGGTCCGCGACCGGATCCACGACCTCAGCGGCCAGGCCATCGACGAGGCAAACGCGGAGCTGAAGACGAATCCCAACGACGTCAACGCCCTGTTCGTGCGCGGATGGGTCAAAAGCATGCAGGCCGTCTATTCCGCCATGGTCGAGCGCGCCTTTGCCGCCGGACTCCGCCAGGCCCTGGGCGCCCGCAACGACTGCGACCGTGTCCTGCAACTCGACCCCAGTTACATCGACGCGGAGCTCGTCACCGGCGTGTATCAGTACGTCGTCGGATCGCTGAACGTGGCGTTCAAGGTCCTCATCGGCATCATGGGCATTCACGGATCGAAAGGCACCGGCCTGGCCCTGCTGCGCGACGACGGCGAGCACGGCGTTATCACACGCGTCGAGGCAAAGACCTCCATGATGCTCTTTCTCCGTCGCGAGGCGAATTACGAAGCGGCCGTCGCGATCGCGAAACAGCTGGCCGAAGAATATCCCCACGACTACCTCTTTCTCCTCGAAGAAGCGAACCTCGAAAAGGACGCCGGCGACGGATTGATCGCGGTCGACACCTACGAACGCCTCATTCAGATCGCAAAGCAGCCTGGCTACTTTCCCAACGCCCATATGGAGCTGGCGTACTTCGGCCTGGGCGACACCCTGCGCGGCCAGAAGCAATATGCCGAGTCGGTCGCCGCGTATCGCGAAGGCGCGTTCCAGTCCACCACCAGCCCAGAGCTGAAACGCCGCTGCCTGCTCGAAGCGGGCAAGACCTACGACCTGATGCGCGAGCACGACAAGGCCGTCGAACAGTATCAGGCCGTGCTCAGCGCCGGAAGCGATACCGCCCAGGGCGACCTCGCGCGCAGGTACATGAAGTCTGCGTACACGGGGAAGTGAACAAGGCAGCGGCCGTCCTTCTCAGCGAATCGAGAGCAGGACCGCAATGTATTGCCGCACCTTGCTCAGCATGGCAGACGAAACCTTCGAGTGAAAGTCGGCACGGCGGCTTGCCCAGTCCAGGCTCTTGAGTTGGTCCGCCAGGATCGCACCCTCGATCTGCCCGACCGTGACAGGAAGCGCGAATGGATACGGCTTGCGTTTGCTGGTCAGGGGACAGACCACCGCCAGTCCGCTGGCGCGGTTATAGCGCAGATCGGTCAGCACCAGCGCCGGTCGCCGTTTAGCCTGCTCGCGCCCCACCTGAGGATCGAAATCCAGGAACACGATGTCGCCGGCATCGGGAACATACGCACTCACCACTCGATCGCTTCCTTTCCCACGGTGCGGCCGGATGCGACTTCCTCATAGCGGTTCTCCGGGGTGATCTGAGACACCAGCTGCGCCAGAGAAGGAACTTTGTCCACGCGGCGAAGCTCGACCGAACCCTTTGCGGCAACCGCGAGCTCGATCGCATCGCCGGCGCTGAGTTCCGCTTCCTGCGCGATATTTTTAGGAATCCTGATGGCGAGACTGTTACCCCACTTGACCATTTGCGCCCGCATGATGCCCCCTCGCCCTCGGGATACACTGTATCCTGGATGTAGATACATTGTATCATTCATTGCTCCGGCCCTCGCATTGCCGCGGACAGGTTCCCCAAATCAAAAGGCGGCGCCTCAGCTTCGAGCGCGCCGCCCTTTCGTGGGTGAGTGGGGAGGAATCTAATCGTTGTCCATGTCGTCGACGTAGCGAGCCAGCAGCACCGAGTTCCCTGAAGTCGGGTCCTTGACCAGCAGCCCCACCACGCGGATGTTGGTCGCGGAACTGACATCGCCGATCGCGTTAAAGCCGGAGCGGAACTTCGTGCCCGCACCGGTATAGACCGTAATCGGCTGGTTGGGAATCAGCAGTCCCGCGAAGCCGTTGACGTTCATCTGGAACGTGCCGTTGGAAATGGAGTTGGCCACCAGGGTACCGTTAAAGCCCCAGTTCCTCAGCACCACGCGCTTTACGCTGAGCGCATTGCCGTTGGCCGCTCCGGCCAGCGTCCCGCCCACCGTCACGTGCTGCCCGGGCAGCAGCGTGGACGAGTTGAAGAGGAATTCCGTCAGCGGGTTGTGCATCCAGTAGATGAAGAACTTCTCCGACCCGCTCAGATTGACCTGCGCGATCTGGCCCAGCGATACGCCGTCACCACTGGCCGGCAGCGTCCCGCGGACGTAAAGCTGGAAGTCCGTCGCCGCGCCGGACGAGGGCTGCACATACGTGACCTGGCCGCCGGCGTAGAAGCCGTCCTGCGTCAGGATCGCGACTTCGTCCGCATCGATGGTGGAGTCGGCGCGATCGAGCTCGCCTGAAATCTGCACCACGCTGGTGGACGTGAGGTTGGTCATGCCTTCGCCGTTGTCCCACTCTGTCTGGCCGTTTACGTTCACCGTAAAGGTGCGCCCATGCGGTCCCTGAATCGTGAACGACTGCGCCGAGGCCGTGGGATTGACCACGCCGGCGATGAATTCATCCACGTAGGCACCCGGATCGCTGGGGGCCACAGCGCGAATGTCGAGGGTGGGATTCACGTCGCCGGTGATCTGCCCGTTCGACACCTGAACCGACTTATCCAGGCGGAAATCCATGTGGATGCCCACCGGTCCGGCGGTCGAGACCACCAGTGGATTCGCCAGCGTCTGCGTCACGGTGTTCGTGGTGAAGGTGGCCGGCATGGTCTGGATCGCCGGCGCGCCGGAGTCCGTCTGCAGGTAGCCGATGGTGGCGCTCGAGAACACCACCTGGATCTGCGTGTAGGTGGCGGCCGGCACATTATTCATGTCCAGCAGCGTCTGCAGTCCATTGAAGCGCGCAAAGTCCACGGTCGGCGATCCGCTGAGCAGAGGAACCGAGTTGTTGTTGGCGTCGATGGCGTCGATCGACTGGATGGTGGCGTTAAATGAGACGACGCTGGCCAGCGGCGCATCGGTGCCGATGACGAACGCAGACCCGGAAGTCGTTCCCGGGTTGGAGACAGAGTTGCCGGACTGCATGCCGCAACCTGCAAGGAGGAAGACGGCCAGCAGAAGGGGAGCGGCACTGAGGCAAAGGGCGGCAATCGCGGAACGGATGCGGGCGTGGGTGGACATCGAGAGAAGTCGCTTTCCGCGGTTCCCGGGAAGCCGGGTCGCGCATGCCAGAGTCGCTGGCCGAAGATCGCGGCCTGGACACAGGGGGAGTGTGCGCGCGGAAGCGCGAGAACTCGATGCGGCCAGGCTGTGATCCTCGGAAGGCGACGGTCGCGCTGCGCAATGAAGCGTGCCCGTGAACCGCTGGTGAATCTTGATTTGCGATCGGCGAATCTCGCCGTCGCAAGGGTGAACCCATGGGTTTGTGCGAAGTTTCGAAAATTGTTCCGAACCTTGGTAACTATTTCCGGATCGATGCGTCCGCGAGGATGACAAATTCGGTCCGGCGCCGATGAAATTGTGCGAACTGTAATGCCCCATTGATGGTGCATGGCGTGGATCGATGGGAAGGTGCGTCTGAGCAGGCAGGACGCGAATCCGGACCGGCCGCCAAGGTTGCAGACTCGGGGTTTCACATCATGATCGGCGGCGGCAAATTCGAATCGGCCCGAACCTCGCGGTGGCTCTTCGCGCTCACTCACTGGAACTGGAAGGTCGCCATGATGACCGCAGTGCTGCGCGGTTCGGCCTGCGTGCTCGCGCTCCGTCACATGGAACACCACGCGCGCAACCACTTCGGTCTGGTCGAAGCGGCCTACGTCCTGCTCACCTGCGGCTTCTTCTCGGCGCTGCAGCAGCAGTCTCTCCAGATCCGGTCCGAGCGGCTGGCCTGGTTCACCTGCGTCGTCGTCATCCCGCTCACCTCGCTCACCTGCGATGCAGGTCTGCACTTCTGGCTCGATGGGCGCGACACCCGCCAGCTCGGCCTGGCCGCCCTGATCTTTACCCTCTTCTCGGCGAACTTTCACCGGCACATCATCCGCAACGGCGCGTTGCTGGTTGGCGAGGAATCGCATTCTTTCCTCACCGACCTCAAACGCATCCCGCGCCTGACGGTCAGCTATGGTTTAGCGCCAGTGGTGGCGCTGTGGAAACTTGCCAGCGCGCTCGTCCGCCGCGGCGAGGCTGCGGTTGCGGTCGGCGCCGGCGACTAAGCGAACGGATCTCTGACGACGTCAGTGTCCTGAACGACACCGCTTCAGCCCTCCTGCAAATCAAACCGCTCCGCCCCTCCTGCAAATCAAACCGCTCCACCCCTCCTGCAAATCAAACCGCTCCACCCCATCCCTCGGAATGGGTGTCCTCGACGCGCATCATGCCTCATCCAGACAGCCAAGTTCACCCCACAGCAAGAAGCTAGCGCTTTCGGACAGGCAAACGTCCATCGGAAACGATGCGGCACGCAGCCAAAGGTACTGTGCCCGGAAGTTTAGTGTGCCATTTTGGGAAGGCGCCCGTAGCCCCCAGCGGCGCCGCAACCCCGGACGGCCAGGTTCACCCCACAGCAAGAAGCTAGCGCTTTCGGACAGGCAAACGTCCATCGGAAACGATGCGGCACGCAGCCAAAGGTACTGTGCCCGGAAGTCCCCGCATGCCATTTTGGGAAGGCGCCCGTAGCCCCAGCGGCGCCGCAACCCCGGACGGCCAGGTTCACCCCACAGCAAGAAGCTAGCTCCCTCGCCGTGCGCTCTTCAAACAAATTCCCGCAGAACTGCACTCGAAAGTACCGCCCTCAGACCTCCCGTTTTCCCATTTTGAACCCGACCGCGTCCGCAAGCTGCTTCAGCCCCGCCCTGATCCCGGCGCAAATCGCCCTGGTTTTTGGAGCCGCTGACACATCAATTGCCCCGGAACCAGAGCTGTATTCGCATGTCCCGGCCGATTCCGAAAAACTGTCAAGCCCCTGACCCTTTCACCGAAGTAATGACTCCTGACTTACAAGCACTTACACGCCGACTTACCCCAACAAATCTGGCAAACTTACTCCCCCAACCTGATATTCTGAACTTAAGATAGAAAAAGGAAAAAGCCTCGCCTCCCGGCGGGGCTTTTCTGTGCCCGCCAAAGCGCGGGCTTTTATTTTTCTTCCGAGCAGGAAAGGAAAAAACATGGAAAACCCAATCTCACAGCAACAAGACCCCGGCGGCCTCGCTCCCGCCGACCGCCAGTGCAACTACACCAAATCCGACGGCCACCGCTGCCGCGCCTGGGTCCTGCGCGGCCACGACCACTGCTTCGGCCACCACCGCTACCTCCACTCGCGCCCCGAGCGCCCCATCGACGTCCCCCTCCTCGAGGACGAGGCCTCCATCGTCTACTTGCTGTCGCAAACCCTCCAGGCCCTCGCCTGGGGAACCATCCCCGTCCCCAACGGCCACGCCCTCCTCAACGGATGCCGCCTCGCCCACTCCATACAAACGCAGCGCCTCGAAGCCGCCAAATTCCGCGTCAAACTCCGCCGCCTCGGCATCCCCGAACACGAAATCTTCGACCCGAGCAGCGACCCCGAACCCGCCCCAACACCCGGCACCCCGAGCCCCGAACCCGCTCCCATCCCCAACCCCAAACGCGAGCGGTCCAGCCACCTCAGCTTCCGTGACCTCAAGAAGGACTGGGACAAGGAGCTGAGCAAAGTCGAGAGCGAGATGACCGACATGTTTGCCCCTCGCTATAAGGAAACTCGCGAGGAATTCAACGCCGCCCGCGCCACTCCTTTTGAGAACCTCGCCCAGCAGGACCGCGCCATCCACGACCTCATTCAGCAGAACCGCGCAAAGGAAGAAACAGTCTCCATCGCGGTTTTATGATCCGTTAACTCAGTCGCTAACCCAGGGGATCCAGCAACAACCTTCGCCCTGAAATCAACAACATCCCGAGGGATCGACCCCTCAAAACGGAATTTTCCAGCGAAGGGAGAACACGTCGCAGCTACCGGCTAAAGACTACCGGCAGCTTCTGACGAACGGTTCCCAAATCGATCAGCACCAATGTCGAGCACGGGTACTTCGGAATGACGTGCGAGACCGGTGTGTCTTGATTTGTGAGCCCTGCGCGCGTCGGCGTCTTGCTGTGGCTGAACCTGGCCGTGCTGACCGGACCTTCGCTGACCGCTTCTCCGCTACAGCTTCCCGAAGAAGCCCCGCATCCGCTCCAGGCCCTCGGCGACATCCGCGTGGCTGGTCGCGTACGACAGCCGGATGTGCTCCGTCGTCCCAAATGCCTCGCCCGGCACCGTCACGACGTGCGCCTCGTGCAGCAGCCGCTTCGACAGCTCCATCGCCGTCCCCACCTTACCGAGATAGTGCTTCACGTTGGGATACACGTAGAACGCGCCCTCCGGCTTCACGCAGGTCACGCCCGGAATCTTCGCGAGGCCGGCGAGGGACTCGTCGCGCAGCTTGAGGTAGTCGGCGCGCATCGTGCCCACGCAGGCCTGGTCGCCCTTGAGCGCCGCAATCGACGCCTTCTGCACGAACGACGCTGTGCTCGAGGTGGACTGGCTCTGCAGCTTCGACATGGCCGCGATCACCGCCTTCGGTCCGAGCGCAAAGCCGGCGCGCCAGCCGGTCATCGCGTAGGTCTTCGACAGCGACCCGAGCACGACGATGTGCTCCTTCGCGTCGGTAAACGAGCCGCCGCTCACCAGCGCGCCCGTGTACTGCAGGTAGACGTAGCACTCGTCGAGCAGCAGCCAGATGCCGCGCTCCTTCGCGAGGTGGACGATGCGCTCCAGATCCTTGGGCGCGATCACCGCGCCGGACGGGTTCGACGGCGAGTTCAGCAGGATGGCCTTCGTCTTCGGCGTCACCGCGCGCTCGATCGCCTCCGCGGTCACGCGAAAGCCCTCGGCATCGCCCGCCTCGACGAAGACGCACTGCGCGCCCGCGTACTGCACGATGTCCTTGTAGGAGACCCAGTAGGGCGTGGGGACGATGACCTCGTCGCCGTGATCGACCAGCACCTGGATGGCGTTGAAGATGGCCAGCTTGCCGCCGGTGGAGAAGATGGCCTCGTCCGGCGAGTAGCTCGATCCGAAGTCGGCCGCATGCCGATCGACGATGGCCTGGCGCAGCTCCGGAATGCCGGAGACCATGGTGTACTTGGTGAAGTTGTTCTGGATCGCCTCGATCGCCGCATCCTTAATATGCTGCGGCGTGGGGAAGTGCGGCTCGCCCGCGCCAAAGTCCACCAGCTTCGCGCCCTGCGCGCGCAGCTTCGCGGCTTCGGCGGTCACAGCCATGGTGGCGGAGATCTCAATCCGCCCAATGCGGTCGGAGAAAACTGCTGCAGCGGTCGTGGTCATGCTGCTATTTTTGCAGATTTCCCGCGCTGCTGCCGCCGTTTTTGTCGCCGCCTGGTGCCCGAATCTCCACAGACCGGAACGGTCCGTTTCAGCCGAACGTCGTCACACGCTTGGCCGCCGTCACAACGTTCTGGGCCGAGTCGACCACGTCGCCCACCACGTCCTTGCTGCGCTTCAGATACTTGTTGGCCACGTCGGTCACGTTGTCCGCGGTGTCCTTGATGTAGTCGCCTGCATCGTTGACGGCGCGCTTGATCTGCCGCCGGGTGCGCGCTCCCGACTGCGGCGCATAGATCAGCGCCAGCGCCGCGCCCGCCGCGACCCCAACACCAAAGGCTGCCCAAAATTTCCAGGTGCTCATCTCGTACTCCTTCCAGGATTGTTCCCTCGTCCGATTTTGCCCTCTCGTCGGTCAGATACGACGCAAAGGCCGTTGGTTGCGTAGACTCCTTCCGCTTTGCGAACGGCAAGAAGCCGCCCCTGTGGACGGCTGATGCGGCGATGACCGCAGGCACGTCACTTCTTCGCCCCCAGCTTGCCGGCCTCGATCGTCACCAGCTCGGTCAGGTCCTGCTTCTCGAGGCCGTGCACGGTCTTGTTGAACTCATCCACCTTGCTCGACCAGTTCATGGAGCAGAACTTCGGCCCGCACATCGAGCAGAAGGCGGCTTCCTTGTAGTAGTCGTCGGGCAGCGTCTCGTCGTGCATCGAACGCGCGGTCTCGGGATCGAGCGAGAGGGCGAACTGTTTCTCCCAGTCGAAGGTGTAGCGCGCGTAGCTGATGGCATCGTCGCGATCGCGGGCGCCGGGGCGGTGGCGGGCGATGTCCGCAGCGTGGGCGGCGATCTTGTAGGCGATCATGCCGTCCTTCACGTCCTTCTCATTGGGCAGGCCCAGATGCTCCTTGGGGGTGACGTAGCAAAGCATCGAGGCGCCGTGCCAGCCGATGAGCGCCGCGCCGATGGCGCTGGTGATGTGGTCGTAGCCGGGCGCGATGTCGGTAACGAGCGGGCCCAACGTATAGAAGGGCGCAGCGAAGCAGTACTCGACTTCCTTGTCGACCTGCTCCTTGATCTTGTCGAGCGGGACGTGGCCAGGGCCTTCGATCATGACCTGGACGTCGCTCTCCCAGGCTTTGGCGGTGAGCTCGCCGAGGGTCTTCAGCTCGGCGAACTGGGCCTCGTCCGACGCGTCGGCGACTGAACCCGGACGCAAACCATCGCCGAGCGAGAAGCTGACGTCGTGCTTCGCCATCACCTTCACGATGCGGTCGAAGTTCTCGTAGAGGAAGTTCTGCTTGTGGTTGTGGGTCATCCACTGCGCGAGAATGGCGCCGCCGCGGCTGACGATGCCGGTGATGCGCTTCGCCACCATGGGGACGTACTGGATGAGCACGCCGGCGTGGACGGTGAAGTAGTCGACGCCCTGCTCGGCCTGCTCCTCGATGACTTCGAGGTAGACATCGATGTTGAGGTCCTCAACCCGCTTCACGCGGGCGAGCGCCTCGTAGATGGGGACGGTGCCGATGGGCACGGGCGAGTGGCGGAGGATCGCATCGCGGATCTCAGGGATGGAGCCGCCGGTGGAGAGGTCCATGACGGTGTCGGCGCCGTGCTGGATGGCTGTGTGCAGCTTGCGCAGCTCTTCCTGAATCTCCGAAGTCACGGCGGAGTTGCCGATGTTGGCGTTGACCTTGCAGCGAGTGGCGATGCCGATGCCCATCGGCTCCAGCTCGGGGTGGTTGATGTTGGCGGGGATGATGAGGCGGCCGGCGGCGATCTCGTCGCGGACCAGCTCGAGCGGGATCTGCTCGCGCTCGGCGACGAAGGCCATCTCTTCGGTGGCCAGGCCTTTGCGCGCGAAGTGCATCTGCGACATGTTGCGGTCGCCGGTGCGCTCGGCTTCGGCCTTGCGGCGAACGATCCAGTCGGCTCGCGGCTTGAGAATTTCAAGGGTGGGGTTAGAAGCGGCCATCGATCACCTCGTCAGATTGGCGTAGAAGGGAGTTGCGGTTGGTGACGGAGATCCAAAAGTCGATTATAGATGGCGATGCGGAGTGCACGCTTGAGGGGCGAGCTGAGGCCTGCGACCGATACGTGTCTCGGCTGACCTAGTCCAGCCGGTACTTTGTCTCGGCCAGGTGATACAGCGGCCGCCACACCAGCCGATTGATGGTCACCACCATCAGCGCCATGATCATGGTGGCTGCCAGCAGCACTGCATAGTTCCCATCGCTGCTCGCCTGGCTGATCTGTGCGCCCAGCCCGAGGGTCGCCAGCGTGTTGCCCTTCAGCTGGAAGTACTCGGCAACGATCGACGCGTTCCACGCGCCGCCTGAAGCCGTAATCAGGCCCGTGATCAGGAAAGGAAAGATGCCCGGCAGGATGACCGTCGTCCACCGCTGCAAGTCCTGGAACCGGAACAACCGCGCCACCTCGCGCAGCTCCGACGGGATGGCCTGCGCGCCGGCGATGACGTTGAACAGGATGTACCACTGGGCCGCCAGCAGCATGAGCACCACGGATCCGATGCCCAGCCCGATCCCGATCCGCGACAGCGCCACCAGGATGAGCGGAAACAGCGCCGTTGCCGGGAACGACGCGGCAATCTGCGCCAGCGGCTGCGCAATGTGCGAGAACCGCGGATTGAAACCGATCGCGACGCCAACGGGAATCGTCCACAGCGACCCGATCAGCAGCGCCGCGTTCACCCGCGCCAGGGTGAGGCCCGCACCGCCCAGCAGCCGCAGGAACTCCCCGCCGTGAATCGCCTTCAGCAGCAGCAGCGCATGGAACGCCGCGTAGCCGATCACCACCAGCAGCGCCACCGCAACCACCGCATAGATCGCAATGGAGCTCTTCTTCGCCTCGCTGTCGACTGGTTTTGGCTTCCGTCGTTTCCGCCGCGCAGCCAGGTCCGTGTAGAAGCGTTCCGCCATGGGCCGGAACGTGTACCGGTTGATGATCCCCAGCACGCTCGAGTTCCGCAGCGCATCGAGCACCGGTGAGGTCACGCGATCGCCGCTTTCCACCGTCTCGAACTTGAACTTGTCGGACCAGGCGATGAGCGGCCGCCACAACAACTGGTCTGTGATCACGATGATCAGCACCATGGTGATGAGGCCCCACGTCATCGCCGCCCAGTCGCCGTGCGAGGCCGCCGTTTGCAGATACGATCCCAGCCCCGGCAGCCGGAAGTTCCGGCTCCCCACCGGGAACATCTCGCACACCATGAGGAAGAACCAGCCGTTGGCCACGGAGACGATCGAGTTCCACACCAGGCCGATCGCGCCAAAAGGCAGCTCCAGCTGGAACAGCCGCTGCCAGCGCGAGAAGCGATTGATCTGGGTCGCCTCCATCAGCTCGCGCGGAATGCTCTTGAGCGAGGTGTAGAAACTGAAGGCCATGTTCCAAACTTCGCCGGTGAAAATCAGCAGGATCGCGCCAAACTCAATGCCCAGCTGCCGCGAGGGGAACAGCGACATCATGGCCAGCATCACGCCCGGCAGGAAACTCAGCACCGGGATCGATTGCAGAATATCCAGGGTCGCGATCATCAGCGACTCCAGCCGCTTGTTATACGCCGCGGTGTAGCCATAGCCGATCGCGAACAGCAGGCTGAGCCCGTACGCGACAAAGATCCGCACCAAGGAATAGAACGCGTAGAGCGGCAGGTGCGCCGGGGAGCGATGGATCTCCACCTCGGGAATCGCGGAGCTGAACCAGAACTTCGCGACCCACAGGATGGCGTAGAAGCCGGCGAGCAGCGCGGCCGCCACGCTCAGGTCGATGAAGAACGGCCACGTCCGTTCCATCACGAACGCGCGCGACAGCGTCAGACGCGGCTTCAAGCGCGGAACCTCATGCGCAGAATCTGTTGCGTCCAACTCATACGCAGAAGCCGGCCAGCCTCATCCGGCCTTCTCCTGCTGTTCCGGCTCGACTCCGCCCTCGACCGTCTCCGCCGGCTCGTCGCCCTCATGGACGTGCAGCGTGAAGCGACGCCGCGCATCGTCCCAGTCGAACAGCTCGGCGTACCGGCCCCAGTTAATCGCCGTGGCCAACTGCCGCTCACACTCGTCCTCGCTGAACTGCTCGTCCAGCATGTCGAGGAAGAACTCCTCGGATACGGAGTGATCGGTCTTGTTCGCCAGCGCCCGGCTGATCTGCCGCAGTAGCAGCACATGATCCAGCGCCGCCTTGCGGAAAAGCTCCTTCTGCTTAAGAATCTCCGACTCGGCGTACTCGCGGCCCTCGGGTGTGATGGCCGCGTCGCCTTCCTCCACCTTCAGGAAGCCCAGCAGCTGGCCCGCTTCCACGATGGGGAACAGATCGTCGATCTCAAACGCCAGCTCATCGGCCAGGCGATAGATGTCCGTCCGTCCGCCCAGATCGATGATCAGCTCCAGCAACCCAGCAATGCCGCCAGGCCGCGCATGGGGCAGCATCTCATAGCGCATCTGCCGCTGATCGCGCACGCGACGGCCATCGGCCAGCACTGGCACCTCCGTCGGCACTACGTCCGGCCGCGTCAGCACCTTATAGATGTAGTCCACCAGCGCGGTGAAGGCCTGCGTCTTGCGGTCGCGCGGCTGCGCCAGCTGCACTTTGAAGTCCGTCCGCACATGCCCGGGATTGCGCCCCAGCACGATGATCCGGTCCGCCAGCAGTACCGCCTCTTCGATGTTGTGCGTGACCAGGAAGATCGACTTGGTCGGGATGGTCTTCTTGTGCCACAGCTCCAGCAGTTCGCTGCGCAGGTTCTCGGCCGTAAGCACATCGAGCGCCGAAAACGGCTCGTCCATGAACAGCACTTCTGGCTCGACGACCAGCGCCCGCGCAAAGCCCACCCTCTGCCGCATCCCGCCCGACAGCTCTTTCGGATACGCCGCCTCAAACCCGTCCAGACCCACCGTGTCAAGGATCTTCAGGCTGCTCCGATACCGCTGCTGCGCCTGCATCCCGCGCGCCCTCAACGGCGCTTCCACGTTCTCCAGGACGGTCAGCCAGGGGAAGAGCGCAAAGCTCTGGAACACAATGGAGACGTTGACCTCGGTCGTTCCCAGGTCTTTTCCATGCCACAGCACCTGGCCCGCCGATGGCTGTGACAGCCCCGAGAGCATGCGAAGCAGCGTCGATTTACCCGACCCCGACGGCCCCAGCAACGCGACAATTTCGCCTGGATAGATGGCCAGGTCAGTGGCCGAGATCACCTGGATGCGCGCGTCGCGCGACTGCGCGTAGTACTTCTCGACCTGCCGTGCCTGGATGATCGGATCGGTCATAAAAATCGGGTCCGTCATTCCCGCGAATTGCGGGGCTTTCGCTCAGCATAGTGGGGCGAACGGTAAGATTCCGTTAAGATTCTTCTGTCTGAAACGAAAGGAGAGGCGCCGCGCTGAAGGCATCTCCCCAGGAAAGCGTATCATCAGAGGTGCAGGTTATCCCGGCTCGACTACCCCCAGGAGTCTGCTCGGCGATTCTGCAGTTCCCATAGTCCATTCTTCGCACGACAAGGAAGCGGTAAGAGACGAATGTCCGAACAGCAGGCGAAACCCAAAGTGCTCGTCGCGGACGACGAGCGCGTGATCGCCGACACTCTTGCGATCATTCTCAACCAGGCAGGATTCGACGCCACCGCCGTTTACAGCGGCGAGAAGGCCGTCGAGATGGCCCAGATTTTGAAGCCCGATATGCTGATCAGCGACGTCATCATGACCGACCTGAACGGCATCGACGCGGCCATCCAGATTCGGGCCATGCTTCCCAGCTGTAAGATCCTTCTCTTCTCCGGCCAGGCGGCCACGGCCGATCTGCTCGACCGCGTGCGCGTGCAGGGCCACGAGTTCGAGATCCTCGCCAAGCCCGTTCATCCTCAGGACCTGCTCGCCCGTTTGCGCAGCTAAGCACTGACCTGAAGGCGAGAGCCGAAGTTCGGCTCTTTGAGCCCGGTGCTCGGAGCCCGGGTTCTCGGCTCAGTCCTTCTGCTTCGGATACCAGGTGATCTGTGCCGCGGCCGTCGTATCGCTCTGGGCGCCGGTCTTATAAATTGGCGCCTTCCAGCTCTCGTACTGCACCAGACCCTTCACCTCGATGTCTTTTGCGATCCGCTTCACCACCGACCCGGCAAAATCGTTCTGCGTCGTACCGCCGGGGATGAACTGTGCCGAGGCCTTCGCATTGCGGTACATGAACTGCACGTCTTCGTTGCCGGACAAGTGCCAGGTGAGCCAGGCTTGTCCGCCTTTGCCCTGGCGGCCGAGCCAGTCCGGCAGAAAGCCCTTGTTGGTCGGGCCCTGCCGCTGCACGGTTTCGAAGTAGTAGAACGTGCCGTTAGTGTCGCGCGACCCAACCTGGCTCTGGTCCGTCGTTCCGCCTTCCAGGCGCAGGTCGAGGCGCGGCATTCCCGGAAACTGCGCCAGGTAGATTCCGGGATGAAGCGCCGCCCGCCGCGGCGCGTCAATGGGGCTCACGTCGTCATGCACAAAGGAATCGGTGTACAACGTGATCCACTTCTGCAGATGCGGCAGCCGCCAGTTGAAGTCGAAGTTGCCGAACCGGGCGCCCGGATCGCTGCGAGAAAACTTCTCCGCTCCCGGCACATTCGCGAAACTGAAAAAGCTCTTCAGGAATGTGTGCAGCGTAATGGGCTCATGGCCCTTGCCGCCCCAGACCACCATGCGGCTGAATCCGAACTCCAGATCGCGATACGGCTTAAAGCTGATCTTCTCTACGTGCACCCATGGATCGTTCGGATCGGTGTGCCCCTTCAGGCTCCCCACGTAGAAGTCGTAACGAAATGGCCCGGTCAGCTTCGATATCCCCGGAATCCGCAGCGGCTCCACGCGGTCGACCTGGAAATCGTAGACGTCTTCCGCGTTGCTGCTCCACAGCATCGCCGCACCCTGGTCCGGCCCCAGCCAGTGGTCGCTCTTGCCAAAAGAGACCTCGTGCCCCAGGAGATGGTAAGAGAGATTCGCCTCGAGGATCCGTGCGTTGTTGGCAGCCGCGAGCGGTCCCTGCGGAATGGTGGTCTGCACCGGGTTGCTCGCGATCGGGATGCCGTCGATGTTCTGGGACAGCTCGGTCGCCAGCGCCAGCGAGTAACCCGTCGCGCTCGGCGCATATTGATACTCACCGCGATAGTAGAGCGAGAACCGCCCCGCCTCCGCCCGCACGCTGAAGCCCGAGTAGTTGTTGAAGCCGCCTTCGTAAGGCCGCCCGTAATCGTTGATGATCGTTTGCCCCAGGTGGAAGCTGTCGCGGAGCGGCGTACCACTGATCCCGCGCAGCACGGTGTACACGCTCTCCAGCTGCCCGCTGGGATGATTCAGCTCCGTCGCATTGTCGATATCCGGCTGCACTTCCTCGAGCACGGCCAGATAGGTTTTCCTCGCCTCATCGTTCCCCGTGTCCGTGTCGATCCGGTCCGCGCTCTGCTCCAGCATGTGCGCGATGCTCAGCCGCGTCCATGGCCGGATCCCCATAAAAGCCGTATCGATATATCCCAGAGAGTGCAGCCGGTCCAGCGCCGGATAGATCCAGCTGTCCATCGGCACATACGCCGATCCTTCCGCGCTGGTCGTGATCGTCTCGGCCGGCGGCTGATATCCCGGGGGAAAGGGCTGCTGCGTTGTGACCTGGGCTCTTGCCGGGAGGAAGATTGCGCTGCCCAGGAGAACTGCGGGTAGGAAAAGAAACGATCTCAAGCGGACCTCGGTGAGATTCTGCCGTTCCAGGCGCCATCGTTGATCACAATGCGCCTCTGCATTCAGACTCCGGGATCGAATCCGTGCTGTCAAGCCGAGGCCGTGCCTTGCGTGACGACCTTGTCATCCTCGTGGAAACGCGGCGCTCGCAACGCCGGCGAAAGCCCCTTACATGTGCGCGGGATCGCCGCGCTCGGTGTCGACGCCCAACTCCGCCATCGCCTTCTGCGCCTTCTTCGCGTCGAACTTCCCATCGCGCGCCAGCTTCGACAGCGTCGCGGCCACCACCGACTCAGCGTTCACCTCAAAGTGCCGCCGCAGATGCTCGCGGTTGTCGCTGCGTCCGAACCCATCGGTTCCCAATGACAACAGACGCCCCGTCAACCACGGCGCCAGCAGATCCGGCAGCGCCTTCATATAATCCGTCGCCGCGATGATCGGCCCCTTCGCCTTCGACAACGCCGACACGATGTATGGGGTCTTCTCTGCTTCGGCCGGATGCAGCCGGTTCCACCGCTCCACGCCCAGGGCCTCGCGGCGCAGCTCGTTGTAGCTGGTCACGCTCCACACATCTGTTTCAACGCCGTACTTCTCCGCAAGAATCTGCTGCGCGCGCAGCACCTCGTTCAGAATCGGCCCGCTGCCGAACAACTGTGCCGCCGCCTTGCCGCTCGCCCCAGCCTTGAGCCTGTAGATGCCGCGCACAATGCCTTCCTCGACGCCCTTCGGCATCTCCGGCATTGCATAATCCTCGTTGTACATCGTGATGTAGTAGAAGACGTCCTCGCCGTCCTCATACATCCGCTTCATTCCGTCCTGCAGGATCACCGCCAGCTCATACACGTAGGCCGGATCGTAGCTCAGGCACGTTGGAATCACGCTCATCAGCAGATGGCTGTGACCGTCCTGGTGCTGCAGGCCTTCGCCCATCATGGTCGTGCGCCCCGCTGTGCCCGCCATCAGGAAGCCCTTGCCCCGCGCGTCGGCAAACGCCCACATCATGTCGCCTACGCGCTGGAATCCGAACATCGAGTAGTACATGTAGAAGGGAATCGTCGGCACCAGGTAATTCGAATACCCCGTGCCGGCGGCGGTGAACGACGCCATCGATCCGGCTTCGGTGATCCCTTCCTCGAGAATCTGCCCGTCCTTCTCCTCGCGATACGAGAGCAGCATGTCCACGTCATGCGGCTTGTACTTCTGCCCCTCGCTCGCGTAAATGCCCACCTGCTTGATCGCCGACTCGAGGCCGAATGTCCTGCCCTCATCCGGCACAATGGGCACAATCAGCTTGCCGATCTTCGTATCCTTCATCAGCGCGCGCAGCATGCTCACGAACCCCATCGTGGTCGACACGGCGCGCCCTTTCGATCCGCCCGTCCACTCCGCAAAGGTTTCAAACTTGGGCGCCGTGAAGTCGATTTTCGGCACATCGCGCTTCGGCATGAACCCGCCCAGCCCCTGGCGCCGCGCATGCATGTACGCCATCTCCGGCGCATCCTGGGGCGGGCGGTATAGCTTGCCCGCGCGCGCATCGGCCTCCGGAATCGGCAGATCGTAGCGCCGGATGAAATCCACCAGCGCGTCGTCGGCTACCTTCTTCTCCTGGTGCGAAGCGTTGCGCGCCTGCGTGCTGCCCAGCCCGTATCCCTTCACCGTCTTCGCCAGGATCACCGTCGGGCCGCCCTTGTGCTCCACGGCCCGCTTGTAGGCGTTGTAGATCTTCCTCGCGTCATGCCCGCCGCGATGCAGATGGAAGATCTCGTCATCGGTCATGTGCTCGACCAGCTTCAGCAGCTCCGGATACTTCCCGAAAAATTCCTGTCGGATGTACGCGCCACCCTTGGCCTTGAACGCCTGATACTCTCCATCGACGCACTCTTCCATGCGCTTGAGCAGAAGCCCGGTGTGATCGCGCTCGAACAGCTCGTCCCAGTCCGAGCCCCAGATCACCTTGATCACGTTCCAGCCGGCGCCGAGGAAGACGGCCTCCAGCTCGTCGATGATCCGCGCGTTCCCGCGCACCGGACCATCCAGCCGCTGGAGGTTGCAGTTCACTACAAAGATGAGATTGTCGAGCTTCTCGCGCCGGCCCAGGGAGAGCGCACCCAGCGTGTCCACTTCGTCCGTCTCGCCGTCGCCCACGAACGCCCAGATCTTCCGCGGCGTCTTCTCAATCAGCCCGCGATTCTCCAGGTACCGCATGAACCGCGCCTGATACACCGCGTTCAGCGGTCCGATGCCCATCGACACCGTCGGGAAGCGCCAGAAGTCCGGCATGAGCCACGGGTGCGGATAGGACGACAGTCCCGGTGTATCGCGCAGCTCATGCCGGAAGTTCAGAATTCGCTGCTCGTCGAGCCGCCCCAGCAAAAACGCCCGCGCATAGATGCCCGGACTCGCGTGCCCCTGGAAATAAACAAAGTCCCCCGGCTGGTCTCCGTACTTCGCATGGAAGAAATGGTTGAACCCGACCTCCAGCAGCGTGGCCAGCGACGAGTACGTCGCGATGTGCCCGCCGATGCCGTGGTCTTTCTTGTTCTGCCCGTGCACCATGGCCATGGCGTTCCAGCGGATCAGCGCCTCGATGCGCCGTTCCAGCTTGCGATCGCCAGGGTAGGGCACTTCTTCATGCTTCGGAATCGTATTCACGTAGGGCGTCGTCAGCTCGCTCGCCTGTGAAATGCCTGCCTCGCGCGCCCGCTGCTTCAGTGCGGTCAACAGCTCCGCACCCTGCTCAGGCCCCTCGCCCACCACTACGTCATCGAAGGCTTCGATCCACTCCCGAAGCTGCTCTGCAAAATCGCTCTCTACCGGATTGCTGACCTTTGTCGCCATAAACTCCTGATGATTCTTCAGCGCTCACGCGATCGCGCGCGCTTCTGTGTCTTCGTCCTCCGTCACGGGGTCGGACGTATTCCGAGTGCCGAATGCTGGTTCTTCGCTCTGCCGCGCAGCACCGATCGGGTCCGCTTCGAACTCCGCGACGATCTTGCGCCGCCATTCCACCGCGGGCAATCCTCGCGCCGTCAGCCACTGTTCCAGATGATCGACCGCATCCTGGGTTTCGGCTTTTGCTGCTCGATTAAGTCCGCTGGCGGCCACCGGCTGCCACCGCACGCTCACCAAATGCGTCGGGCCGCCCCCGTCGCGCGCCCGCTCAATCGACTCATGCGCCACGCGGTACATCGCGATCACATCCTGCGCGTCGACCGGGATCGATGGATAATCGAACACCGCCGGCTTCTTCCTCTTCTTCTTCGACGCATCGCGTTGCCGCTTCGTGGAGAGATGCTCCACCAGCAGCACCGGCAACTTCGCTGCGATCGCCAGCGTGCGCGCCTCCTGCATGACTCGGCTGCTCTCTGCCCCCTCGAAAAAGATCGCCGTGATTCGTCCCGTCTTCCGCATCCGGTCGCCTACGGCATCGCTCAGCGCTTCGATCACGCGCTCCTCAAAGCTCCGGCGATCCATGCGCACCGCAACGTGTCCCCGCGCAATGTCCTTCACCGACGCGGCATACTCGGCGACCACCCCATCGCTCTCCCGCAAATCGGCCGCCACGCCCGCCATGGCCGCCTCGCGCCCGCGCAGCCGCTTCTCGCGCGCGCCGGCCCGCTGCATCCGCAGTGCCAGCTCGTACAGTTGCCGAAATTTCGCGTCGCTGATGAGCGAATGGCCGTGCTTGCCATGCGCCGTGGCAGACGTGACCCTGGTTCCCTCTATGGCCATCTGTTCTGAAATATCCTTCTACGACCGCTGCTCGGGGGATCGCGGCCCTGGCTGCTGCAAGCGTCGCTATGCGACGCTCCCGCTATATAGAAAAATTGTAGCGCAGCGCGCGTTGTTCCCGCAGTCACCGCAGGATGCATGTGCCCTTCCGCACCGGCTCGCAGATTTCAACAGTTTTGTGAATAACCCTGTGCATTTCCCGCTTGCATCGCGCGCGAGCGCAGAAATGATGCGGCTTTCACCATTCTGCACTCACCCCGATGCACTCTCGCACAACGATGCGATGTGATTTCGATCACACCGCAGACTGTGCTCTGAACCTGCGCTCTGAGCCCTGTCTTACGTCGAGTACTCCGCATTGATCCGCACGTATTCCGCCGTCAGATCGCTCGTCCAGAAGCGGCAACGCCCCACACCCATGCCAAGCGCAATGCGAATCGAATACTCACGCTGCTCCAGATACGCATGTGCCGCGCGCTCGTCGTACTCCGGCGCGCGCCCGCCGTTGATGCAAATCGGCAGGTCGCCAAACCAGATCGCGATCTTCTCGGGATCGACCGCCACGCCCGAATAGCCGACGGCCGCCATCAACCGCCCCCAGTTCGGATCCGACCCGGCCCAGGCTGTCTTCACCAGCATCGAGTGCGCGATCGACTTTGCCACCGTCAGTGCATCGGCATCGCTCGGCGCGCCTTCAATCTGCAGCTCGACGATGTGCCCCACGCCTTCACCGTCGGCTACGATCTGTTTCGCCAGCGACGTACACACCTTGGTCAGGGCCGCCGAAAACTTCGGATCATCCCACCCGACCTTCGCTCCCGACGCGCCCGATGCCAGCACCAGCACGGTGTCATTGGTCGACGTGTCTCCGTCAATCGAGATCCGGTTGAAGCTGGCTTCGACAGCGGTCCGCAGAAACCCTTCCAGAATGCTGGGCTCGACCGCCGCGTCGGTGAAGAGATACACCAGCATCGTCGCGTGGGGTACTGCAGGCACCAGCCGTGGATGAATCATCCCCGCGCCCTTGCAGACTCCGGCGATCCGCACCGTCTTCCCACCGATCTCAACCCGCGCCTGCGCAACCTTCGGCCGCGTATCGGTGGTCAGAATGGCCGTCGCGAATCGCGAAAATGCTGCACCATCCAAAGCCAGCGCGCTCTTCACCGCCGGCAGCGCGGCCACCAGCTTCTCTGCCGGCAGCGGAACACCAATGATTCCTGTCGACGAAGGAAACACCTCGTGTCCTTCGCATCCGAACGCCTCGGCCGCTGCTTTGCAGACCTGCTCGGCCGCCGCGATCCCGATCTCGCCCGTCGCGCAGTTCGCGTTGCCCGCGTTCACCGCGACCACTCGCACCCGGCCCTCGCTGCGCTCCAGATGCCTTCGCCCCACCGCAATTGGCGCCGCCTGCACACGGTTCGACGTGAACATCGCCGCCGCGCTGGCAGCCTCCTCCGCGACAGCGATGGCGAGATCCGCCTTCCCACTGGGTTTGATGCCCGCCTTCACCGCCGCAAACCGAAACCCGCGTGGCAATTCATCATCGGAAATTACTGTCATCTCGCTCATGGGCAAACCGCCTTCTACTGTATCAATCCGCGGTTCTGAAATAATTTTCCTGGACGATGCCGGAACCTCAGGACAACACTGCCGCTCGAACCGACTTCCTCGTCATGCGCGACGTCTCGGTCGCCCGCGGCGACAACGTCGTCCTGCACGCAATCTCCCTCCGCATCGCCAACGGCGAACACGTCGCTATCCTTGGCCCCAACGGCTGCGGAAAATCCACGCTCATCAAAACCATCACCTGCCAGTGCTATCCCATCGTCACGCCCACCACGGAGCTGCGCCTGCTCGGCCGCGAGCGCTGGGATGTTTCGCAGCTCCGCGCTCATCTGGGCGTTGTCTCCGCGGAACTGCCCGGCGAACGGACACCGGTCACACGCGGTCTCGATGCCGTGGTCGCTGGTTTCTTCTCCGCGTCGACGCTCTGGCCCAACCTCCACGTTACGTCCAACATGCGCGACCGCGCCCACCAGGCCCTCCAGCTCATGCAGGCCACGCACCTCGAAACGAAGCTCGTTGGCGAAATGTCTGCCGGCGAGCAGCGGCGCATCATGATCGCCCGCGCCCTGGTCCATCAGCCGGAAATGCTTCTCCTCGACGAGCCCTCGAATGCCCTTGACCTCGCCGCTCAACGCGAGTTGCGTGAAGCTCTCCGCCAGGTCGCGCAACAGGGAGTCGGCATTTTGATGGTCACACACCATCTGGCTGACATCCTTCCCGAAATCGACCGCGTCATCATGATGAAGGACGGCCGCATCTTCGCCGACGGTCCCAAAAAGGAACTGCTCACTCCAGAAAAACTTCGCGCCCTGTTCGGCGTCGACGTTACCCTCGTCGAGCATGACGGCTCCTGGCACAGCTGGTAAAGCCGCATTTCGACTCGCGTCCGACACGTGTCGGACACGGTCCATGCCGCCGCAGACCTGGGCAATGGGCTTGCCTCAATTCCCGTTCAGGGGTTAACGTATCCGTACACGGGAAAGGAGGATGATCCAGCTAATGACAAATTCCGATGGTAGTAGTAGTCGCAGGACCCTGCGTGAGGTGACTGAGGCTTAGAGCCGCTCCTGGCTTGAAGTGAAACTAAGTCCTGGCGTAACCCAAACGCCGAGGCCACTCCGCAAGCGGGGGCGCCTCAGGTCAATCTCAACAGTCAACCGGTGATCAAGTCCCGCATGCCCAATCTGGCTGCGGGCCTTTCTCATTCCCGGCAAATCCGACGATGTGACCATGGTAAAATGACCATAGTCAGGAGAATTGCCATGAAGACCATGGGGGCCGGCGCGTTCAAGGCAAAATGCCTCTCCATCATCGATGACGTCCACGCTAACGGCGGAGAACTGATCATCACCAAGCGGGGTAAGCCCATGGCGAAGCTGGTCCCCGTGGCTCAGGATAAGAAGGAAAGCATCTTCGGATTCCTTAAGGGCAAGGTGAAGGTTGTGGGTGACATTGTTTCCCCGATCGTCGAGCCATGGGAGTGGGACGAGGACATTTTCCCGGTGGGCACCCCGGAACGCGACGAATTCGAGCGCATGAAGAAGAGGCCGGTTGCGAAGGTATCGCCGCGAGTTCCGCGGAAAGCACGGAAATGATCGCTCTCGATACCCATATTGTCATTTGGCTTGGTGAAGATTCCAGCCGCATCTCCTCAACTGCCCGGCATGTGATCGATGAGGCCGGAACAACCGGACAATCTATAGGTAGTGTCGGCAATTTCACTCTTTGAAATCGTCTGGGGAATCCTGCGCGGACGAATTCAATCCAGCCTTCCCGTCGATGAATTGCTGGTAAGGATCGAGCGGCAATTCACCATCCGATCGGTTAGCCCGGCCATCGCCAAGACCGCGGCCCAACTCCCCACCTCGTTCCCCAGCGACCCCTTCGACCGCATCATCGCCGCCACCGCCATCGTTGAGGGCCTGCCCCTGGTCACTGCAGACCGGAATATTCGCCGCTCCCGTGCGCTCCGCACTCTCTGGTGACTCCCGCCCCGAGCCCCGCCTCGCCCGCGGTTCTACAATGTCCCCATGGAACCCCTCGTCATCGCAGGCAAAGCCTTCCAGTCGCGTCTCATCGTCGGCACCGGCAAATATCGCAACGGACCCGAGACCCAGGCCGCCATCGAAGCCTCCGGCGCCGAGATGGTCACCGTCGCCGTGCGCCGCGTCAATCTCGACCGCACGCAGGAATCTCTGCTCGACTTTATCGACTCCCGCCGCTACTTCCTGCTGCCCAACACGGCCGGCTGCTACACCGCCGACGAAGCCATCCGCGCCGCGCGCCTCGCCCGCGAAGTCGGCCTCTCCGACTGGGTCAAGATCGAAGTGATCGGCGACCAGGCCACCCTCTATCCCGACGTTCAGGCCACCCTCGAGGCCACGCGCACCCTCGTCAAAGAAGGATTCACCGTCCTTCCCTACACCTCGGACGACATCGTCTTCGCGCATCGCCTCATCGACGCCGGCGCTGCGGCTGTGATGCCGCTCGCCGCGCCCATTGGCTCCGGACTCGGCATTCAGAACCGCGCGACGTTGCAGATCCTGCGCGAAAGAATCACCTCCGTCCCGTTGATTGTCGATGCCGGAGTCGGCACGGCCTCCGACGCCGCGCTCGCCATGGAGATGGGCGCTGACGCCGTGCTGATGAACACCGCCATCGCAGCCGCAGCGAATCCAATCCTGATGGCCGAAGCCATGCAGCACGCGGTGCTCGCCGGACGCCAGGCGTATCTCGCCGGCCGCATGCCGCGCAAGCTCTACGCCACCGCCAGCTCGCCGCTGGAAGGCGTCTCGAAGGCCACTGGCCGGGAAGCCCCGGCCCGAGCTTAGCCGGTCGATCCTGCGTCTGTCTGGCCTCCGCTCTTCGCAATCCCTCCATCCCACCCGCCTCCTGCGCTAAACTGACCCGTAGTTTTCCCACGAGCGAACGTCATCTTCTGAGGCCCTTCCCATGCGCGTCTGCGGCGTCGACTGCGGAACCGAAACTACTGGCTACGGGCTGGTCGAGTGGGACGACCAGGCACGCAATCCGCGCCTTGTATCCATATCCTCGGGCGGCATCTGCCCACCGAAAAAAGCCGCGCTCCCCGAACGCCTTGCCGTCATCTACGCCGAGCTGATCTCCCTCTTCGAACAGTTCCACCCCGACGTGGTTGCCGTCGAAGAAGTCTTCTATTCCGTTAACGCCAAATCGGCCATCAAACTCGGCCATGTTCGCGGTGTGGCCCTGCTCGCTGCCGCCACCGCCGGTCTCCCCGTCGCCGAGTACGCGCCCCTCACAATCAAGTCCACCGTCACCGGCTACGGTCTCGCCGCGAAGAATCAGGTGCAATTCATGGTGGCCCGCCTGCTTTCGCTGCCGGCCGCGCCCCAGCCGGCCGACGCCGCCGACGCCCTGGCCATCGCCATCTGCCACATCCATCACGCCCAGACCTTGTCGCGCCAGGAGGCTCACGCGGTCTAGCCATGCGCTTCCACTCGGTCCCATCCCTCGCGATTCTGGCACTGCTAATGGCGCCGGCTCTTATCCTCGCCCAATCGCCCCCCACCCTGGGCTCGGCCCACATCGTCTTCACCTTCGAGCATCCGCAGCTTCAGCCCTCGCAGTACACCATCACCATCGACGAAACCGGCGCCGGCCGCTTCGCGTCGAAGCCAGGACCCGTCTCGGACCCCACCGATGGCGTCTTCCCCACAGCCCTCGATCGCTCGATTCTTCTCGACGACACCCTCCGCGCCGAGCTCTTCACATACGCCCGCTCCCACAGCTTCTTCGCCACGCGCTGCACCACTACGAAGACCTCTCTTGCCTTCACCGGGAACAAGACGCTCTCCTATACCGGCCCTGACGGCAGCGGCTCCTGCACGTTCGTCTGGGCTGAAGATCCCACCCTCCAGCGCCTCGCCGATCAGCTGGGCGCCGTCGCCTTCACCCTTGAAGAGGGCCGCCGCCTCGACCTTGAAGTCCGTCACGACCGTCTCGGCCTCGACGCGGAACTCGCCAGCCTCCAGGACGCGTTCAAGGACCATCGCGCCTCCGACCTGCCGAATATCGCCGATCAGCTCCACGCTATCGCCGGTAACGATCAGGTGATGGACCGCGCCCGCAAGCGTGCTCAGGCCCTCCTTTCCTGCTGCGAAAATCCCCCCAAGCAGGACTAAAGTCGGCCATTTCCAGTCTGGAACGGCCTCCGCACCGAATTCCCGCACCAAATCCAGTTCCCATCCCCAACCCTTCCCTTCCCTTCCCGTGCGAAAATAAGTCGAAACTTAGTGCCCTCCTCGCTCGTTATCAGAGTGCAGATGGGTTGTGGGCCACAGCGTCTTCCCTTCAGGCCCAGGGTGGCAGGGATTCCGGCGCGCCAGCTTGAGCGGCGGTGCAGTTCGCCTCCCGCCTCACCCGTGACAAGGGTCGACGCTCAAAGGAGGTGCCCTCATGAGGCGCCGCTCTCTGTTCCTTCGCAGTTTGCGTAACCGTCCGCGTAACTCCTCGCCTCGCCTGATTCTCTTCTCCGCTGCCTTTGCACTCCTGCTCGCCGCCTTCGCCGCGCTGAACGTCCGCGCACAGGACACCACTCCGCCCCCGCCTCCTCCCGATCAGTCCACAGCGCCTCCCGAAGCTCCAGGTCAAACCCAGATTCGCGCCGTCCGCATCAGCGACGTCGAGGGCAAGGTCCAGGTCTTCGAGGGCAACGAGGTCGCCTTCGATCAGGCTGAGCCCAATATGCCCGCCGTCGAAGGCATGCGCCTGGTCACCGGCGACAACGGCCGTTTCGAAATCGAGTTTGAGGATGGCAGCGTCGCCCGCGTCACTCCCGACAGCTCCATCCGCCTCACGCAGCTCCGCCGCAACGCCGACGGCAGCACCGTCACCCAAATCGACGCGCTCACCGGCCTCAGCTATTACGAGCTCAATGGCCGCGGCGGCGAGTACAGCGTTCACTACGGCCCCAACATCGCCACGCCTGTCCAGAGCGCCGTCTTCCGCGTCGGCCTCGACACAGCGCCCTCCACCGTGGCGGTGATGCACGGCGCCGTTCATATCGATGACGGTGTCGGCCTCTCGATGGATATCCATCCCAGCCAGACCTTTCAGGCCGACCTGCAGCAGCCCGGCCAGTTCACCATCGCGCAGAGCGTTACCGCCGACTCCTGGGATCAGTGGAACTCCGACCGCGATGAGTCGCTTGCCCGCCTCGAAACCAACCAGTCCATGGCCCGCGCCAGCTCCGGTAACCCCGACAATCCTGCCTGGAACGACCTCGACTACTACGGCAACTGGTACAACCTGCCCGGCTATGGGCAGGCCTGGGCTCCGGCGGGTGTCGGCTCCAACTGGGATCCCTTCGGCGTCGGCGCCTGGGGCTACTACCAGGGCGCCGGATACACCTGGATCTCCGGCTATCCCTGGGGCTGGTGGCCCTATCACTGCGGTGCCTGGGACTTCATGGACAGCTTCGGCTGGATGTGGTTTCCCGGCAACTGCGGTTACGGCTTGTACGGCGACGGCTGGTATCCCTATTCAAACGTCTGGAATACTCCTCCCGGATACGTCCCGCCTCTTCGCCCGCGCGGCGCTCCCGTCCGTGGACCGTTCCCGCGCCCTGTGAATCCGCGGGTGCCAAGGCTGATCTCCGTCAATCGCGGCGCGCAGAACTCTGAGCCCTTCCGTCCCGGCGGCATCAAGGCTGCGCCTCGAACCTTCAACTTCCAGGGCAAGACCATTCAGCCTCTGGAGCCCGGCATCCATCCGCTGCAGCGCGGACCTCTGGGTGAAAGCTTCACCAACGCCGTGGTCCGCATGCATCCTGAAATGGCAACTCCGGCTGGCCGCCCCACATCCGGGCTCATGGCCGGTCCACGCGGCGCCTTCAACCCGCCCGGAACCGCAAACCGCACCTTCGGCGCACCCCCCACTTTCATTGCTCCTCGCTACAGCGGAGGCAGCGTCTCCGGGGGTGCCCGCGGCTCCTTCAGCTCCGGTGGTGCCGGATCCGCTCGCGGCTCCAGTGGTGGTGGTGGTGGAGGTGGCGGTGGATTCAGCGGCGGCGGCCACGTCAGCGCCCCTTCCGGGGGTAATGCCGGAGGCGGCGGGGCTGCTCCTGCCGGTGGCGGCGGACACCCACACTAAACCGGCGTCTTCAACTCGAACGGACCAACCGGCCCAGAGATCATCAGGGCCGGTTTCGTTTGTGCGTCCAACGTTCCCTATTCGCTATTCCTGCCTCTGCAGCCCCATCGCCTCAAGAATTTTCCGGGTCTTCGCCGCCCGCTTCGCAAACCCGAACCTCCCCCGATCCTTCATCTCCTGTGCCGCACCCAGGAACGCACCCAGCGCGAGCCGGCACAGCGCTCCGCCCACGCTCACCCGCCGCACGCCCATCTCCGATAGCTCTTTCAGGCTCAGTTGCAGATCTCCCATCCCCATCAGCACATTCACCGGCCTTTCCACCGAACTGATCACGGCTTCGATCTCTTCCCTCGTCTTCAGCCCCGGCGCATACAGCACATCGGCCCCAGCCTCCTGATACACCCGCAGCCGGTAAATCGTATCTTTCAGCTCCTCTCTCCCATGCAGATAGTTCTCTGCACGCGCGGTCAGCATGAACGGAAACGGCAGCGCGTGCGCCGCCTCGGCAGCAGCTTGTATGCGCTCGACCGCGTGTTCGATCCTATAGATGGGAGCATCCGCCCGTCCCGTCGCGTCTTCGATCGAGCCGCCCACCAGCCCCGCCTCGGCTGCCATTCGGATCGTCTCCGCCGCCATTTCCGGGCTGTCGCCAAACCCGTTCTCCAGATCGCCGTTCACCGGCACATCCGCCGCCGCCACAATCGCCGCTGCGTTCTCCAGCGTTGCCTCTCGCCCCATCGTTCCGTCCTTCTGCCCGTGCGAGAAGGCATTGCCCGCGCTGGTCGTCGCCAGCGCCTCGAATCCCATGTGCGACAGCATCCGCGCTGTCCCCGCATCCCATGGATTCGGGATGATGAACGCGGTCCCCCGCTCGTGCAGCACGCGAAAAGCAT
>Ga0224555_1001671_pt1 | contig 29560 bp, 23 predicted proteins | sample 714S23034metaG_FD_180687 | JGI IMG/M metagenome (GOLD analysis project Ga0224555, IMG submission 180687) | Peat soil microbial communities from Stordalen Mire, Sweden - 717 S2 30-34 | ecosystem: Environmental > Terrestrial > Soil > Wetlands > Peat | place: Sweden: Norrbotten County, Stordalen...
TCTTGGGTCGCATAATTTTCCCCAGTTTCTCCTATAATGACTGCTTCTACTGGGGAATTCTAAACCCGTTTTCGTCGAGTTTCACCTGCTTTTATGCGGCCTTTACCGGTTTTTCAGGATCGACTAATTACACAAGATAAAGACGGGGACCAGTAGCCGGCACTGGAGGTCGGTAGTACGCGGCTACTGGCGATCCCTCGTATTAAACGAAGCTAGCCGCGGCTTCCCCTTTCCACTGCTGCCTCGTGTCGCCCGGCTCAAAGAGGGCTTTCTTACACGCCCTCCGAACCATGTTGACAGTTGCAGTGTCTCCCATGCGGAGTAAGGGGTCCGTGACGGCCGTCACAGGGGATTGTGTTAAGGAAAAGGACAGGCTGTATCTGGCCTGAAAAGGGACTGAGACGGTGCGATGGCGGCGGCGATTGACACAAAAGTTGCAGGCAGATCATCGTTCGCATTGGGCGCAAAAGCATGGGCGATTGACAAAGCGCGGTGGCCGCTCGAAAATCGGATATTCAGCCCCAGCGAGGAAGAAATCCCATGGCAGCATTGCTGACGACCAACCTAGGCGACACGCCCTTGCTGGGCCGCGGCAAGGTCCGCGATCTGTATGCGGTGGACGGCGCGTTGCTGCTGGTGGCGACGGACCGGATTTCGGCATTCGATCACGTGCTGGGCTCGGGAATTCCAGACAAAGGCAAGATCCTGACGCAGATTTCGCTGTTCTGGTTCGATTTGCTCAAGAACCTGGTCCTCAATCATGTGATTACGGCGGACGTTGGTGAGTTCCCGGCCGCGTTACAGCGGTATGCCGATCAACTAGAAGGGCGCTCGATGCTGGTGAAGAGGGCGCAGATGTTTCCGGTGGAGTGCGTGGCGAGGGGATACCTGGCGGGATCGGGATGGAGGGAGTATCGGGCGTCGGGAGCGGTGTGCGGGATCGAGCTTCCGGCCGGCCTGGAGGATGGATCGCGACTGCCGGAACCGATCTTTACGCCTGCGACGAAGAGCCAGGATGGGCAGCACGACGAGAATATCCCGTATGCGGCGGTGGAAGAGTTGCTGGGCGCTAATGAGGCGGCGGAATTGCGGCGGTTGACACTTGCGATTTACCGGAAGGCCGCCGAACACGCCGAATCGCGCGGGCTGATCCTGGCCGACACAAAATTTGAGTTTGGCAAAACCGCCGAAGGGGTTCTCCTTGCCGATGAGGTCCTGACACCGGATTCATCGCGTTTCTGGGACGGAAAGTTATGGAGGCCCGGGGGCGCGCAGCCATCCTTTGACAAGCAGTTTGTGCGTGACTATCTGGAAGAGATCCGCTGGAATAAACAGGCTCCAGCTCCAAGTTTGCCGGAGGAAGTTGTGGAGCGCACACGGGCCAAGTATCTTGAAGCCTTCCGGCGCTTGACCGGACGGGAGATGGCGTCGTAGGTTTTGTGGACGGGCCCTGAAGCGGACGCGGAGCGAATTATGAATTGGGCAGATTGGGTCATCCTGGCAGTGCTTGCCGCAGCGACGTTGGGCGGACTTGCACAGGGGTTCTTCCGCACGGCCGCCTCACTCGCGGGGTTGATCCTTGGGCTGACGCTGGCGGCGTGGAACTACCAGCGGGTGGGCACTGTGTTCATGCCGATCTTCAGGGTCGAGGCGGTGGCCGACACGGTGGCATTCCTGCTGATCGCGCTCCTGGTTATGGGGCTCGCGAACCTGATTGGGGGCGCGATTGGTAAGGTGGCTGACAAGTTGGGACTGGGATGCCTCGATGGCCTGGCTGGGGCAATCCTGGGATTTATTCAGGGGTTGGTGCTGGTGACGATCGGCATCATGGTGACCGTGGCCTTTTTCCCGAGCCAGGAATGGATGAACCAGGCCAAGCTGCCGAAGCTATTCTTCGGTACGCTCCACGTGAGCGAGAATGTGACCCCGGGCGAGTTGGGCGACCGGCTGCGCAAAGGCCTGTTGCTACTGGAACACGAATCGCCGGGGTGGATGCGGCCCCACGGCACGAGCTGAGAAAATGTGCTGCACGAACGCCGTGGGACGGGTTAGACTGATTGTTCGTAATTGGCAAGAGGGACGCGTGAAACGAGAACTGGAAAGCCTGGTGACGCAAATGCACTCGAGCGGAATCCGCTACGAAGAGGCGGTGCGCGAGTTCAAGAAGCAGTATTTGCGGGAAGTGCTGGTGGCACACCGGGGGAACCAGTGCAAGGCCGCGGAAGAACTGGGCATGCATCGCAACACGTTGAGCCGCGCGATGGCGGAGCTGGGACTGGACCTGGCCGAGGTGCGGGCCGAGCTCAAGCGTCCGCCGCGGAGCGAACGTCCTGTATACAGCGCGTATCGGCAGGGCTACCGCCAGGGCTGAGAGCGGTTCCGCAGTTGTTGTAGCCATTTTCAGCCTCGGTGCAGGGTGGATTTTTCTTAAGGAAGAAATCCACTAGGCGTCGGTGGCTTCGGGATACCATAACCGCGAAACCGCTGGATCGCGCCGTGCCTGAATCATGCAGAAAACACAACTGAAGAGCGAAGCCCGCGTTGAGATCGAGCCCGATTTCGTGTGGGACGCGCAAGATGCGTATCTGTTCGACATTGACGGGACGCTGATGCGCAGCCGGGACCGGGTGCATTACGACTCGGTGGCGGCGAGCGTGCACCGGATTACGGGATTCGAGATCACGCTGGCCGGGGTTCTGATCCACGGAAGCACGGACACGGCGATTCTGCGCGAGGCGTGCCGGCAGGCAGGGATTCCCGACAAGGTAATGGAAGTGCATCACGACTCCATTCTTGAGGCGATGCGGAACAGTGTTGCCGAGCGGCGCCACGAATTGGACCCGGAGCTGATGCCGGGGGTCGAGGCGGTTCTGCGGCACCTCGCCCAGAAGGGCGCGCTGCTGGGCGTGGCGTCGGGAAACCTGGAGGCCATCGGTTGGATCAAGATTGAGAAGGCAGGGCTGCGCGAGTGGTTCCGCTTTGGCGGATTCAGCGATCATTTCCCGGTGCGGCCGGAACTGATCGGGCACGCCGCGCAGAAGGCGCGGGAGCTGGCTGGACCAGGAGGGGCAAACGGGGTTCAGATCTGCGTGGTGGGCGATACGCCGCGCGATATTGAGGCGGCGCGGGCCAATTTTCTTTCCGTGATTGCCGTGGCCACGGGGAAGTACAGCTTCGACGAGTTGCTACGGTGCCAGCCCGAGGCTTGCGTGTCGTCGCTCAAGGATTTGATCGCCATGGCTCCGAACACCCGATGAGAACGCTCGCGGCAAAGACCGTGATGTGGCAGCGGACCAGGAAGCGAACTAGGAAGCGCCCAGGGACGCTGAGCCGGCGTGTGGGCGTAATGCTGAAGCTGTGCAGCGCGGGGCTGCTTCTGGCGGCGGTTCCTTACAGCCTGATGGCGCAGGTCAGGAGCGCGACGGCGGGCGCAGGAAGTGCAGGCCAGGAGGCCCGCACGACAGCCGGACAGGAGTCCGACGGTACAAACCCTCCTGCTGCGGCGGCAGGTGCGGCGGGGCAGGCAGCGCCGGCGGCGAGTGAGATCCCGGAGCCTGGCAAGCCCGCGAAAGGGCCGCGCAGCAGCGATCAGAGGCGGGCGGCGAAGCTTTATCTGGAATCGAGCAAGCTGTTCCTGAACAGCCAGTTTGAAGAGGCGATGCAGGGATTTGAGCGCGCCGCCGCGGTCGATCCCACGAACACGAACTACCGGCTGGCGGCACAGGTGGCGCGCAGCCACGCGGTAACGGCGCTGATCCAAGCAGCGGCGAAGGATCGGATGCTGGGCGATGAGGCAGCCGATCGAGCAGCCCTCGCGCGCGCGCTTGCGCTCGATCCCACGAACTTCGAGGCCAGCCAGCATCTGGACGAGCTGGCGGATGAATCGGTGCGTGCCCAGCCCAGGCCACTGTACGGGCAGGCTGCGAATGAGATCGCCAATCCTGAGACGCTTTTGGTTGGGTCGGCGCCGCAGAGCTTCCACTTGCACACCGACCAGCGCCAGGCGATCGAACAGGTGTTCAAAGCCTACGGAGTGACGGCGATGCTCGACGACAGCGTAGGGCCGATTCAGGTCCGGTTGGATATAGATGACGTTAGGTTTGCGGATGCGGTGCGCATTCTGGGATTGGCGACGCACACGTTTTACGTGCCCCTGGATGCGCATCATGCTTTGGTGGCCGGCGATACGCGCGAGAACCGGGTGCGCTTGACGCCCCAGGAGACGGAGACGGTTTACCTGGCCGGACTGAGTGCCGACGACATGAATGAGGTTGAAGCGCTGGCCAAGAACGTATTTGAGACACAACAGGCTCAAGTTTCGCAGTCGGAGCACACGATCACGCTTCGCGCGCCGGCATCGACGCTGGACGCATTCAACACCACGATGAGGAGCCTGCTTGACGGAAAGAGCCAGGTGCTTGTGGATGTGAAAATGATTCAGGTGGCGCACACGGGCGAACGCAATACCGGAGCGCAGTTGCCACCGAGCTTCTCGGCGTTCAACGTGTTTGCCGAGGAACAATCGCTGTTAAGCCAGAATGCGAGCCTGGTGCAGCAGATCATATCGTCGGGGCTGGCTTCGGCCAACGACCCGCTGGCCATCCTCGGCATTCTCATCGCGTCCGGCCAAGTTTCGAGCCCACTGCTCTCGAGCGGATTTGCCCTGTTCGGCGGCGGGCTGACGGAATCGGCACTGGTACCCGGCTCAACGACGTTCAACCTGAGCCTGAACACGTCGGACTCGCGGGAACTGGACCAGATTGAGTTGCGCATGGAGGACGGCCAGGATGAAACGGTCAAGGAGGGCGAAAGGTACCCCATCCAGACCTCTTCCTTCTCGAGCGCGGCTCCCAACATCCCGAACATTCCAGGATTGACGGGCGCGGGAAGTTCGAGCAGCCTGTCGTCGCTGCTGTCGTCGCTGAGCTCAGCAGCGCCGAATATCCCCATGGTGCAGTACCAGGACCTAGGCCTGACCTTGAAGGTAAACTCCAAGGTTCTGCGCAACGACGACGTGGCGCTCACCATCGATCTGAAGCTGGATGCGCTGTCGGGGACTTTTGTCGATGGGAATCCTGTGCTAAACAACCGCGCGTATTCCGGCATGGTGACGTTGAAGGAAGGCGAGGCAGCGGTGGTAGCGACGGAACTGGACAAGTCGCAGAGCCAGGCGATCAGCGGAACGCCGGGAATCAGCGAGATTCCGGGGCTGAACAACGTGACCAGCAAGGATATGCAGCAAAACTACGCGACGCTGGTGATCGTGATGACGCCGCACGTGATCCGCGGGCCGCAGGCGGCGGGGCACACGGCGATGATACGAGTGGAGAAAGACATTAAGTAGGGCGGGCTCTGCCAGCCCCTTGCACCGGGGTTGGCTACTGACGGTTCTCCAATTCAGGCGAAGTCTCGATTGCTGTGCGATGTGGCGTTTACTTCCACCCCACAGGCGAATACCTGCCTGCGGGAGCCCCGGAGGGAAAACGCCACGTTAGGGCTGCGGCTCCGTATTACACCTATTGGGGAACCTCATTACTGGCCGGTTACGCCGTCGGCCTTGGCCTGGTAGTCGATGATCTTCTTCAGCAGGTCATAGGGAGCGGAGGCAGCAACGGGGCGGCCGTTAATCATGAGTGTCGGCACTTCGCCGACGCCCAGATCCTTGCCCAACTGAACGGAGGCATCGACGTCGGCCTTGACCTCAGGCATGGCGGCACAGGCCGCAACCTTGGCGGGATCGAGGCCCGCTTTGGTGGTGGCGCTGTTGAGAGTGAGCGTGGCGCCGTCAGCACTGGCAAGACCATCCTGACCGTCATAGACGGCGGCCGCAAACTGGAAGAAGGCCGAACTGCCGCCCAACTTTGTCACGCAGACCCCGTAATCCGCAGCGTTCGTGGATTGCGGATGGATGGACGGAATGGGAAAGTTCTGAAAGACGATGCGCGCCTTGGGAAAATCGGTGACCAGCTTGTCCATGTTGGCTTGCGCCTCTTTGCAGTGCGGGCATTGGAAATCGGCAAACTCGACCAGTTCCAGATCTTTCGATGCAGTTCCACGGTAGGGGCCGTTGGCGCGCTGCTGCAACTGCTGGCGGGCGTCGGCAAAGGGATTTTCGCCGAAAGCCATGATGTCGTCACCTGTGACGATGTGCTTGCCGTCAGGAAGAGCAAAGAAGGAGAGAACCTGCGGTTTCTGTTTGCCAGTTTTGTCGCCGACCAGAACGATGACCTTGCTGACGCCGTCAGCGGGCGTTTTGAGAATGGCCTGGACCTGCCACATGCGGTCCTGGTCGAAGCCCCAATTGGCCTGAAGAAAGCCGTTGACGACTTCCTTTGTCGGGGTGGCGGCGGTGAAGTTGGCCGGATCGGGCTTGGGAAATACAGGCGGACCCGACGGAGCCGGCGCGGTGGGCGTAGCCGCAGGCTGCAGGTCAGAGGGCGCGGGGGATGGGGGCGCGGCGGCGTCCGGCTGCTGTGTGGGAGCCGAGGGCTCGGAACTTGTGGCATCAGGCGCGGGCGGCACATGTTGCTGGGCGACGGCTTGAAGTGCGGGAACGAATAAAGCAATCAGCGCGACGGCGCCGATGAAACGGCAAGACAAACGGATCAAGCTATTCTCCTTCAATCTCGGGAAAAGTCCCTTTCCCTAGCTTATAACGAGGCGCTGGTCAGTCCTGGACTTTGACGGCGATCGGAAACCTGCGGCCCATGCCAAAAGACTTGGAGGTCACCTTCAGGACCGGAGCGGCCTGCTGGCGCTTGTACTCGGAGCGCTCAATGAGGCGCACCACCTGTTGGACGAGATCGAGGGGAAAGCCACGCTCCTGGGCGATACATTCCGGCGTCTCATAGCGCTCGACGTAGGCTTCGACGATGGGATCGAGCACCTCGTAGGGCGGCAGCGAGTCGGTGTCCATCTGTCCGGGGCGCAGCTCGGCGGAGGGTGGCTTGGAGAGGATGGCGGTAGGGATGACTTCCCTTTCACGATTGAGCCAATAGCAGACGGCGTAGACACGGGTCTTGACCAGATCGCCGATGACCGCGAGAGCTCCTACCATGTCGCCGTAAAGGGTGCAGTAGCCGACGGCCATCTCGGATTTGTTGCCGGTTGTGAGCACCAGGGCGCCAAGTTTATTGGAGAGGGCCATGAGGATAGTGCCGCGAATGCGAGGCTGGATGTTTTCTTCGGTGATGTCGGGCGGCAATCCGGTGAAGAGAGGGGCCAATGCGCGATTGAAATCGGCAAAGAGCTCGCTGATGGAAATGGACTCAAAGCGAATGCCGAGGTTCGAGGCCAACTTGCGGCTGTCGTCAACGGAGCCTGAAGAGGAATATGGGCTGGGCATGCCGATACCGATCACGTTTTCCGCGCCGAGAGCTTCAGTGGCGATGGCCGCGACCAATGCTGAGTCGATGCCGCCGCTCAGGCCGACGATGGCTTTGCGAAAGCCGCACTTGCGGACGTAGTCACGAGTGCCGAGCACGAGAGCGCGGTAGGCGGCCTCAGTCTCGTCGTCTTCGGGAAGCGGAACGGGTGAGGCGTTGAAAAGGTCGACGACGACCAGATCCTCCCGAAACGAGGCGGCCTGCGCGATCAGCTCGCCGCGCGCATTGAAGGCCAGCGAGGAACCGTCGAAGATGAGGCTGTCGTCGCCGCCGACCTGGTTGCACATGAGCACCGGAATGGCGTCACGCCGGGCGATGGCGGCGAGCATTTCGCGGCGAACGGCGCGCTTGTTGTGCCAGAAGGGCGAGGAAGAGAGGTTGATATGCAGAGCCGGACTCTGGCGCATGAGCTCTTCCATGGGATCGATGGTGTAGAGGCGTCGCCGCCAGAAATTCTTGTCATTCCATGCGTCTTCGCAGATGGAAACAGCAAGGCGAAGACCTTCGAAGTCGATGACCTTCTGGGGCCCGGATGGGGAGAAGTAGCGCTGCTCGTCGAAGACGTCATAAAAGGGCAGGAGCCGCTTGTGTTGCTCGAGGAGCAGTTGGCCGCGGTCTAGAAGGACGGCGGCGTTAAAGGCGGGTTTGACGTCTTCGCGTCCAGCCGGCAGAGCGACGCCGGCAAGGACGGCCGTGGGCAGATCGCGCGTGGCGGCGGCAAGGTCTTCGACCGCGGTGCGGCAGCGAGCGAGGAAGCTGGGTTTTTCAACGAAGTCGGCGGGCGGATAGCCGCAGATGGCGAGCTCGGAGAAGACGGTAAGCCGCGCGCCGGAATCGGCGGCGCGACGGCTGGCGGCCAGAATTTTCTCGAGATTGCCGGTAAAATCCCCGACCGTAGGATCGATCTGGGCGAGAGCGATCTTCACAGAACCAGTTTAAATGGAGGGGAGCTTAGGGCGGAGCCGACTGAGAGGGCGGAGGTCAGCGGAGCAAAGGCGATGGCGGTTTGTGTCCCGCGGCTTGAAATCGAGAAAGCTAAGTTATTCAATTATTAAGGCCTTATGAAACAGGCCCCAAACGGGGGATTTATCTGCACGAAAGTCACTGCCTAGAATCAAAGTCGTAACTAAATGAGCCATCCCTAAAGATCCGCATGGGGCGGTCGACGAAATCTGCAGAGTTCGGATTGTTTGAGCGCTCCGCAATTGTTGTAGCCGTCTCAGGCCTAAGGGCAAGGTGGGTTTTTCTTAAGGAAAAACCCACTGGGCGTCAATGGCTTCAGACACAGTAATTGCGGAACCGCTGTAGTCGGGGGAACGCCATCGAACCGCAATTGAGATTGGGCGAACTGCTGGTCCGTGCCAAGATTGTCACGGAGAAGGACGTCAGTGCGGCCCTTGAGCGCAAGGTGTTGCAGGGCGGAAACCTGGGCGAAAATCTGGTTGCGATTGGGGCGACCGACGCGCGTACGATCGAGCGGTTCATCCACCGCGTTCCGCAGGAACCCGAAGACATTGAAGCTACGGGCATCGACGACACCGATTTGCTGGCGCTGTTCATGAAGCTGGTTTTTTCCGGGCGGCTGGAGAAGATCGGCCAGATTTCGGATGCCATCAAACTTCCCCAGCACATCGTGATGGACCTGACGAAGATCGCGATTGAGCGGCAGTTGCTCTATACGCTGGGCGCAATGAGCTCGGACAGCGTGCTGGACATGCGCTATGCGATGACCGATGAGGGCAAGCGGTGGACGCTCGAGGCGCTGCAGAGGTCGGGATACATTGGGCCCGCGCCGGTGACGCTTGCGGAGTTTATCGACCGGGTGAACATGCAGAAGCCGACAAACGAGCGCGTGACGTTGGAACAAGTGCACGAGGCAATCAAGGAATTGACGATCGACGAGACGATCGTTGAGCAGGCGGGACCGGCGCTGAACTCCGGCCGGGCGATTTTGCTTTATGGACCGCCGGGAAATGGCAAGACTTCAGTAGCGCTGAGTTTCGCAAGCGTTTTTCAGGATCTGATCCATGTGCCTTACGCGATCACCATTGAGGGCCAGATCATCCGTTTCTACGATCCGCGGATCCACATCGAGGCCGGTCCTCAGGCAAGAAAAGAAGACAGTCAGGAGCTTGCGAGTTTCCGGCGTGAGACGCACGACCGGCGGTGGGTGACTTGCCGCAGGCCTTTCGTGGTTGCCGGCGGCGAATTAACCCTGGAAATGCTGGACCTGCGCTACGACGAGAAGGGGCATTACTACGAAGCGCCGTTGCACATGAAGGCGCTGGGCGGCTGCTTCCTCATCGACGACTTCGGTCGGCAGTTCGTGAGCCCAAGAGACCTCCTGAACCGGTGGATTGTGCCGATGGAGAGCCGGGTCGATTACATGAAGTTGCGCTCGGGAGCGAGCTTCTGCATTCCTTTTGAAGAGATCGTGATCTTTGCCACTAACCTGAATCCGGAAGACCTGATGGATCCGGCATTTCTTCGGCGTCTTCCTTACAAGATCGAAGTGGGTCCGCCGGGCCTGGAACAATTCCGGCGCATTTTCCAAATGGAGTGCGCGCGGCACAAGCTGACCCTGAGCGATGAAGTCTTCAATTTCATTGTGTACATGATCACGAAGGAAAAAGAACTGGAGCTGGCTGGATTCCAACCCACATTCATTGTTGAGCAGGTGACGGCGACTTGCCGCTTCCTGGGCAAGGAACCGGAGCTGAAATCGCCTTACGTGGAATATGCGGTCAACAATCTGAGGGTGCGGCGGAATGCCGAACCGCGAACGGAGCGCGCGCCGCAAACCGGCTCACCATCAGCGCCGGCCGAAGTGAGGAAGCCGGCAGAATCGATTCATGAATACCAGGACGTTGAGATCAAGCGGAGCACCGGCCTGGTCTAGAGCGCTGTAGAACCGATCTCATAAACCATCTCTATCAACTTGCCGGAATCGTGGGACCCGTCTTGTTGCTGGCACCCATACGCGCTCATTATGCGGCTGTGGCATTTATGAGACCGGTTATAGGGTGTATCGACGTTGGCGGGTACGCTACGTGCCGGTGCCGGCAAAGACAACGGCGATGGTGCGCATGATGATCTTGAAATCGAGCCAGATGCTCCAGCTGTCGATGTAGGTGACGTCCAACGAGACATAGCTGGCGAATGAGGGATCCTGCCGGCCCTGGACCTGCCACAGGCCAGTGATACCGGGAGTGACGTCAAGGCGGCGCAGGTGGTCGAGATCGTATTTGCGGACCTCGCCGGCCAGCGGCGGACGCGGGCCGACGATGCTCATTTCGCCGCGCAAAACATTGATGAACTGGGGCAACTCGTCAAACGAGTATTTGCGCAGGAAGCGGCCCAGCCGGGTGATGCGGGGGTCGTTTGAGACCTTGAAGAGCACGTCATCGCGCTCGTTCATATGCATGATCTCGGCGCGGCGCGTGTCGGCATCGCGAACCATGGTGCGGAACTTCATGCAGCGGAACACGACGCCCTTCTTGCCGATGCGCTCCGAGGTATAGAAGACGGGGCCGAGGGAATCGAACTTGACGGCGATGGCGATGGCCAGCAGGACGGGCGAAAAGAGAACAAGGGCTAATGTGGAAAAGACTGTGTCGAAGACGCGCTTGAAAATAAGTCCGATTTCGGGCACCGCGCCGCGGTGCAGGGGGATGGTGGGAAACTGGCCGATGTATTCGATGGGACTGTTCCAGGCCAGCCCGTCATAGAGATCGGGAACAACGCGAAGATCGACTCCTTGTGCGCGGGCTTGCTCCAGCACGGTCTGGACGATACCGCGCTCGCATGGGGTGGTAAAGAAGATCTCGTCGATGAACTGCTTGCGGGTGTGCTGAAAGAGAGTCTCGAGGTTGCCGACGATGTCTGAAGTCACCGACTCGTGGGACGTGCAACCAGGCAGCTCAATAAAGCCCTTGAACATGTAACCCAGATGGCGGATTTTCTCGAGGTGCTGGCGGAGCGCTTGTGCCTCAAGGCCGGTGCCGACGATGAGCACGTTGCGCGTGTCAAGCCCGCGATCGAAGCGGCGATAGAGCAGAATGCGATAGATGAGGCGGCGGAGGGCCAGCCCGATGGTGACGAGGGCAATGGTTTCAAGCACAATGCCACGGGGAATAACTATTGCTCTGACCAGGTAGAGCGCGCCGGTGAGCAAGAGGCCGGAGGTAAGGCAGGCCTGGGCGCTCATCCTCTGCTCATGGAGGAAGTTGGTCATGTGCATGGGCGTATAGAGATGCATGCGCCTGCTGGTGAGAATGAGCGCGCAGGTGAATCCGCATAAGAGGGCCAGCAGAATCCAAATCGACAGGCCGTGGAAAAAGTTCCGCGCACCCTCCATGGGAGTGGTTTGGAACTTGTAGAGTGTAGCCCCCATGGCTGCCAGGAAGACGGTGAGCGCATCCATCACCATCCACATCTTGGCGGTGCCCCGCGAACCTCTCGATGAGCTGCCTACGACTCCGGCGTCCCACTCGGCCAGGGACGATGACAGCTTTTGCCAGAAATCCGAACTCGCCATAAGTTCTACGCAGACCTCAAACTTTCTGAAGTGCCTGGACTACGGGCTGCTGGGGTTGACGTGCAACGCAAGAGAAGCAAGGTACAAGTGGAGCACGATCTTCTGCGAGCGGCTTCCTACTCAGAGACGCGGGGCTGGATCCAGGATTGGCTGACACGGTGGAACAGAAGAAGTTGCGAGCGGCCACTGAGAAGGTGTAACCGCCACTCAGACTGGCGGCGACCCGATGCGGAGAGAAGATAGTCCGAGGAAACATTGGCTCAACTGTTAGGCCCGGATTGAGCGGGTGAGCGCTTTTTAAGGAATGGAGTGCAAAGAAATCAAAGCTTCGATCGCGATTTTCTATATTCAGAGCCGAAGAGAGCCCTGTGTCCTGCTTCTCCCGCCGATTTCGACGCAATATCAGGTACAATCGCTTGCCTCCAGCTTGGCCCAGTGACGGAACGGTTAGCAAGAGAAATCATACTGCTGAAAGATTACGGGCGGATGCAACGAATGGGTACCAGAGGGTCATACCGTCCGGTAAGCTCATTTTACAGCGGAAGGGCCTGAAATCATAACTCTTTTAATCTGACGGTATTACATATGCATCCAGGGCGAGGAACTGGCGGATATGGGGGTCGGTTGACTCAAGAAAGGCACTAAGAGGACCGAAGAACTGCGGCCGGCCCTGGTGCAGAAACAGGACGGTGTCGGCGAGTTCCTGGGCAAAGCGCGTATCGTGCGTAACCACGATGCTGGTGAATCCGAGCTGGTGCTTGAGGCGTTGAATGAGCGAGCCAAGACGACGGGCCGTGATGGGATCGACCATGGTGGTGGGCTCGTCGTACAGGACGATCTCAGGTTGAGCAGCCAGCGCGCGAGCCATGGCCACGGCGCGTTTGCGCCCCGTTGAAAGGCTGGCCGGCAGCGAGTCAACCACATCTTCCGCGCCGGCGAGGCCAATGAGGCGGTCGACGATCAGGTTCACCTGGTCTTCGGCCAAGCCGCCTTTCTCGCGCAAGGGGAAGGCGACGTTTTCGCGCACACTCAACGAATCGAATAAGGCGCCGTTCTGAAAGACCATGGTGATGCGTTTGCGAATGGCGCGCAGACCCTCTTCGTTGAGGCCGGTAATCTCCTGCCCTTCGACACGGATCGATCCGGAGTCGGGCTTAAGAAAGCCCATGAGCATGCGCAGAGAGACGGACTTGCCAACGCCGCTGCGGCCGAGGATGCACAGTGTCTCGCCGCGGCTCACGGAAAAACTGACATTCTCCAACACGGAACGGCCGTCGAACGAGATAGAGACGTCGTCGAAGACGATGATGGGCTGCGCGGAGTCAGCGGCAGTCGCCGGGAGCGGTTGAGGCGCAATTTCCTCGGGGCTGGCGAGCGCTTCGAGCTCCGCTTCGAGAGGCTGGAACGAGTCGGGCTCAGCGTGGGGTTCGAACAACGCCATGCATCAAGCTTACGCGACGGCGTGCGACCGAAGGGCCTCGGCGCGGTGAAGATCCTGAGGGGTATTCACGTTGAGGAACCAGCGAACTGGAGGAAGGCCAAGAGGATGCGAGACCTGTCCGGATTGAGCGAGCAGCTCAACGGCTAGGCTGGCGATGGGTTGGCCCAGGCCATCCGCCGCGGCCCGGAAAGCGGAAAAGCAGCCGCGTTGTCCGGAATGCAATTCGTTTTGGAGTTCGGGAAGAGCGGATCGCTCGAGAACAGCGGGGAAGGTCTGGATAAAGCCGTTAATTGAAGGGACGGTGACGGCGTGGCGGGTGATTCGCGCGTGGTGGAGCAGGTATGCGATGAGCGAGGACGGGAGCAGAGGGAGATCGACGGGCAGAAAGACGGCCAAGCGAGCGGAAGTAGCGGCCATAGCGGCGCAGATTCCAGACAGCGGGCCCAGGCCGGGTTGGGGATCATCTACGACGGGCACATACGAAACGAGGGAGGCGCGAGCGGACGAAGCGGCTCCTGCGATTGCAATTGGAAGGCCGACTTCGCGCAAGGTTGAAACAGCGTGCGCGATCAGCGTCTCGCCGGCAAACGGCAAGAGGGCTTTGTCGCGGCCCATGCGGCTGGACTGGCCGCCGGCGAGGATAAAACCCGCGGCGTCACAGATTGAGGCGGCGGACCCGCGCGGCGCGTCCGGCATACTCAGCGGCCTACTTCCTCCAGGAAGCGAATGAGCGATTCGATGCCTAGAGAGAAGTTCTTCAGGTTGAACTTTTCGTTGGGAGCGTGGAGATTGTCGTCGGGCAAACCGAAGCCCATCATGACGCTGGGCAGGCCGAGGTGACGATCGAAGTCGCCGACGATAGGAATGGAGCCGCCGGAGCGGATAAAGACCGTGTCCTTACCCCAGACTTCGTGCAGGGCACGCGTCGCGGCCTGAATGTAGGGGTTGTCAACGGGGATCAAGCAAGCGTCGCCGGAGTGGATGAGGCGGACATCGACATCGACGCCGGCGGGAGAGATTTTTTCAACGTAGCTCTTGTAGAGCGCGAAAGCTTTGGCGGGCGTCTGGTTGGGAACCAGGCGCATTGAGACTTTGGCCTGCGCCTTGGCGGGGATGACGGTCTTGGCGCCAGCGCCGATGAAACCGCCGGGGATTCCGTGGACATCGAGCGTGGGCCGCGCCCAGGTGCGCTCGAGGACGCTGTAGCCGGGCTCGCCGACCAACTGCTTTGAGCCGACTTCAGTCTTGCGGTACTCCTCTTCGTTGAAGGGCAGGCTGCGCCACGTGGCGAGCTCTTCGTCGCTGGGAGGGACAACATCGTCGTAGAAGCCAGGAATCAGGATGCGGCCGTTCTCGTCCTTGAGTTTGGCGATGATGTGGGCGAGCGAGAAAAAAGGATTCGGGGCCGCACCGCCGTACACACCGGAGTGGAGATCGGTTTTGGCGCCGCGGACTTCGATCTCGGTGTAGATCATGCCGCGCACACCGACGCAGAGAGTGGGCAGTCCGGGGGCAAAAAGCTCTGTGTCAGAGACAAGCGCAAAGTCGGCTTTGAGGTCTGCGGGCTTGGAAGCAACGTAGGCCGCAATTCCCTCCCCTCCAACTTCTTCGTCGCCTTCGAAAAGGACGCGGACGTTGATTGGCAGAGCGTGGTTGGCGGCGAGCAGCGACTCGAGCGCTTTGACCTGCGCGACCACCTGGCCTTTGTCGTCGACCGCGCCACGGGCGTAGAGGTTGCCATTGCGCTCCGTGGGCTCGAAGGGCGGCGTGAGCCACTCGTCGAGCGGGTCGGGCGGCTGAACATCGTAGTGGCCGTAGATGAGCACGGTGGGCTTACCGGCAGCATGCAGCCAGTCAGCATAAACCAACGGATGGGCTTCTGTTTCGATGAGGCGCGCGTGTTCCATGCCGATGCGCTTGAGCTCGGCGAGCAGCGTCTCGGCGGCCTTGCGGCAGTCGCCCTTATGCTCGGGCAGCGTGGAGATGGAGGGGATGCGCAGGAGGGCCTTTAAATCATCGAGAAAGCGAGGTTGGTTTTGGTGCGCAAATGCAACGGCAGAAGAAGACATGGAATCACTCCGATTTGAAAAACAGACAGAAGAGAGTATAGACCGCTGAGGCGGCGGGAAGCGGTGATGAACAGTGCTCGTTATGGGTTTCGAGTACGCCGTAAATCGCGGGCCAATGCGCCGTTTTCCAGCACAAGGTTGGACACCCAGATGAAGCTCTTAAACGCGAATCTTTAGTGCCTCAACTGCTCAGCCCAGCGATCAAATACGGCGTGCGGGGCAGGGTGCCGCGAGCGGTCAGCGGGTGAAACCGCTCCCATCGTTTACGCCGGAGTATCCGGATACAGGCGGTTGAACTCCGGGTCGTCGTGGAGCATCAGCAGGTCCGGGTCGCGGCGCGCCCACGCCGAGTCGCGAAATCCCGCTTCCCAGGCCTTGTGCAGCGTGTCCATAGCCTCCGCTCTTCTATTCAGAGCGCAGTACAGGCAGGCCGCGTTGTACAGGATGGATGCCTCGTTGGCGCGCAGGGTTACGGCCAGGTTCAGTTCGCGCAGGGCGTCGTCCGTCCGCCCCAAGCGGGCGTATTCCCCGCCCAGCAGAATGCGGGCCCGCGCGTCTTCCGGCACCTGCTTCAGGTGGTTTTCAAGGGCCGCGATTAGGCGGTGGGTCATGTTGCGCGCGCCTTCTGTCTTGCCCAGTGCGTGCATGGAGTTCCCGATCGGCACGTAAACGTTGTAGTCCTCACCGCTGGCCTCGATGGCGGCTTCCGCCACGTCCAGCACCTCCTGGTAGCGTCCTGCCGCAAAGAGGGCGCGGCACAGCAGGTAATACGCTCCCTCGCAGTCGCGCTTGCGTTCGATGGCCTTCTTCACCATGCGCACGGCTTCGTCGTGCAGTGCGGCCGCATAGAGCACCCACGCCTGGCTCACCTGCACTTCGGGCAGGTCCCAGCGCAGGGCCACGGCCTTGCCGGAAGCTTCGCGTGCGCGTTCCACCCACACCTGATCGCGGCTGTAGTTGCAATAAAACATGGCGCAGGCGTTGGCGCAGGCGGCGTATGCCAGCGCGAAGTTGGGGTCGATGGCTACTCCGTTTTCGAACATCTGCAGCGCGAATTCCAGGTCCTGCCGCGTCTGCCGCCGCGCGTAGCGCTTGCCGCGCAGGTAGAGGTCGTAGGCCTGCAGACTCTCCGTGGGCTTCACCGCCAGGGCTTCCAGCTCCTCCGGCGAAAGCGTTACCCGCAGCGCTTCGGCGATCTTGCGGGCCATTTCGTCCTGCACTTCGAAGACGTCCTTCATCTCGCGGTCGAAGCGCTCCGACCACAATGGAAAATCCGTGCGAGCATCCACCAGTTGCGCGTTGATACGGAGGCGCGCTCCGGAGCGGCGCAGCGTGCCGGTCAGCACGTACGCGGCGCCAAGCTTCTGCCCCACCTGCTGCGGCGTCACGGCCTGGTCCCGGAAGGCAAGCACCGTGGGGCGCGAAAAAATATTCAGCCCGCGAATCTTTGACAGCTCCGTAATCACGTCTTCCGTGATGCCGTCGCGCAGGTACTCGTCTTCCTTGGCGCCGCTCAGATTCTCGAAGAAGAGTACGGCGACCGATTTCCCCTGCTTGTGGCCGCCGGAATCCGAATCGGTCTTCGCCTTTGCGCGGTTCCTGCTCGACTCAAGATTCCGCTTCATCCGGCTCAGATCGGTTTTCAGCTCCGTCGCCGTCTGGCAGCGCAGCGTCCGGTCCTTTTCCAGGCACTTCTCCAGGATGCGTACAAACTCCACAGGCAATACCGGATTCACCTCAGCGGCCGGCTGCGGATCGCGGTTGAGTATGGCGTCGAAGATCACCGCCGTCGTGTCTCCCTGGAAGGGCAAATTGCCCGTGGCCATTTGGTAGAGGACCGTGCCCGTTGAAAAGAGGTCGGTGCGCGCATCCACCAGTTGCCCGCGAGCCTGCTCCGGTGACATATAGGAGATAGTGCCCACCGCCGAGCCTGGTGAGGTCAGCTCCTGCCCCGCCGTCTGCGTCCTCCCCCCGTCCGCCGCCTGCGTCGTCTGGCCCTGCGCCATCTTCACCAGCCCGAAGTCCAGGATTTTCAGCTGCCCACGCTCCGTCAGAAACAGATTCGCCGGCTTGATGTCCCGGTGCACGATGCCTTTGGCGTGAGCCGACTCCAGCGCATCTGCAATCTGGATTGCCAGCGGCAGGATCGTCTCCACGTCCATCGGCCGACCCGTGATCCTATCCGCCAGAGTCTGACCCTCCAGCAGCTCCATCACGATGAAATACCGCAGTTCGTGCCGCTCAATGGCGTGGATGGTGCAGATATTCGGATGATTCAGCGACGAGGCCGCGCGCGCCTCGCGCTGAAAGCGCTCCAGCAACTGACTGTCCCTGGCCATCTCCGGCGGAAGGAACTTGAGGGCCACGTGCCGGTCCAGCTGCGCGTCCTGGGCTTCGTACACCACGCCCATGCCGCCCGAGCCCAGCTTGCGAAGAATGGTGTAGTGCAGGAGTGACTGGCCGATAAGTGGGTCTGGATTCATGTCGTGCCGGTTGATAGTACCGAACGGCGGGAGGCGGCGTCAATGTGGAGCAGGCCGAACAACGGCCTGCTGGTGCGTAGCTGCGACCGGTCCGCGCCTGTTTTGCGCCGCAGCCATCGCCATGCCGGAATCGCGGCGAGCCGCAACAGCGCAAAAAAACCATAGCGGCCCGCGAAGAACACCTGCATCTCGCTGCCCGTTCCCCAGTGTCGACTCTCCATCCATCGCAAGCGCCGCCAAACTGGGCCAGTGTGCCATCGGCCACTGAAGTAATGAGTGTGCCGGCCAGCTTCATGGCCGGATGGGACGGCGAAAAGGTAAGCTAATGGGGTGAACGGTAAGCCCCTATGCAGAACGTCGTAAAGGTGTTGATCGCCGAGGATGAGCCGAACGCGCTGGCCGGGCTGGCGGAGCTGATCTCCGGGTGGGGATACCGCACGGAGACGGCGCGCGACGGCGTTGAGGCGTGGGAGAAGGCGCAGACATGGGATCCGGCCATTGTGGTGACAGACCTGAAGATGCCGCGGATGGACGGCATGGGGCTGCTATCCAAGCTGGCCGAGGGCGCCGAGGGCCTGAGCTCCAACATGGCGGTGGTAGTGCTGACTGCCATGGGCTCGATCCAGTTGGCCGTGGACGCGATGAAGCTGGGCGCGTACGACTTTCTGCAAAAGCCAGTGGACGCCACACGGTTGAAGACCATTCTGGCCAACGCCGCGCGACAGCGAGAGACGGCAATCGAGCTGGAGGTGGCGCGGCGGCGGCTGCGGGAGTCGGGCGTGCTGGGCAAGATGGTCGGCAGCTCGCCGGCTATGCGCGAGATTTTCACGCTGATCGAGCAGGTTGCCCCGTCGAACGTACCGATACTGATCACGGGCGAGAGCGGGACAGGCAAGGAACTGGTGGCACGCACGCTGCACGATCTGAGCCCGCGCAAGGCGCGGCCGTTTGTGGCGGTAAACTGCGCGGCGATTCCGGAGACGTTGATCGAGAGCGAAGTCTTTGGCCACGAGAAGGGCTCTTTTACGGGCGCGATCGAGCGGAGGGCCGGCTGCTTCGAGCTGGCCGCAGGCGGAACGCTGCTGCTGGACGAGATTGGCGAGATGCCGTCGGGGACGCAAGCCAAGCTGCTGCGCGTGCTGGAAGAGCGGAAATTCCGGCGGCTGGGCGCCCGCACCGAGATGGATACGGACGTGCGCGTGCTGGCGGCGATGAATCGGGATCCGGAGCGAGCCGTGGCAGAGGGTCATCTGCGCCCCGACCTCTATTACCGGCTCAACGTCTTCAACATCGCCATGCCGCCGTTGCGCGAACATCTGGAGGATTTGCCGCCCATGGTGGAGACCATGGTGAGCGAGATGAACCAGAAGCACGGCCGCAAAGTGTCGGGCGTGGCGCCGTCCATGCTGGACCGGCTGATGGCCTACAGTTGGCCGGGGAACGCGCGCGAACTGCGCAACACGATCGAGCGGGCGGTGATTCTGTGCCCCGATGGCGCGCCGCTCGATGCGGGACATCTGCCGTCGGGATTCGGCAAGGATCAGGCGGCGGCGACACCCGCGGACGGCAGCGCGATTACCGTGCGCGTGGGAGCGACGGTGGACGAGGCGGAGCGGCTGCTGATCCTGCGCACACTTGAGGCCACTGGGCAAAACAAGACGCGTGCGGCGGAGATTCTGGGCGTGAGCCTGAAGACGCTGCACAACAAGCTAAAGGAATACGGCCGGGAACAGCAGGAAGTAAAAAGCTGAGAAAGTTGCGATTCCGGTGCGGGAAGTGCAGATTTTAACCCCCAATGCGCTCAAATCAACGTCGAACCAAGTGATTGCAGCGAACCGCGTCTGCATGGCCCTAAAAGGTGCGCCGAGCCGGTCTGCTGCCGAGTGATGTAATCCATGCGCCTGAAGACCAAACTCGTGCTGGCCATTACGGCTCTGGTGTTTCTGATCGCCGGGGTGGTCTCGCTGGTGTATGTCCACCAACTGGTGAAAGCGGCGGTGCTGGAGACCTATGACACCAACCAGATGGTGGCCGACCAGGTGCGGTATGCATTGCAGAATGCGCTGGAGGCTGGGCTCAAGGACCGCATGGTGGCCCCGAACGATCCGGGAGCGTTGCGGGCGCTGGTCGCCGAGACGGTGCAAAACGATCCGACGCTTCAGGCAGCGCTAGTGTCGGTGATCCGCTATTCGTCTACGGTGTACGACGTGGATATCGGCGACAGCCAGGGATTGGTGTTGTTGAGCACGAATCCCGACAACGAAGGCAAGCCGCTGCCCGCGCGCCCCGACTATGACGAGTTGCGCAAGGCCGGCCCGGTGCGAATGATGATGCTGGTCTTCGGCCAGCCCAAGGTTCTGGATATCATTGCGCCGCTCAAGAACAACGGCAAGCTCTTCGCATCGGTCCACGTGGGGGTTCACACGTCGCTGCTGCGGGCCGTTTACGAGCCGCTGCTGCGTAAGGCGTTCTGGCTGATGGGATTCGCCCTGATTGCGGCGTTGCTGGCGGCTTTTTCACTGAGCAACCTGGCGCTGCGCCCCATGACGGAGATCAGCCGGCAGCTCGACCGCCTGACTGCAGCCGGAGGAGCGCCCATTGAAGAGCAGACGCCGAAGAAGCAGGACGTGGCGGCGCAGGTGTCCACCAAGATCGAGAAGATCGGGCAGCGCATGCGCAATGTGGAGGAAATTTATTCCGCGTTGCGGGAGAATCTCGACCAGATTCTAGGCAATTTGCAGGACGGAATCATGCTCTTTACCGAGGACAGGCGCGCGGTGCTTGTTTCAGAAGCGGCGCGGCGATTCCTGCAGATCGATCGCGATAACATTCTGGGGCTGCAAGCGCGCGAAATCCTCGACGACTCGAACGAGTTGGGACGGACACTGCGCGAGGCGATCGAATCCGGCAGGAATTTGGAGAAGGAAGAGATTCGCACCGAAGGCGGGCGGCGCATCCAGGCTTCGGTGAACTTTATCAACGACGACGAAACACAGAAGGGACTGGGCGCACTGGTGACGCTGCACGATCTGGAATCGGCAGCGGAGATCGAGTCAGAGCTGGAGCTTTCGCGGCGCATGGCGGCGATCGGCCGGCTCACCTCGGGCGTGGGGCACGAGGTGAAGAACCCGATCAACGCGATCGTGGTGCACCTGGAACTGTTGAAATCGAAGCTGGGCGAATCGAACGGACCGGCGGCCAGGCACCTGGAGGTAATCGACGCGGAGATACGGCGGCTGGACCGCGTGGTGCAGACGCTGGTGGATTTCGCGCGGCCGGTGGAAGTGAAACTGCGGGAGCAGGACCTTCGCCCGGTGATCGGCGACGTGCTGGCATTGGCTGCCGACGAGCTGACGATGCGCCGGGTGACGTTAATCAGCCACATCCCGGCAGAGCCGCTGATTGCCAATGTGGATGCCGACCTGCTGAAGCAGGCGGCGCTGAACGTGATCCAGAATGGCGCACAGGCTATGCCGGACGGCGGCCGGCTGGAAGTGACCCTCGAGGAAGACAGGGATCACGGCGAGAATCAGGCCCGGGCAGGGAAGCCGAACGGGACGGCCGGCGGAGGCGGGCATCCGGCAACGTACTCGGCGGTGCTGCGCGTTGCCGATGAGGGCATCGGAATTCCTGACGAAATCCGGGACAAGATCTTCGATCTGTACTTTACAACGAAGATCGGGGGCAGCGGCATTGGGCTGGCAATGACCTACCGGATCCTGCAGTTACACCACGGGAGCGTGGAAGTACAATCGAGGCAAGGCCGCGGCACGGAATTCAGGCTGCGAATTCCACTCGCCGCCGCGGAACGGGGACGCCGGAATCTGCAACCGGCGGCTGTTGAAGACGAAAAGGGGATGGGGGGAATGAAGTCACCTGCAAAGTGTGCTGCGTGGCTGCTGCCGCTCTTGCTGGCTGGCTGCTTCCACATGCCCTTTCACAAGGGCCAACCAGCAGAGCCGATGCTGGCGCCGCTGATTGAACCTTCAGTGCCCCTGGAACTGGCGTTCGTCGAGCTGCCGCCTACGATGAGATTGATCCCGGGTAAGCCTCTTTACAACATGAGGGTCCACGACGAGTCGGTGAAGCCGCTCATCCGGCACTGGAGGGCGGCGAATCCCCCGGAGATCGTAAACACTCCGGAGGCGCCCACAAACCCGAGCCCCGAGGTGAGCGCGATTGGTGAACTTTCTTCCGGCGACCCTTCGAGTTATCGACAGCAAACAGAGCAGTCCATCGCGTCCATTGAACGCGGGCTCAACGGCATCAACCGCACGTTGAGCGACTCCGACCAGAAGACCGCCGACCAGATTCGGGAGTTTCTGAAAGAGGCCAGGACGGCTTTGGCTTCTGGCGACGTGGACGGCGCGCGCACTCTGGTGGCCAAGGCGCAAGTCCTGCTGGCCGCGCTGACACAATAGAGCGCGCACGCGAGGCGTCTTTACAACTCACCCCAACTCAACTTGCTGCGCAACGCATCGAAGAAGCCGCTGTCACCTAGGCGAATGAGCTTGACGGTGTAGCTGGAGCGGCAGCACCGCACCTCGTCGCCGCGAAGAAGCTCGACGCCCTGCTGGCCGTCGATGGTGAGCAGCGCGACATTGGGAACGCCCTCGACCCGCACGGTGAGCGAAGCGCTGCCAGGCACGACAATTGGCCTGAGCGTGAGCAAGTGAGGACAGATGGGCGTGACCACCATGGCGTCGACATCGGGCGTGAGGATGGGGCCGTTAGCGGCCAGCGTATAAGCGGTTGAGCCTGTGGGAGTGGAAACGATGACGCCGTCGGCGCGGAAACGGGCGACGCTGCGGCCGTCGAGCTCCACGGCGAACTCGCCCATGCGGGCAATGTCACCCTTGGAGACGACAATTTCGTTCAGCGCCTCGAAGCTCGAGTGCTCTGTCCCGGCACGCCATAGAACTGCGTGGAGCATGGCGCGCTCGTCGAGGCTGTGACAGCCCGTGCACCAGTTCTCCAACGTGGCGTAGAGGTCGGCGAGGCGCACTTCAGTAAGGAAGCCGAGAAATCCGAGGTTCACGCTGAGGATGGGCGTACCGACGGTAGCGAAGATGCGCGCGGCGGCGAGCAAAGTGCCATCGCCGCCAAGAACAATGACCAGACCCGGCGAATGCGAAGGCAGCTCCGCGCGATTCACAGCGGGCGCAGCGCCGGTATAGGCGGCGCCTTCGCGGTCCAGCACCACTGCGTAGCCGTGCTTGCGCAGCCACGCGATCAGGTCCGGCAAAAGCCGCTTGAGCTCTTCCCTGTTCGGCTTGCAAACAATTGCAACCGTGGTCATGCGTCCCAGTGTAATGGACTCGCTGCACAGGGGCCAATTTGCACGCGAGCCAACAAGCCGGGGACAAGAACGGGAACGGCTCCAAAATTATGGCGCAGAATAGTTGCTGACTTTATCGGGCTTCTGTTTGTATAGTGGCTCAACTCCAAAAAGTGACGGCAATTCGATGGCTGTGTCTCTGGACTGGCGCTGCCACCGGCAAGCCTGAACCATGGTGTTCAGTACGCAATAGGAAAGAGGGGGTGCGATGGATTGGTACTTGATGGTATGGAAGAAATATGCCCAGTTTGATGGACGATCGCGGCGCAAGGAATATTGGATGTTTATCCTCTTCAATTTACTGGCAATCTTCTTGCTGGCGGGGATAGGCGGGGCGGGAATGGCAATGTCGCAGGACAACGGGGCATTCCTGTTTGTTCCATTTGGCGTTTACGCGTTGGCCGCTATCATTCCCAGTTTGGCAGTCGCGACGCGCCGGTTTCACGACATCGGGAAGAGCGGATGGATGCTCGTGTTGCTGATTGTGCTTGGTATCATCCCCTTCGTCGGAATCGTCTGCTCTGTGATTCAGATCGTTTTCTTGTGTCAGGACAGCCAGCCGGGAGTGAACCAGTACGGACCCAATCCAAAGTTTCCCGAGCAGGCAGTGGGGCTATTTCCCGGGAGCGCAGGCTTGACCCCAGTAGCGATCGGTGAGCAGCCGCAACAGGCCTCAAGCGCGAGTAGCCTTGTTTTTTGCAAGAGCTGCGGCACGAAGTTGACGGATGGATCTCCATTTTGCACGAACTGCGGCACACATGTCTGAGTGCGGCGTGGAGACCTGCCTGTTTCACCGTTTGCCGCGAATCGCGACCATCGTTGTTCATGAGGAGCCGGAATCTCATGACCGGCGTGCGTAGAGCAGAAACTCCCGGTTGCCTTCGGCTCCGGTGATCGGCGACGGAATGGTCTCTACGACTATCCAGCCGAGAGAGCGAACACAGTCCGCGACCTTGTCGATGGCCAACTGGTGCGCCTCGGGATCGCGCACAATACCGCCTTTGCCGACGTGCTCGCGGCCGGCCTCAAACTGAGGCTTTACCAGAATCACAGCCTCGACGAGCGAAGGAGCGGCGGCAATCACGGCCGGCAACACAAGAGTTGCCGAGATAAACGAGACGTCGACGACGAGAAGAGTTTTTTCCTGGTCTTGGTTGAGTGTCCCCAACGATCCAGGCTTGAGCAGGCGAGCGTTGGTGCGCTCGAGCAAGCGGACACGCGGATCGTTGCGCAGCTTCATGTGGATTTGGCCGAAGCCGGTGTCAATGGCCATGACATGCGCGGCGCCGTGCTGCAAAAGGCAGTCGGTGAATCCTCCGGTTGAAGCGCCAACATCGAGGCAGGCGCGGCCGGTGACGTCGATTTGCCAGTAGTCCAGAGCCGCGGCCAGCTTTAATCCGCCCCGGCTGACGTATGGAAGGTCTCCGCCCAGGAGCCGGATCGGGGAGTCAATCGGGACGGAAGCGCCGGGCTTGTCGATCTTTTGCTCGCGCACCAGAACCCGCCCGGCAAGGATCAGCGATCGAGCGCGCTCGCGGCTTGCGACGAGGCCACGCTCGACGAGCACCTGGTCGAGACGCGTCTTGGCCGGGCGCTCTTTCGCGACGCTCACTCTTGCATCATTCGCCATCAATGCAACAATCTCCCAGAGCGGTTCCAGAATTCATGTGTCCTTTTCAGAGCGGCGAAAGGTGGCATTTACTTCCACCCCACAGACGAAGACCTGTCTGTGGGGACCCGGTTAAGGAAAATGCAACTCGGAAGCGGCGGCTCCGGGGACCATCGATTCTGGAACCGCTGCAATGCGCCGCTCCGTTGACCGTTCGCGCTACGGAGTGGCCTGGCACGCGGCGAGCGAGGCCAGCGACGCGCTGCCTGGCAGGTTGCAAGGCTGCCCGTAGCCTGGAACACGGCTGCTGTAGTTGTTGTTGCTGCCTCCGTTGCCGTTCTGCGTGGTGGTGCGCACATCCACCGGCGTGCCCTCCAGAAGAACCGTGGTGTCGATCAGGTCAGTGACGGTCGGACTCGACTCGATGATGGTGATAAAGGGGCTGTCGGGTGAAGCCACGTAGATCTTGGAGTACTCGGAGTTCTGCGTGTTGACAACAGTGCGCGGATGGCCGACGACGGTAATGGTTTTTTCCACAGTATATGTGTAAAGGTTCACCACGGTCACCGTGCCGTTGCCTGTACCGCTATCGTCGTTCTGATTGGCCGTGTAGGCCTTGCTTCCGTCAGCGAGAACGGTGACGCTGGCCGGGTTGGGAGTAGCAGTGGTGCCGACCTTAATCGTGGTCACGGCGCCGAAACCGCCCGTGACGGGGCCGCAGTTGGCGTAGCTCGTAACACCGCCCACCGTGCAGGTGGGATTTGTATAGGTATTCGAGTCGTTGCCGTATTCGTCCAGGGGGACATTGACGACGCTGATCGATCCACCGTCATAGTTGGCGGCGACGAGCTGTTGGGTTGCCTGGTTGTATTCGGCGTAAATGGGTCCGGAGCCAGCGGGAAGCTGAATGGTGGGATGGCAGGTGATCCATTGCCCACTCTGGTTTTGAAATGGCGTGCATGCGTCCGGCGTATTGTTCCTGGTGTCGATGACGGAGATCGTATCGTCTCCGCGATTGAGGACAAACAGGCGCTGAAGGTTGGACGTTTGTACCGCGTAGACGGGACACTTACCAACCGGGATGGCAGGATCGGTGGTATTGCTGGTGACCTCAATCGGGGTCGCAACACCGGCCGGCACCGAAGCGAAGTTGGCCGGATTGTTGCAGGCGATCTGACCTGCTGGCGTGTCCGGGACATTCTGGCTGAGCACATATTCGCGCTGACCGGAACCATTCGGCGTTCCGGCAATGAATACAGGCATCGTGGCGGGACTCCCCGACGTGGCCACCGGAATGGCGAGCTTGAATGCCTGAGGCGATCCGGCAAAAAGGTCAACCACGTTACCGTTGAGGTCATCGGCCCAAAGTCCGTTGGACGGCGAAAACAAGTTGACGGGCTGCGCGGTGGGAGGCAGCGTGGACTCGGAGACCAGTTTGGTCTGCAGGTTGGTGGAAATGCCAAAGTTGGACAGTGTGCCGTCGCTGTTGACAGTGTAGCCCGTGGAGCCAGTTGCGTCTATGGTGAAGACCTTTGGCCCGGGACCGATTTGCGCTTCGGTGAGGATCGAGTCACCGGAATAATCGATGATGGTGACCACCCCAGGCGTAAGGGCGCCCGTTGAAGAAGCCACAATCGTATATGAAATGGGTTGCGCCGGCGGGCCATTGGTTCCGATCGGTGTGACCACCGGCCGGTAATTATCGCCACAGCCGCCGAGAAGAGCTGCAAATGCGAGAGCAGCTCCTGCCTGCGCGAAGCGCACACGCGCCGGGCATGACTTCATGGGAAAAAGCCTCATTCGAAATCTTTCCTGCTTCCTTGGTGATTGTAAATCAAGGAGGCGGGCCCCCCGGGCGCAAACGGCACGCCCGGAAGTCCGACGCACGCGGCGGAAGTTTGTCATCGCAAACCGGCCGGCTGACGGCCTTCCTGGAGGCGCAGGCAGCAGGTACGATGAGGCGTGGCTCAAGAAAAGCTGGCGTGGCAATCGAAGATGGTGTTGCTGGCGGTGCTGCCTTTCGCGGGCACGGGTGTGCTGCTTTCGTGCTTCGAGTGGGCAACGGAATCCGCTGCCGTGGTGGTTTGGGTTATCGGGTTGAGCACGTTGCTTGGGCTGATCATGTGGAAGCTGCGGGCGGCCACGCCGGCAGCGGCGGCGACCGGGGCACTGATCACGGCAAGCCTGATGTTCTCGACCGGAGAGTTCCCGTACGAGCCTTGGCATACAGCGCTGATTCCCACGCTGGTGGTTTCAATACTAGCCTTCGCCGCCACGAGGATTGGACGGGGCAGGAAGGAGCGGCTGGGCACGGCAGAGGCGCGGCGGGGACGATCCGCCTCGCAGGTTGTGGCGAATCTGGGCATGGCGGCGCTGGTTGCCAGCGATCCTGTGAATGTCTGGTTGCTGGATAGCCGCTGGCTTCCACGCCCCGCCCACGCGGGGGCCCTGTTGTTGGCAATGCCTTTGGCAGCGCTGGCTGAGGCCGCGGCAGACACGGTTTCGTCGGAGATCGGGCAGGTGCTGGGCGGCCGGCCGCGGATGATTACGACATTGCGAGCTGTGGAACCGGGCACGGACGGCGCGGTGAGCGCGGCCGGAACCCTGGCCGGGTTGGTTGCGGCGGCCATGGTGGCAGGCGCAGGAAGTTGGGCGATGCGCGGTGATTGGACCCTCTTCAAGCTGAGCTGCGCGGGCGCGGTGTTCGGACTTCTATTCGACAGCCTGCTGGGAGCGACGCTGGAGAAAAAGGGCTGGCTCAACAACGACGCAGTGAACTTTCTGTCGACGGCGAGCGCGTCGGCGTTTGCGCTGGCGATGATGGCGGTGGTGCCGCATTCCAGGATACAATGAATACATGTATTCAACGGGGAGATAACCTATGGCAACTTCGATCAGGCTTTCAACAGAACTGGGCCGCAGGTTGGATCGGCTGGCTGCGAGAACAGGCCGGACAAAGGCATTCTATCTTCGCCAGCTTATCGAGACGGGCCTCCCTAAGATGGAGGACTATTACCTGGCTTTGGAGACGCGGGAGCGAATTCGCAAAGGACAGGAGAAAGTTTACTCCGCGGCTTCCGTAAGGAACGACCTTGGCCTGGACGATTGAGTACGCCGAAACCGCAAAAAAGCAGCTTCGTAAGCTCGACAAAGCCGTTGCGCGGCGCATTGCGGATTTCATGGACGAGCGCGTCGCTCCGGGAAATGATCCGCGTCGATTGGGCAAAGCGCTGAAGGGGCCTCTGGGCGATCTCTGGTGCTATCGGGTGGGCGATTTCAGGATTCTTTGCGACATTGAGGACGGCGTACTGACGGTTCTGGTCTTGCAGATTGGAAATCGGCGAGAAGTCTATCGCAGATAGGGTTCCTGTGCCGGCGCCAGCACTCATTGCGTCAATGCAAATGGAGCCGCCAAAAGGTATAGCTGAGAATTTCGTGGGCGATGCGCTCGATCTCGAGCGTGCGGTCTTCGACGGCCGGACGTGGGCGCGGCGAAGTGAGCACGTCAAGACCTTCAGCGGCGCAGATGGCATGAATGCGGAACATGTGGGTGTCGTCGCTGACGACAACCAGGCGGTGCAGCCCGTTGACGCGAGCGATGACGGCAATCCGGCGAGCTGACTCCTCAGTGTTGCGGCTCTCGGTTTCAGCGATGATGGACTGTTCCGGTACGCCCTTGCTGATCAGATATCCTTCGCCCACGGAACCTTCGGTGTACTGATCGCCGCCGGGACCACCGAGAGTGATGATGAGCGGGGCGATGCCACGGTGATAAAGCTCGAGAGCGTGGTCGAGCCGTGCGCGGTAGACGGGCGAAGGACGGCCATCATACTCTGCCGCGCCAAGAACCCCGATGGCATCGGCGGGCGCAGCCTGATCCTGATTCGCGTAGATCTCAATCTGCACGTAGACCCAGCGGCACCATGCCAAAGCCGCGGCCAGCAGGCAAAGGACAAAGAATAGCGCGACGCGGAGGACCCAATTACGGCGCTTCGTCTTGGATTCGCGCCCCATGCGCACCATCTTATCTCTGCAGGGTCATAACGATTTCGTGCGTCGGGATGGCGCCCTCGCGCAGAACTTCCCAGCGCCCCTCGCCGAGGGTCAGATCGACGATGGTGGTAGGCTGCGCGCGACCGGTCGGCCCGCCGTCGACGATGAGCGGAATGCGCTCGCCGATCTGATCGCGGACACAGCCGGCGTTGGTGCACTCCGATGCGCCCTGCAGGTTGGCTGATGTTGCGGTGATGGGCAGACCGAAACGCTCCACCACGGCACGGGGAATGGCGGCATCGGGCACGCGCAGAGCAACGTTGCCCGTGTTAGCCGTGGAGCGCAGCGGCAGCTTGGTTCCGGCGCGAACGATGATGGTCAGCGGGCCGGGCCAGAAGCGATCCGCGAGCTTGTCGAGTTGAGGGTCTGTATCGCGCGCCAGTTCGTAGGCCTGGGACAAGCCGGAGATCAGAAGCGAGAGCGGTTTGTGCTTCTGGCGGGTCTTGATCTGGTAAATCTGCTCGACGGCGGAGAGGTTCACCGGGTCCACGGCCAGGCCGTAGAAGGTGTCGGTTGGCAGAGCGATGACACCCCCTTTGCGCAGGCAGGAGACGATGTAATCGATCCGGTCCGGTTGGGGTTCATCGGGATGGACGCGCAATATCTCCGCGGACAAGGAGGCCTACCTCGGTTCCCGAATAAAAG
>Ga0224555_1001672_pt1 | contig 29558 bp, 30 predicted proteins | sample 714S23034metaG_FD_180687 | JGI IMG/M metagenome (GOLD analysis project Ga0224555, IMG submission 180687) | Peat soil microbial communities from Stordalen Mire, Sweden - 717 S2 30-34 | ecosystem: Environmental > Terrestrial > Soil > Wetlands > Peat | place: Sweden: Norrbotten County, Stordalen...
GATCGGGCATGGTGCTTTTACGCGATCCTCGATCTCGCGCGTGAAGCCGAACTCCTGGGCCATGCTCAAGGCGATGGACTGCACGCCTTGGAACATGACCGAAAGGCCGACGACGCCAGGTACGAGCACGGTCGCGAACGCGGACTCCTCTGTCGCCCCATGCCCGCCGATGCCTTGGCCGATCTTCGGGAAGACGAAGAGAAACACGAAGCACAGAAGGAACGGCTGGACCAGGGTGCGGATTACAAACTCGCCGAAGTGCTTCTTCAGCACAACTAGGTCGCGTAACAGTAGGGCCGCGAGCGTGACTCTGCTCGCCCCGAGGGCCGAGCGTTGGGGACGTACCTCGATGCGGCGTTGTGTCGCAGAAGCGTCGGCCATCATCAGTCGCGCAACTCCTTGCCGGTGAGACTGATGAACACGGTTTCGAGGCTCGGCTCGGCAACCGAGAGTTCAACAACGTAGAAGCCCGCGGCCTCGGCGCTGTTGACGATACGTGGGACAATTCGGTCGGAGCCTTTGACATCGATCTCGAGTCCGCTGGCGACCTCTCGTGTGCGCGTCACTCCCTCGACGTCTTTTTCCAGTACTTCGGCCAGCAGATGAGGGTCGCCGGTCGTCTTGATATTGACGATCGTGTCGGCGCCAACGCTTTGTTTCAGCTCCGCCGGCGTGTCGAGGGCCAGGATCCTTCCGTGATCCATGATCGCGACGCGCCCGCAGAGCTGGTCGGCTTCCTCCATGTAGTGGGTCGTGAGAAGGATGGTCTGTCCCTCGCCATTGAGCTCACGCAGAAGCCCCCAGAGTGCGAGGCGACCCTGTGGGTCGAGGCCGGCTGTCGGTTCATCGAGGAATAGGACCGCGGGGCGGTGGAATATTGCTCGGGCCACCATCAGGCGCTGCGCCATCCCGCCCGAGAGGGCATAGACAGAAGCCCTCGCGAAATTGGAGAGCTGGAACTGCTCGAGTAGTCGGTCTGCCTCCCGACGCGACTCTCGGGCTCCCATGTCGAAGAGCCGCCCGTGAAAGTAGAGGTTCTCCCACACTGACAGCTGGCGGTCGAGCGTGTTCTCTTGACTGACGACCCCCAGGATCTGCTTCGCGAGTGTCGGGTGCGCCACGACGTCGATGCCGCCGACGAATGCCTTGCCCGAGGTCGGGATGACCCGGGTGGTGAAGACGCCGACGGTTGTCGTCTTGCCTGCACCGTTCGGCCCGAGGAGGCCGAAGATCTCGCCAGCGCCGACAGTGAGATTGAGTTCGTCGACCGCCCGAAAGTCCGTGCCCTGATAGACCTTGGTCAGATCCACGGTTCGGATGATGTAATCGGGAGCGCCCACCGACTTGGACAGTGGGGCAGCGGCAGTATCGGTCACGGCTCGGTTCAAGCTAGTGCAACCGTTGAGTCACGGAGACCACCTGAGGGAATCTCTCGCCGAACGCCGCAGAGGAACGGGAGGTAAGAGTCCGCTGTGACCGCGAGGCGCTGGCGCGCGATTGGCAGTTCACATCTGTCACCTATGGGACCGCGTGACTCCCCCTGCCAAGGGCTCGATAGCATCGGCTGGCACAACGACCAGGAGGAATCATGGCGACACGCCCTGCGGTGACGAAGCGGGAGACTGCAGCTGACAGGGGACGTTCTCCCAGTGACTACGTCGTTCCCGTGGTCCACGTCCACTTGCCCGAGCCCGTGGTGAAGGCCGGCTTTTACGGTGGGGTGGCCGCGGCGCTAGCGGTGGGCGCAGTCGACTGGCCCCTGGCTCTGCTCGCCGGGGTGGGCGTGGCGATTGCCCGTCACCGGCGGGCCTGAAGACTTTTTTGCCTGATCCTCCGGCCACTTCTTTGCTCACCGGTTGGCGTACGCGAAGCCTTCATCCAAAATTCGTCCACGTGTCGGCTGGAGGCCGCCTGACGTTCATATCACTTCTTTACCATCAGCCTCACCAGTCACTCTGTGTCGAGACAGGAGGGGCCCGGTGGAGGTTTTTCTGGAGCGGTTGCTCGTGGAGGTCCTGGCCCTCGCCCTGCAACTCGCGCTTTGGCGCCTGTTGGAGTGGGTCGGGGACCGGTCGGGCGCTCGCGGCCAACCGGTCGCGCTGCCAACGACCGCCTAATCACGTTTCCCACAGGGGAACCGGCCCGACGCAACCGGGCCGGTGAACCCCCTCAGGCTGCTGCGTGAAGGCGCGGCGGTCCCCGGCGCGGCCTTAGGCGGCGCGCTCGACCGTTTGAGCCCGGGTCGGCGGCGACGCCGGCTCTGGGTCGGTGTGGGCAAGGCTCACATCGAGGTGGGCGGAGTCCACGACCCCGCGCGCAAGCTTCTGGTGCGCGACGTGGAGCGGGCACTGCACGCCTTGCCAGGCGTGCAGAGGGCGCAGGTGAATGCCGTTGCCGGCCGAGTCATTGTGGCCTTCGACCCCGAGGGCCCGTCAACCGAGGACCTGCTCGGCGTCATCGAGGGCGTTGAGGAGGCACACGACGTCCACAATGGGCGTTTCTCCCACGAGCGCCCCGATCATCCCGGCGACATTGAGCCAATTCGCCGGCAGGGGATCGCTATCGGGGCAGACGTCGTCGCGCTGAGCGGAGGCGTGCTCGGTCAGCTGTTGCGCGCGGCGCCCATCCCTGCCGAGCTTGGCTCGCTCGTGGCGCTCGAGCCCCGTTGTACTGGCGTCGACGCTCGCATCCGCCGGCGTGCTCGTTGGGATCGTTCAGACGCCCGGAGTCAGCCACTTCTTCGGATGCGCCCCGATGGGACCGGTCGGGTGGGGGATCGCCGTTGGTAGCGCGGCATCCGCAACCGGGGCCTCAGTGATGGCGCCATGGGCGGTCAGGCGCCTGCCTGAGTTGCCATCCCTGCTCAACGACTTGGTGCGATATGAGCGGCCAGGCTGACAATTCAAACAACTCATCAAACCCGCATTTAGCGTGGCCCCGGCCGTCAAGATACCGGACTTCGCCACGGCCAGCGAACGGTCTACAAGGCCACAAGTGAAAGATCGCGGAAGGTGACCTGGAAGCCGTTGCCCTCAGGCGCAGCACACATGGCTCCGGCCAGTGCTGGCGCATCCGGTGGAAGGTGTACGAGTGCCGCCAACTCTTGAGCACCATGGTCGATGCGGTAGCGGACCTCGAGCGCGTCTCGGCGCCGAGTGAGCAGCAGGGCGAGCTCGCTGGTCGACTCCGGAAGCTCGGCCACGACCCAGCTCGAGTATTCGTAGGTGACGACGGTACTGAGCCGCATCCTTCCCTCGAAGTACTCGATGCCAGTCTTGATCCAGTTGTGCTCGTCGATTCGCACCATCGCACCCGCCTGGTCGTACTGCGCGGAGTAGGAGCCGAGCAGTCGCATCGAGAGGTCGAACTCGCCGGCGGTTACGTCACCGTAGAGGTGTCCGTTGTCGCGGTTGTACCCGTAACCGGTGGTTCGCCAGAAGTCTGTACCAGCATCCGCGGTGACACGCAGCACGTCGGACTCCTCGGACCAGCTTGCCGGTTCATTCAGCCAATGCACGAGGTTCTCCTGGTTGCTTGCTGCTGCACGACATGTCTCGACGATCGGTTGAAGGCTACCCGGGCCAGCGACCGTGGCGATTCCCGTCAGCGGATCTGTCGGATGGTCTCGCTCGTTCCCCAGTTGTTGTCCGCTGTCCACACGGTGGCACCCAGACGCTGTCCGAGCGCAAGGCACAGTCGGTCGGCGAGAGACATGCCGCTGCCCGGAGTCCATGCGATGGCAGCCTGCTCGGCATCGTCGACCGTGACGGGCTCGAGTTGCAGGTCGTAGCTCGCGAGCAGCGACCGCGCCAGCGGCCAGTCGCGGCCATGCGCCCGGATCTTCTGAGCAATCTCGGACCAGTTCGCTGTGCCGCACGCACCGCCGTTCCTGAGTCCTTCCTCGACGGCAGCGGAGCCCTCTTCCCCTTGGAGGAACGCCAGCAGGGCGGATGCGTCGAAGACGTTCATGCCGCGTCTTCAGCGTCTGCTCGGTGGCGCCTGTCGGCCAGCAGTTCACCCACGAGGTCAATCCCAGCGAGGTCGGCACGAACGAGCGACTTCAGTTGTTCTCGGCTGACGAGCACCACTCCGCCCGGCGTGTCGATGAGCACAACCGGCGTGCCTTCGACAAGTCCCGCCTTGCCCCGGAGTTCGGCGGGTATGACGAGGCGCCCTCGATCGCCCATCGTCACCGAGTATGTCCCATGCATATCCCGACCGTACCACTTCCGCTTGGTATGTGGGACACGGTCCACAACTCCAGGCGAAGGCCGCACCGACGCCGTCGCGTTAGTAGACCGCTCTACCGCAGGGGAACACAGCCTGGACGCAGCAGACGGCATCGTGGACGGAAGACCACGCAACGGACCTCAAGGCTTCTGGCGAACATTTGCCAGAACCTTGCCGCGGTGAGGGTCGCTGGTTCGAATCCCGTCGTCCGCTCCAAGTAGAACCCCTAGCTCCTGCAGCTCGACGGAACCGGCTCCAGAGACCTGGTTGGCACAACGTTCACCTTGCTTGTCCAGTCCAGCGGAGTGAGGGCTTGCAGCCTTCTTGGCCACTGACCGTATGGAGGGGCACGCTGGTGCCGAAGTGCTCCAGCTAGCTCTTCAGGTGGGCCTGTTCACCAGGCGCACGTTCGGGCACCCCGTGGGCGCTCAGCGCGGCGTCGGTCTACAGCCACCTCGACTGTACTGGACGCGTGACCTGGACGACGAAAGCCGAGGCACTTTGCGGGCAGTGGACTACGGCGCCCACGACACGGCGGCGGCGGCGTTCATGTCCGCGAGCGGTTTCCCGTTCACACTGAGTGGCCCGGAGGCGACTTCTTCCATTGTGGGAGCCTCTGTTCCCCCGAGCTTGATGTGCCCGGCCTGGTAGGCGAGATCGCCGCTCGCCACGGTAGCTACCAAGGCGCCGATCTTCTCGCCCGTCAGCACTCCCCGAGGAGTCACCCAGAGCACCGCCGTGCGCATCGTGGTCTTTTGAGTGCAGTCGACCATGGTGGCATCGAGCGTGTCCTTTGGGTCGAAGACGAACGATTGCACCCGCCAGCGCGGTCCGGTGGGCAGGGAGGCCCGGCTGATGTTGCCCGTCGTCTCGTTGACCATGAGTATTCGCGACGCGGGCCCAATCCCGCACCCGTCGGTGTGGTCGCCAAGCTCGGCAGCAAAGACGTCGCCGTCGGGCGAGACGGCGGTCACCTCGTAGGGAGGCCCGTTGGAGGCGGGTTTGGGCAGCGCCTGCAGCTTGGTCACGGCGCCGCTGAGGCTGACACGCCACAGCTGGGTGCCGGACTTGATGTCCGGCCCCATGATGAAGCCACTGGAATAGCCCACAACGTTGTCGCTCGTGGGGACGGCCACTGACCGGTGGCTCACAGTTCCGTCGACCTTGTAAGTGGTGAGCGTCGAAGGTGAGCTCAGATCCTCGCCGGGCACAAGGACTGCCAGCCCGGAATTGCTCACGGACCAACCCTCGGAGTACTGGACCTGGACTGACCACGACATTCGCCGGTGAGAAACGGTGTCGTACCAGCCGATCGCTCCCCGGCCAGTGTTCGGGTTGCTTTGCTCCCAGCCAAGGTAGCGCCCGCTGGAAGACCACTGGAAGTCCGTCACGGTCATCGGCTTGGCCGTGCCTCTGACGCCGACGGGCCCGATTGCGGTGGGCGCGCCGTTTTGCACGAGTGTCAACTTGCCCGCTGCAAGCACCGCGAGCGCGGGAGTATGTTTTGCGGCCAGCGCCTGGACGGTTTGGGCCGCACCGGTGCCCGACAGCAGAGAGAGGACGAGTACGGCGCTGACTACGCCGGTGAGAGAGTGGCACGCCGCATTGGCCCAGCGTGCGCGGAAGAAACGTGTCAAGTTCACGCGCGCAGTCATATCAGGACTTAACGGCTACATCAATACCGCTAACACATGAGGGCGGCACACACGCTGGTCGAGCGGCCTGGCGCCAGAGCCGCGCCTCCAGCACCTCCGTTGTCGGGGCGAGAGGCCTACAGATCAGGGACTGGCAACGCTCGACGGCCGCCGTCGTCAGATGGACGATTCGTCCGGCACCGACCACGAGGAGGTCGCATACCTCGGACCCGGCGTGCTCGGACGCACCAGCGAGGCCGAGCACGACGTAGCCATCGGGATTGCGAAGCGGTGAACCGCCCGGCGCTACCACCAGCGGCAGATCGGAAGGCGGCACCTCGAGTTGGCGCAACATCGCCCTCGGTCCAGGGCGGACCAACGACCAAGGATCCCCGTGTGCACGGGAATTCAGGGGGTTCCGAAGACCCAGCCCGCGATCGTCAGAACCCGGTCATGATCATCTTCGCGCCGTTACCGGATACTCGATTCGACTCAGGTCCCCGAGAGCGATCGGAGATGCGCGAGACGTCGCGCATCTCCGTGAAACGTCGCTCGCCCACCGTCACTTGAGGATGTCGAGGGTGTTCGTGGCATCGTCGACGAAGTACACGCCTTTTCCCCCAGGTTGGATCGCCAAGCCAAAAAGTGCTCCGGCACCTGCCGGTGAGCCTGAGTTGTCGACGGTCGGCCACTCGGGCTGCCCACCGGTGAGAGTCGACTCGACCATCTCACCGTTGCCACCATTCACGCTTAGCAGGTCGCCATCGATTGCCAGGACGAGACCCAGCGGGGCGCTTAGGAAGTCTCCGGAGGAGACCGTCGTGCCGACTCCGGCGCTCGTGGAGCGGAAGAGGCCGTCTTCGACCGCCGCGATCCGGTTGGTGACGGTATCCGCGACGTAGACGGTCCCGTTCGGGCCGAGTGCCAAGCCCGTCGGGCCGACGACGAGGGCCGCGGGATCGGTCTTCTCGCCGAACCCCGAGGCAATGACCACCCGTTGCAGCACCGTCGGCGGCGAGTTCGTGAGGTCTAGGACCAGTCGTACGACGTTCCCCTTGTGGACCACGGAACCGCCGGCTGCAACGGTGCCGTTAAGCACGTTCGTGACGAAGAGGACGCCGAAGGTTCCTCCGTCGTAGGAGGCCATGTCCCACGGACCGTTGACGTCGTTGCCGCTGATCGTCTCCACGAGCCGGCCGTGGCTGTTCAACACGTAAAGTGCTCCGGCCGTCGCCGTCTTGGCCGTGCCGTCGGTAGTCGGCAGGCTCCCGACGACCACATAGCCGTCGCCGAAGACCGCGAGAGCGGTCGTGAGGCCAAGGCGATTCTTCGTCTGCCCGGCAAGGTTTGCGAAGACCACTGATATCCCTGATGGCGAGATCTCCATGATCGTGGTGCCGGTCCCCTGCAGGTTGTGTGAGTTGTTGAAGTTCGAGATCAGCACGTCTCCAGCGGTCAGATGACCAACGGTCTTCGGCACGACGGCGACTCCATACGGGTTGACGTCGCCGTTCGACGGCACGGTCGAGGCCACCTGACAGACGGTGGTGAACTTCCCGAGGAACCCACCACTTCCCGCCAGCTGCGCTGGGTGGCAATGAGTCAAATGTGAGGTCCTGGTGCTGGCTGGAGACGAGGTCGCGCCCGACGCTGGCGATGTGCCGGTCAGCGCGACGATGACCACGCTCGCACAGGCCCCGCCGAGAACTCTGGCGAGTGCGATTCTTCTGATCTTTCCCATTCTGTTCTCCTCTTGTTCTTAGTGTTGACCGTGGATGGCCGTTCGTTCGCGTGTCGAACTGTTAAGCGTCGGCTTCCCGAACGACTTAGGTCGCGAACTCGGCGGCTGCGCCAACCTGCCTGGAGCGCTGGTCCGGGCTGATTCCCAGCAAAGTGAGATCACTTCCGAGGTCGATATAGGACCTGTTCTCCCTGACTTACGGCTGGCTGGCCGAATTGGATTGTCGGCTCGATCGCGCTCTGGCCCGTCGGACTCTGAGCGGCATGCCCGCGAGAAGCAGCCATCTCGTGCCACAGGCCCCCGTTCAGGTCGAGCCCGTTGCCGTTGGCCTGGCCCGGGGCGGAGTCGCCGATGTAGGTATATAGCGGATGGTGATCGTATGTCGCCTGTATCGAGCCGCCAGACCGCCTGATGGTGCCGAGTTTGCCGGTTACGCCAGGACCGGCCGTCGGTGTCCCGATGACAGGAGGCCAGTAGGCGGCGCAACTCCCGTAGCAACGCGAGTTGGACGGGCTGTCGGGAGCGAACCAGTAGAGCGTGAAGCCCCTGTCGTTCGTGAACACGGTCGTGCCGCCGACCTGCGCGATCATCAGTTCGGTCCGTCCGCCGGCAGACGGCGGGCCGGCACTGCCCGCGGATGTCACGCCGATCCCGAGCAGCGTCACGGCAACGAGCGAGGTCGCCGCAATCGCCGCCTCGAGAAGCCGGACCCTGGGGCGTACTCGTCCAGCGAGATGCCGCGCTCGAGGTGCTGAGCTGGTTCCCAGTCGATCTCGCGGGTCGACTGCGACGAGGGCCAGCACAGCGAACGCAGCCACCTCGATCAACCCAGCCACGATTCCGGCCGTTGTGCGCGTCTCTTTGAAGTTGAACAGACCGGTCCAAAGAGAAAGGAGATAGCCGCCGAGGGTCGATACGGAGAACCCGGCTCCTGTCGCCGCAACGAGCCGGTTGCGGGTCGCTGCGATAAGCACGGCCAAGCCGAAAGCAGCAATGACTTGGAGCAGGAAGAGCCAACCGATTGTCGGGATCGACCGGTAGCCGGTCAGATACAAGTCGAGATGAATGGCCCCGGTCGCAGCGACGAGCCCGGATCCCGCTAGCCGACCGAAAAGCTGCCGATGATCTGTCGCCTGGGGTTCGTAGTGCATCACTGTTCCTACGTTGGTGCCGAGCGGAAGGATTCCTCGGGGTTGGCGATGCTCCCGCGAGTGTGCAGGCACCAACGAAAGCCGCAGGGTCAGGCGTCCCTACCGGACGTCTCATTCGGACGGGTTCCTGCCGCGACGTGTGCGGTGAACGGTGGATTCACGTGGGTTCGGCGTTGACGATCAGCAGGCTGCAGGGCGAGTGACGGCAACCTTGTCTGGGACGCTTCCGAGCACGAAGCGCGTCACGCCGCTCATGCCGCTGTTTCCGACCGCGATCAGGTTTGCACCGACATTTTCAGCGTCGCTGATCAGGGCGTCAACCCTTATGCTCCGACAGGAACGCGAGTTCTGTTGACAGTAGTGACGAAGCGGCGAACTCTGCACGGTAGTCCGTCGCGCACGAGCCATTGTGACCCCATCCCCGGGTTCGATCGTGAGCAGCAGCACCGGCTATTCTCGTTCCCCCTTGATGGCCTCCGCTATGCAGCATTCCCAGTGAGTGAGGAACGACGGGTAGTTCGTCGCAAACCGGTCGAGTTCAGCGTTTGCCTCGCTTCTCAGTGCCGTGAGGTCATAGCTGACCGTCGCCTTCGTTCCGCTTGGAGAGGGTTCGCAGGTGACGGTGACGAGTCCACAGCTCACTTCTGGTGTCGCCACTGCGTACCCAATCGAGTGGCCGAGTTCGCAGCGAGCCACCGTCCATATTGACTCTTGGCCACCGTGAATGGTCCGAAAGACGGTTCCGGGCTCCGTTTCGTCTGCGCTCGGGCTTGGGAAGCTGGGATCCCAGCCATGCGCCCAGGTCCGTTCCCCGCTCGGGGTGAACATGAGGAAGGCTTGTTCTGCAGGAAGAGCGATCTCGACCGTGCCGATCAAGCGCACGCGTCTACAAAGGACGGTGCTCATCAAACCTGACTCCCTTATCGTCTGCTTCGCACAGGTCGTGGCTGTCTGCGGCCGTTAAATCCAAGCCATAGACCTCTTTGAGCCTCTCGACTGTGGCGACGGTCGCGTCGTCGAACGGCAGCTTCTGTTCGAACGCGTGAAGCACGATGCCTTCGAGCAAGTCTCCGAGGGAGAGGTCGAGGTACTCGGCGAGTCCCTTTAGGACCTTCAACAGCCGACGCTCCATCCGGACACCCGATTGGACCCGCTCTACTGTTACCATGGTATTATGGTACCTCAGAGTCCGGCATGCCACCAGGAAGGATGGGCTTGGAGCTGAGTCGCTTGTCCCTTAAGGGCCGCGCCCGAATCCTGTTCTTCGAGAGCCAACTCGTCGACTCGGTCGTCGGAGGTGCTCTCAGTGGAGATGCTTCTGCCAGTCCGGCGGCACGCGGCCGGCCGGACCGGGAACCGGCTGGTCGAGTGGGTGGTGCTCAGGTGCGGCTAAGGCAGGACCGTCACAGAACTGCTCGCTCGCGTAGTTCCAGAACCAGTCCTCGTTGGGCTCGAAGCTCCGGATGACGGTGTGGCCGGAGGCCCGGGCGTGCTTGATGGCGTGCTGGTTCGGGGAAGAGTCGCAACAACCGATGTGACCACACTCGGCGCAACGCCGCAGATGGAGCCACCAGCCTTCACTGGCCAGGCACTCGGCGCAACCGGTGCCGCTGGGCGGCGCTGTCGGGTCAATTCGGGTGTCGGACATCTCTTGAGCCTATGGTCGAGTCTTCATCGACTAGGCCAGGGCCTCTGGTGTTTGGAGGTTACGGGTTGGGGGCGGATCTGCAACTGCCAATCCAGTCGCCTGGAGTCGATCGAAGACGAGCCGGACGGCCGTCGAGCTTCGCCGATTGCAGTCGCCACGCGCTCTATCGAATGGCTCCTGACGTCGCGACGCGGTTGAAACCGCGTGAAGTGTTCGAGACGTTGGACCGCGCAGGAGTTCACCCTGGCGCAGTGGGAGCCCTTCCCCCTCAGCTGACCGCCTTGAACCGGAGCAACATCGCCGTGCAGGAGCTCGTCGTCAAGGGACACCTCGAGCGGGACAGGGAGGCTATCTACCAGGCAGTGGCCCTTGATCCGCTGACTGCTGCGGTTTGCTCCCTGGACGAAATATGGCAGATGACCGACGACATGTTCGGGGCGAACGAGCGTTGGTTGCCGCTATTTGCTTAGGCACGACGAATTTGGGTTCGGGTTCGAACACCGTCGTTAGCTCCCGAGAGACCCCAGTTCAGGGGCTACATCAGTGGCTCCCGGCGTCACCTTTCCCCGCAATGGGGTGCTCATGGTTATAGGTTCAATGACCATGAATCCCGACACAACGAAACCCGACGGCGCCGTCGGTGCCACCGCCCTGGCAGCCAACCCCTACGGTTACTACGACCCCAGTAGCCGGGAGTACGTGATCACCCGCCCGGACACGCCTACGCCCTGGATCAACTACCTGGGACAGGGGCGGTACGGAGGCATTATCTCGAACACCGCCGGTGGCTTCTCCTTTGACCGCGACCCTCGTGACCGCAGGGTGAGCCGCTACCGCTACAACTCGCTCCCGCCGGACCAGCCTGGCCGCTATGTGTATCTCCGCCGAAAGGACACTGGTGAGTACTGGGGCGCGACCTGGCAGCCGGTGCGGGCGCCTTTGGACGGCTACGAGTGCCGTCACGGCGCGGGCTACACGAAGATCACCACCGAGCGAAAAGGCACCTTGGCCGAGATCTTGTACTTCGTGCCTCCCACGCCACCTGACGACCCGTGCCCTGCAGAGCTGTGGGTGCTCCGGCTGGCCAACAACTCCCAGAGCAGCCAGGTGATCCAGACCTTCAGCTACGTGGAGCTGAGCTTCAAAGACGCCTCGAGCGACTTGCACAACCTCGATTGGAGCCAGCACATACTGAGCTCCCGTTATGACGAGGACCGCCATGCCATCGTGGCGGGGACCAGGTTCTCCCCGACAACCCAGTTCTTCGCCTCGGACCGTCCCCCGCTCGGCTTCGACTGCGATCGAGAGGCCTTCGTAGGGCCGTACCGGGGATTGGAGGCTCCGGCAGTTGTGGTCGCGGGCAACCCGAATGGAAGCGAGGCTCCCCGCGGCAACAACATCGGGTCGCTCTACCATGAAATCTGCCTGGAGCCCGGGGCAGAAGCCAGGATTGTCTATGTGCTCGGGATCACTGACACTCCCGGTGACATCAGCACAGTTACGGGGCGCTACCGTGACCCGGCCGAGGTAGGGCTCGCCCTTGAGGCCCTCCGCTCTGACTGGGAAGCCTACTTCGAGGCTTTCAGCGTGCAGACCCCGGACGCTGACACCACCGCAATGCTCAACTGTTGGAGCCCGCTGCAATGCCGCACCGCGCTGCACTGGTCACGTTTCGTGTCGGGATATGAGACCGGCCTTGGACGAGGGATCGGTACTCGCGACACGGCCCAGGACGCGTTAGGCGTGGTCCACGCCGCCCCCGGCGAAGTCGCCTCCCGCACGGAGCGGCTGTGGGGGGTGCAATTCGCAGACGGGCACACTTGGCACCAGTTCTTCCCTCTCACCGGCAAAGGTGGACCAGGTCTGGCCGCCGAAAGGCCCACTTGGCCCCAATGGTTCTGCGACGACCACCTGTGGCTGGTCCTAGCCACCTGTGCCTATCTGGAGGAGACCGGCGACTACGCGTATCTGGAACGCAGGGTTCCTTATGCACAAGAAGAGGCGGTCGGCTCACCGCGCACCGGGCAAGCCAGCAGCGAACCGGGCCACGTGGGGACTGACGACACGATCTGGGGGCACATGATGGCTGGCTTGGGCTTCACCCTTGCCAATCGGGGCCCGCACGGTCTCCCGAGATCTGGCTTCGCCGACTGGGACGACACCTTGAACGTCGATCACGGCTCGGGCTTGGCCGAGAGCGTGTGGTGTGCAATGCAGTTCTGCCGCGCGGTGCTGGAACTGGCGGAGCTGGCGGACCATCTGGACCGCCCAGAGGAGGCGACGCGCTTTCGGAGGTTGCACGACGAGATGGCGCACGCGATCAACGCCTGTGCTTGGGACGGGTCCTGGTACGGGCGCTCCTTCGACGATGAGGGCAGGTTGCTCGGGGTGTCTTCGGAGGATCGCCACCGAATCAATCTGATCCCGCAGAGCTGGTGTGTGATCGGCGAGGTTGCCCCGCTCGAGCGGGCCAAGCTTGCTATGGCCTCGGCTCACGACCTCCTGGGCACTCCCTATGGGCCCAGCTTGATGTGGCCGCCCTACGACGGAGGCGACCCGCGGGTGAATGGGACGTGCACCTTCCCGCCAGGCGCCAAGGAAAACGGCGGGATCTTCTGCCACGCCGCTGCCTGGTCGGTCGTCGCCGCCGCCCAGCTGGGCGACGGTGACCGGGCGTACGAGTACTATCGCCAGCTTCTCCCGTGGTCCCGGCCTGATGTCGAGCGGTCAGCGGTAGAGCCCTACGTCTACTGCCAGAACATCTGCGGGCCTGCCCATCCCCAGTACGGCTTGGGGCGCAACGCCTGGCTCACTGGCGCGGCGGCATGGATGTACGTCGCGGTCACCCAGTGGATCTTGGGTATCAGGCCCACCCATGCCGGGCTCCAAATAGCCCCGGCCATTCCGTCTGCCTGGTCCGGGTTCTCCGCAAGGCGCTTGTTCAGGGGCACCTGGTACGAAATCACCGTTACGCGGCAGGGTCCCGGAAGCGGGGTTTCGCTCACAGTGGACGGCAGGCGGGTCCCGGGAGACGTGGTGGCGCTGGTGGCACCGGGGACCTCACACGTCGTGGTGCTGGCCACCCTTGGTGAGTAGCGGCTGTCATCTTCAATCTGGCGATGGCGTCGTCCGAGCGGGTCTTCGCCATGTCCTCACTTGCGGATTCCGAGGTGGCCTCGGCAATCGCGGTGCCCACTGCAACGTCGTAACCTCAAACTGCTCCTTGTCCTTCTCCTGCTGATTATCGTTTCGGGTTAGCCAAACGAAGCGACGGCAGCCAGCCGTCGCCAGACAGAAACGGAAAATGACCCAACGTGACGCGCCACCTTCCTGTCGAGAACCGCTATGACTCCATGACCTACCGTCGCTGCGGACGCAGCGGCCTGCTGCTGCCCGCCCTGTCGCTCGGGCTCTGGCAGAACTTCGGCGACGACCGGTCGCTCGACGCCCAGCGCGCCATCCTGCGCCGGGCCTTCGACCTGGGTATCACCCACTTCGACCTGGCCAACAACTACGGGCCGCCGTACGGGAGCGCCGAGTCCAATTTCGGTCGGATCCTTCACTCCGACTTCCGTGACCACCGCGATGAGCTGGTCATCTCGACCAAAGCCGGTTGGGACATGTGGCCGGGCCCGTACGGCGATCTCGGCTCCCGCAAGTACCTCTTGGCCAGCTTGGATCAGAGCCTTCGCCGTATGGGTCTCGACTACGTCGACATCTTCTACCACCATCACTTCGACCCCGACACCCCCCTCGAAGAGAGCCTCGGGGCGCTCCACTCCGCGGTCCAACAGGGCAAGGCCCTCTACATCGGGATCTCCTCGTACTCCGGTCAGCGCACCCAGGAAGCCGTCACCATCCTCAGCCGGCTCGGTACCCCGCTGCTCATCCACCAGCCGTCGTACTCGATGCTCAACCGATGGATCGAAGGCGACCTTCTCGACGTCCTGGGGACCGAAGGCGTCGGGTGCATTGCCTTTTCACCGCTAGCCCAAGGCCTCCTCACCGACCGATACCTCAACGGCGTCCCCGAAGGTTCGCGCGCGTCGAGGGATGGTTCGCTGTCCCACGGGATGCTCAACGACGAGAACCTGGCACGCGTGCGAGCCCTGCACGACATCGCGCAACGACGCGGACAGCTCTTGGCCCAGATGGCCATCGCCTGGGTACTGCGTGAAGCGCGAGTCACCTCAGTCTTGATCGGTGCGAGCAGCGTCACCCAGTTGGAGCAGAACGTCGCGGCACTCGACCACCTCGGCTTCTCCGCAGACGAACTCGCCGAGATCGACAGGCATGCCGTCGAAGGTGGCATCGACCTGTGGCGCGCTCCCGCCACCAGCTGAACCAGACGTCGGGGTTCGCCGCCGAACGCCGTAGGTGTCCAAGGCGGTCAGCCGAGAAGCGCTCGGCGGCGTTCTCCTCTACGAGGTCGAGGGCGACGCTTACCCGATCTCGGCGTAGCGCTCGAGATCGGCGAGCAGCTTGTCCTTGGCGCCGGACGGCAGCCATGAGATCTCGATCGCGTTGCGTTGCAGCTGTACAAGCTCGGCAGGTCCCAGACCTGCCGCCTCCTGCAAGACGACAAGGTTGTCGGTGACGTAGCCCCCGAAGTAGGCCGGATCGTCGGAGTTCACCGTGACCCGAATGCCGAGCTCGAGTAGCCGCTTGATCTCGGCTGCCTTGAGGTCGCCAGTCACCCACCGGTTGGATATCGGACATACCGTGAGCCCGAGCCCACGACGCCCGAGTTCGCTGGTCAGCTCCTCGCTCTCGAGGACGTTCACCCCGTGGTCGATCCGGTCCACCCTGATGACCTCGAGACACTGGCGAATGTGCTCGACCGCGTGCTTCTGGTCGACGTCGCAGTGCATCGTGATCTGGTAGCCCTCCGACCGGGCGCGCGCGAATACCTCGGCGAACTTGGTCGGAGGGTTGTCCCGCTCGTCGGAGTCCAAGCCGACGCCGGCGATCCACTCCCGATAGGGCAGGGACTGCACCAAGGTCGCCATCGCGTACTCGGCCGAGCAATCGCGCAGAAAGCACATGAGCAGCTCGGCGCGCAGGCCCAGCTGTCGGCGCGCGGCAACGACCGCCTGCCGCAGCCCACCGACGATCGTGCCGAACGCGACGCCGCGGGAGGTATGTGCCTGGGGATCGAAGAACATCTCTACGTAGCGAACGTTCTCGTCGTGTGCCCGTCGAAGGTATGCCCACGCCAGGTCGTGGAAGTCGTCCGCTGTCACGAGCACCTCCATTCCCTCGTAATAGCTGACCAGGAAGGACGTCAGGTCGTTGAAGCGGTAGGACGCGCGCAGCGCCGCGACATCGGCGTAGGCAAGCCGGGTTCCGTTGCGCTCCGCGAGGGCGAACCTGAGCTCCGGTTCGAGCGTGCCCTCGATGTGCACGTGCAACTCGACTTTGGGCAGGCCACGTATGAAAGCAGCGATGTCGTTCATCGGCTCACCGTACCCGCCCGAGGTGTATTGGGCTCGACCGCATGGGCTGCGAACGTGGCAAGGGTCGCGAGTTCGACTCCCGTCGTGCGCTCCATCGACCTAGTTCAAGGTCAGGGGCCACTTCAATGTCTCTCAGTGTCAGGGTCGCGCCGGTCGTGACGTCAATCTGCTATAGGATGCTCCGACCCGGCGGCACGAAGCGCTCCTGTTGGCGTCACGTTCTCCTTGCTGAGCGGTCCTACCTACCCACCTCGAAAGGCCTCTACATGACTCGCAGTCGTTCGCTCCTGATTGGTGCCGTGTTGTTCGGTGCTCTGGCGATCCCGGCCACCGGCGCTCACGCAGCTACGACCCCGCATACAGCCATGGGCTCCGACAGTTGGAAGAGCGCCGTGAGCGGTGTCTGGGGTGTGGCCGCCAACTGGACCAACGGGATCCCGACCTCCACCGACAATGTCTACATCACGGACCCGGGCACCTATACCGTGACGCTCGCGCCGTGGAGCATTGGCACCGCCGATCCCAACAGCAACGGCGCAAACGTGAATTCGCTCACTTTGGGCGAGGCAAGCGGGACGGGAACACAGACTCTGGTCGTTGCGGGGCAGGGCAGCACGTCGAACAGCAACGAACAGCTCAACGGGGTCTTCTTGAACGTTGCCAGCACCAGCACTATCACTGCTCACGGCAACCTCGTTCTTGACTCGACCGACGGCGGTTCGACGCTTCCGGGGAATCCATCCGGCGGTTCCGCGGCAGTCTCCGGGGCAAGCATTCTCAACCGTGGCAGCGTCGAAACCCTCATTCAGGACCCCAAGAACAAATACTCGAACTTCACGCAGTTCGAAGCCCCCTTGACCAACGAGGCGCGGGCGAGCGTGCGCGACAACTCAGGTCTGCTCGAGGCAACGGCGATCACCAACGACGGCACTTTCACAGTCGCACCGGGCGCTTCACTGAGCGTCGTCGCGCTGCAGGGTGTCTACGGAGACCCGGCAAGCTTTACGAACAACGGGGAGCTCGTGAACGGTGGGACGGTCACGGCCAACCAGGTCGCGGGGACCGTAACCTGGACGCAGGCTGGCGGTCCGATCAAAGGCCACGAGATCGTTCTGCAAGGCGGTGCGACGCTGGTCGACAAGACGGGAGCAGGCCAGTTCCTGATCAACTGGATAGCCGCCAAGATCTCCGGCACGATCCCTGCAGGCCAGAAGATCACAGTGGTGGGAGAGGCATACAACTCCAATGGAGACAATTACAACGGCACTACTCTGGGATTGGGCGGCACCGTCGTCAATGACGGCACGATCGTGCTCGACGCGCAAGGGTCGGGCAACAAGAGCGGCGGCCCCGCGATCGTCACCGGCGGCTCGATCCGGAACAATGGCACGATCATGGCCGAGGTCCAGGATCCGTCGTGGACGGTCCAATATCAGGCCGGGCTCCAGAACACCCACGCGGGCGCACTGACGGTGACGGGCGGCACGTTCAACGATGATGGTGGTTCCCCCGTGACCAACGACGGGACCGTAAAGATAGGCCCCCGAGCCCTGTATCTTCTTCAAGAAGGTGCGGCGTTCACGAACAAAAGGGACGGCACGATCGTGCCGCAGATCGCGAGCACGAAGAGCTTCGGGCAGTTCCAGCTGATCAACCCCTGCTGTGCAGGCGCGGGAGAGTTCACCGCCGGCGGCAGCCTTCTTCCTACGCTCGTGGGCGGGCACGCGCCAGCCGCCAACACGGAGTTCCAGTTGTTCTTACTCTCTGGCGGGACCTTCAAGGGCACCTTCGGTCGCCTCGGCAAGAGCTTCACGGCCGACTACTCCAACGAGTCTGCGAGCCCCGCCTTCGTTGGCGCCATCTTTGACAAGTCGAGCAAGAAACGGAAGAGCTGACGCCTTGAGGAGTCATACGTAGATGCTCGGCGGCCGTGTTGGCGCGCTCCAAGCCCTCTGACCGAGGCGCCCTTTGTCCTTGCTGATTCGGGCGCCTGAGGGAGCCGGCCCTCAGCACCCACCGTGAGCAGCCAGGATCGCTCGCACCGAACGATCCACGTCATCTTGGTCGGTTCGCCAGTTGCAGACGGAGATCCTCATGGCCGCGGCGCCCCGCCATACCGTCGCGCTGGGAAAGCAGGTGCCTTCGCGCTGGACCATCTGGATGACCTCACGGGTGTGATCGTCGTCGTCCTGGCCAACCGCGCCGGTGAACCTGACGACGACCTGGTTGAGGTCTTGGTGCATGACGTGGACACGATCCTCTTCGCGGAGGGACCGGGCATATCGCTCCGCCATCAGGCAACACCGGTCCACCAGCTCCGCAACCCCGCCGACGCCGAGCTGGCGGAGGGCGGCCCACACTGGCACGGCGCGGGCCCGCCTGGAGAACTCGGGGTTGTAGTCCACCGGGTTGCGGAGGTTCTCCTCGTCGCCGGCCGGCAGGTAGGAGGCGCGGACTGTCATAGCGCGCCGGTGCGCCTCTGGGCGGGCGCAAATCGCCATGCCACAGTCGTAGGGGACGTTGAGCCACTTGTGGGCGTCGGTCGCCCACGAATCGGCGCGCTCTACACCGCTCAGCAGATGGCGGCGCGACGGGTCGGCTCGTGCCCAAAGGCCGAACGCCCCGTCTACGTGGAGCCAGATGTCGTCGCTATGTCGTCGGTCGATGATGTCCCGGATGGCGCCGACGGGGTCCACGGCACCCCCATTGACGTTGCCCGCTTGTGCGCACACGATCGTAGGTCCGCTCACCTGGGCGAGAACGGCCTCGAGGGCCCCTGGGAGCATGCGGCCGGCGTCGTCCACGTCGACGGCTCGGATGGCGCGTGATCCGAGCCCGATGAACCGAAGACCACGGTCGATCGTGCTGTGACGTTCTGCACCGGCGACCACACTCACGGGCGGGGCGCCGACAAGCCCGTCGGCCTCGACGTCCCAGCCGTGGGCGGCGAGCACGTGGGTGCGGGCCGCTGCCAGGCCGACAGTGTTGGCCATTTGGGCGCCGGTAACGAAACCGACCGAGCAGGTCGGCGGTAGGCCAAGAAGCTCCAGAACCCAGCGGGAGGCGACCTGCTCGATCATGCACACAGCTGGGCACGGCTCAGTCATCCCCGCATTTTGGTCCCACGCGCTCACGAGCCAGTCAGCAGCGATCGACGCGGGCAGCGCACCTCCCATTACCCACCCGAGGAACCTCCCCGAGCCCGTCGCCATCAGCCCGGGCCCGGAGCGTTCGGCGAGCATGCGCACCACGGCCTCGGCCGGCTCGCCTAGGACGGGAAGCTCTTCGTCGAACGCCTCGAGCATTGCCGCGCCGTCGGCCTCTGGGCGAACCGGCCGGTGGTCAAGGGATGCCAACCACTGCTTCGCCTCCACGACCGCCGCGTCCAGTGGACTCTCGAACTCGGCCTTGAGCACGCATCGCCTCCGGATTTCATGAGAGCTCCGCGGCGAGTACCGCGGGCTGATAGTTCTCGCCAGTTGAGCAGCTTTTCGACCACGAGGCGATTGGACCTGTCCTGCGTGCCAACCGCTGACAGCGCTGTCATCCGCCCGCCATCGCACCGATGACGAAGAAGGGTTCGGCTCCGGTCACGACGGCGTCGGGAAGAGGCGCGTCCGGGGACTCGTGTGACAGGTCGTCCTCGCAGGCAAAAAAGCGCACGAACGCGCGCCGCTTCTGAGCAACTGGGTCGCGGATGGTCCCCTGAAGCACGGGATAGCGGGCTTCGAGAGCGTCCAACAGCGATCGTTGGGTGGGCACACCGGTGACCTCGACCTGCACCTCCAGGCCGACATGTGCGAGCGTCCGCAGGTGCGCCGGCAGCACAACCCTGATCACGGCAAAGTCTGGACTTCGACCGACAGCACCGCCGGCAGGTCCCTGACGACGGGCGCCCAGCTGTCGCCGGCGTTGGCCGAGGCGTACACCTGACCGCCCGTTGTGCCGAAATAGACGCCGCACTCGTCCATCGAGTCCACGGCCATAGCGTCGCGGAGCACATTCACGTAGCAGTTCCTCTGTGGCAGCCCGTTGGTGAGTGGCTCCCATTCGTTGCCGCCGGTCCGGCTGCGGTAGACACGCAGCTTGCCGTCGGGCGGGAAATGCTCCGAGTCGCTCTTGATGGGGACGACGTAGATGGTTTCCGGTTCGTGGGCATGGACGTCTATGGCGAAGCCGAAATCGGTCGGGAGGTTCCCGCTGACCTCTACCCAGGACTCGCCGGCGTCGTCGGTGCGCATGATGTCCCAGTGCTTTTGCATGTAGAGCACGTTTGGACGCGATGGATGCATCGCGAGGCGGTGAACGCAATGGCCGACCTCCGCGTCCTCGTCCGGGATGGTCCCGGAACGAAGCCCCCGGTTCTTTGGTCGCCACGTCCTGCCGCCGTCGTCGGTGCGGAACACGCCAGCAGCCGATATCGCGACGAATACGCGATCAGGATCGCTCGGATCCACGATGATCGTGTGCAGGCACATCCCACCGGCTCCCGGCTGCCATGAGTGTCCCGTGTCATGGCCGCGGAGTCCGGCGAGCTCCTGCCAACTCTTACCGCCATCGGTCGAACGGAAGATGCCTGCGTCCTCAACGCCGGCAAGGATCGTGTCGGGATCGCTCAACGATGGTTCAAGGTGCCATACCCGTGCGAATTCCCACGGGTGCGGCGTGCCGTCGTACCACTGGTGAGTGCCGGGCACGCCCTCGTACTGGAACTGGTTGCCCACCGGCTCCCAGGTCGTTCCACCATCGTCCGAGCGTTGGATCAGCTGCCCGAACCATCCCGTGGACTGTGACGCGTAGAGCCGGTTCGCGTCAACGGGAGAACCGTTGACGTGGTAGACCTCCCAGCCCCCGAAGAAGGGACCATTGATGTCCCAAGCCTCGCGCTTGCCATCCGACGTCAGCACAAACGCGCCCTTTCGTGTCCCGACCAGTACTCGTACACCGCTCACCTGTACTCCTCTCCAAGCTTTGGGAAGGGTCTCGCCGGTCCGAAGGGGAGTGACGGCGAGGCGTCCTTCATCCGATCACACGGGTAGAGACTCAACTCTCTCGATTTCATCACGGCTGCAGAAACGTAGAATGGTGCCCCAACGAAGTCTCGGAATGATGGAAGTATCGACACCAGCTGAAATTCCCCCCTTGACACCCGTTCGGCGGACGGAACACCGGATGATGCGCCCGACCGAACGTGCCCTGGCCGAGCAGCTCGGCCTCCCCAAGAAGATTGTAGGCAACCGGCTTCTTCCAGACCAGGGTCGTGCGCGAATTGATCCCGTCACGAGCCCAGCTCGGTCCCGCGCACTTCGGGTCTGGGGGGCGCTCGCCTGAGGCGCATCGTGCGATGCGCCTCACTGTGTCACGGCCCGATGTCCTCCCCGAGGTACGCCATGCGCACGCGGTCGTCGCGCAGCAAGACGGCCGCCGAGTCCTGCAGCACAATCTTGCCTGTCTCGAGCACGTAGCCGCGGTCGGCCAACTGGAGGGCTTTGGCAGCGTTCTGCTCGACCAACAGGACCGTGACACCCTGGTCCCGGATCGTCTTGATGATCTCGAAGATCGTTTGGACGAACAGCGGGCCCAGCCCCATTGATGGTTCGTCCAAGAGCAGCAGCCGCGGCTCAGCCATGAGTGCGCGGCCGATGGCGAGCATCTGCTGCTCACCGCCCGAGAGGTTCCCGCCCTGCTGCTTGCGGCGCTCCTTGATGATCGGGAAGAGGTCGAAGACCTGGTCTGTTTTCGCTGCTTGGCCGTGAGGCTTGTTATAGGCACCGATCTCGAGATTCTCGAGCACCGTCATCTGCGGGAAGATCCGGCGCCCTTCAGGCACGTGACTGATCCCGAGCTCGACGGTCTTGTGTGCCGCGAGACGCGAGATGTCAACACCGTCGAACCGGACCGTGCCCAGCGATGCGTGATGCAGCCCCGATATCATCCGGAGCGTGGTCGTCTTGCCGGCGCCGTTCGCGCCGAGCAGAGTGACGATCTCGCCCTGATCGACATGGATCGTGAAGTCGTGCAGAGCCGGGACGGTGCCATAGCGGACCTCCGCGCCTGTGACCTCGAGCAACGCCATCAGAGCACCTCCGCCCCGGTGTCGTCTGCGCTGTCGGGCGCGCCTAGGTAGGCGTTGATCACGACTGGGTCCTTCTGGATCTCGGCCGGTGAGCCTTGCGCTATCACCTGACCGAAATTCAGCACGATGATCCGCTCGGCAACGGACATCACGAGCTTCATGTCGTGTTCGATCAAGAGCACGGTGACACCCAACTTGGAGCGCACATTGCGGATCAGCTCCCCGAGCTCGACTTTCTCGGCCGGGTTGGTCCCCGCTGCGGGCTCGTCCAGCAGCAGCACGTCGGGGTTCGTCCCGAGGGCCCGCGCGATCTCGAGGCGCCGGCGGTCCCCGTAGGGCAGCGAGCTCGAGATCTCGTTCGCCCGTTTCGTCAATCCGACGAACTTCAGGAGCTCCAGCGTCCTGAGATCGCTCTCGTGTTCCTCCCGCCGCGTCCGGGGCAACCTGAGCATGGCGCCGACGGCTCCGGTGTGCTGTTTGGACTCGACCCCGATCTTCACGTTCTCGAACGTCGTCAACGCACTGAACATCCGGGAGGTCTGGAAGGTTCTCGCCACCCCGAGCCGGTTCACCTTGTACGGCTTGCGCCCGATCACGCTGATCGCGTGCCCGTTCGCAGGGGTGAAGAGTATCGAGCCCTCCTGCGGCGTGTACACACCGGTCAGGCAGTTGAACAACGAAGTCTTACCGGCACCGTTCGGGCCGATGATCGACAGGATCTCGCCGCGGCGCAAGCTGAGCGACACGTCGCTCAGGCTGGTGACACCGCCGAACTTGAGGGTCACGTGCTGGATCGAGAACACGAGATCCTCTGCGTGTTCCGGGGCCACCTCGGGCATCAGGTCGGTCATTGCGTCTCCGGGCCTATGTAGCCGGGCTCGTCAAGGGACAACTTTCCGTAAGAGGACGGCAGTGTCTCTCCCATTGACGTGCTGCGTACGGGGCCGCCCGGACTTTCCGCATGTCCTACGCCCTCCTCGGTGAGCAGGATCTCCCGACGCCGGCGACGCGAGGGTATGATCCCCTGCGGCCGGAAGATCATCATGAGCAAGAGCAGGGCTCCGAGGTAGATGAACTCGTCCTGGAACTGGTAGTCCTGAAACGAGCGGACCTGGAGGTACTGGGGCAACCACTGGATTGCAGCTGCGCCGATTATCGCACCCGCGATCGAACCCATGCCTCCGAAGATCACGAAGACCAGGATCAGGATCGACGTCTGCACGATGAAATCGTTCGGCACCAGGCTCTGAACCTGGCTCGCGAAGAAGACGCCGGCAAACCCGGAGGTCGAGGCCCCGATGGCGAATGCCATGACCTTGTACTTCAGGGCGTTTATGCCCATGGAGTCAGCCGCGACCTCGTCCTCTCGGATCGCTGTCCAGGATCGTCCCACCCGGGAATGCTCGAGGAAACTGAACGCCACCGTGAAGACGACCGCAACCCCGAGGATCAGGTAGTAGTAAGGCAGCACCGTCCCTGTCCAGCCGTAGTTGACCGAGACGAGATTGGTCTGTAAGTGCACGGAGAACTGCGGGATGACACCCGGGGTTCCTGCCGGTCCGCCGGTGACCCCGTGGAGATTGTTCGCGATGATCTCGATGATCTCCCCGAATCCCAAGGTCACGATCGCGAGATAGTCCCCGCGGAGTCGAAGCGTGGGAGCTCCGATCAGGACTCCGGTGAGCATCGCGGCCAAGATCGAGAAGGGGATGACCCAGAAGGGGTTGAGGATGAACGGCGGCTGGATGGGCAGTGCGCCGGTGAAATAGGCCGTGGTGTAGGCGCCGATCGCCCAGAACGCGACGTAGCCAAGGTCGAGGAGGCCGGCGAAGCCGACGACGACGTTGAGGCCCATGGCGAGCAGCACGTAGATCGCCACCTGGGTCGTGAGGATCGACTGGATTCCCGGGTCCATGTGCAGAGGCCATTGGATGGCCACGAGGAGGGCCGCAATCGTGATCGCAGTCTTTCCGTATGCGAACTTCGCCTGTCTGGTGATCCCCGCGAATTCGTATTGGCCGGCGCGCGCCGGGTCCGACCCCCCGACGGCACGCACGAGGTCAGCTACCACCCAGACCAGGGCGCACGCGAGGACGATCGCACCGATGCCCATCACGGCGAGCCCTACGGGGCGGCTGTGAGGCAGGACGTGGATGGAGGCGAACCAGTGTGCGACCGAATGCGGTGTCGACGCGCGCCAGGAGGCCCACGAGGTCCACATCAGCCACCCGTAAGCGAGGAGGATGACGCCCGCAAGCCCGGCGAGCCCCCGGCCTCGCCGGGGGACGAGCAGCTTGTGGACAATGGCGAGGCCGAAGAGAAGGCCCTCGAGCACTGTCAGGCCGAGAGCGAGCCAAAGGAGCAGGAAGCCCAGGGTCCGGTCGTGCGGCACCGCTCCGATCGTGTTCAGGTACTTCGAGACAGGGTTGTGCATCCAAGCGAGAACCCCGTACAGGGCGACGAGCCCGTAGCCGGCAGGTCTTGTGATCCGCGGCGAGCGTGACTCGAACAGATAGACGACCAGCTCCATCGCCGCGAACGCGAAACCGATCTGGACGCAGACGCCGCCCTTCCACGTGTCGTTCGGTGAGATCCACGAAACCCAGATGAAGCCGAATGCGACGATCGCCAGGTCGATGGCCAGTCGTATCCTTCGCAGTGCGGCCACCCGGACGATCGACGAGCGGAGGCGGGCGGCTCTCGAGCTTGCCCCACTGCCGACAACCTGCCAGGTCGTCAAGATGCTGAACAGGGCGGCACCGAACCCGAGGAACCAGAACAGCCTGGGGATCTGCAGCGAGCCGGTGAACCCTGAAGTCGGCGCGGCGTTCGTCCCGGGGGGTCCGGTCATTATCGCGAGGATCAGTGCAGCCGCTATGCAAACACCGAGCCGCCGCGCAGCTGCACTGGCGGCGAGGCGCGCAAACTGGGTTGAGAGCGGAACCCGCGCCGGTTTGTCGACGGGGCTGGGACCCGGGCGCGCCTCGGTGTCGAGGCCGGTCGGCGTCATGCTTCCCTCCCCAAGCGCTCACCCAAGATGCCGGTCGGGCGGAACAGCAGGAGCATGACCAGGACGCCGAAGGCGACGACGTCCTGCCATTCAGCAGACATCCAGCGCAGCGGGATGCTCTCGAACACCCCGAGCAGCAAGCCGCCGATCATCGCTCCCCGGATGTTGCCGATGCCCCCGAGGACCGCGGCGGTGAAGGCCTTCAATCCCGGTACGAAGCCCATTGTGTAGATGACGCCGAACTGCAGGCCGAAGAGGAAGCCTGCGGCGCCACCCATGAGCCCGCCGAGCACGAAGGTAAGTGCGATCGTCCTGTCGATGTGCACACCCATGAGGCTTGCGGTCTCGGCGTCCTGGGCGACCGCCCGGATACCTTTGCCGAGCTTCGTCCGGTTCACGACGGTATCGAGCACGAGCAGCAGAACGAGTGCGGTGACCATGGTCAGGATCCAGTCGGACTGGACACCGACTCCGCAGAGGGAGAAAGCGTTGCCTTGGATCACAGTGGGCGTCTGGATGAACGCCGTGTAGCGCCCGAACTCCTTGCCCGCGATGTTGTAGAGGAAGAAGGACGCGCCGATAGCACTGATGAGGTACGTGAGTCTGGGTGCGTTGCGCTTGCGCAAGGGTCGGTACGCGACCCGTTCGAGCACGAAGGCGGTTGCACCGCCGGCGAGGGCTCCGGCGACTATTCCGACGAGCATGAACCCGATCGCCCAGAATCCCGCCGGTGTGGACGTGCCGAGGACCGCCCGCATGGCGAACAGGCCACCGAACCCACCGGCCATCACCACTTCGGAGTGAGCGAAGTTGATGAGCCTGAGCACGCCGTAGACCAGGGTGTAGCCGAGCGCGATGAGCGCGTAGAGGAACCCGTTGGCTAGACCGCCAACCACGAGCGAGACCCAGATGTTGTTGTGCGCTATGAACGCCGGGCAATGCATGCGTTCGGTTCACTCTCCTCAGCCTTGCGCAGCAGATTACTCAGTTGCAGCGAAAGGGCCGAATCATGGAAAAGCCGGGCACCCCGCGGAGTCGCGGAGTGCCCGGCTCGTTCACACGTTGCTGAGTGGTACTACTCGAGCCCGAGTTGGACCAGGGTGCCGTGTTGAACTTGGTTCACGTAGATCGCGTTGCCCTTTATGTTCCCGTTGGACGTGAAGGAAATCGTCTTGGTGAGGCCGACGTAGGTGATCTTGTGAAGGCCGGCGACCACCGCGGCGCGGGTGATGGCCATCGTACCGGTCTTGCCGGACGAGAGGAGCTTCATCTCGGAGATGATCGTGTTCGCTGCATCGAACGCCTCAGCTGAGTAGATGGCCGGGGCGAACTTCGCGATCTTCTTGAAGCCCGCGGCGAACGTGTTGTCAGCGGCGCTCTTGCCGATCACTGCGCAGGCGCAGGTGGCGTACACGCCACTGGCGGCGCTCGCCGGGTTGGTGCCTGCTATGAGCGAGATGCTGTCACTTCCGTCACCGCTCATCACCTTGCCCTTGTAGCCCGCCTTGTGCAACGCGCCGAGCAGCAGGCCGAGGTCGCAGTAGTAGCCGCCGTAGAACACCATCTGTGGGTTGGCACTCACGACGGTGGCCGCGTCATCGGGGTACTGCGTCGGGCTCGCGGTCCCGTCGCTGCACTGGGTAGTGCCCGGGAACGAGTTGGTGGTCACCTTTGCGCCGTCCTTCTTCGCCTGGCCGGCAAAGGCGCCGGCAAGGCCCACGCCGTACGTGCCGGCGTCGTCGACGACGTACAGCTTCTTGAGCTTGAGCGTGTTGACGACGTAGTTGGCGTCAGCTGGTCCCTGAACGCCGTCGTCCGCGACGACCCGGAAGAAGTTCTTCCATCCGAAGCTGGCGAGCGCCGGCAGGGTCGCCGACGGGCTCACAGTCGCAAGGTGGTTCGCGCTGAAGGTCGGCTCGGCAGCCTTGGTGGCACCCGAGAAGGCGGGGCCGACAACGGCGATGACCGACTTGTTGGAGACGAGCTCCTGGGCGTCGGTCGGCGAAAGCGTCGCCGAGCCCTGGTCGTCCTTGGCGATGTACGTGAGCTTGAACGGAAGGTTGCCGAACGCCGACTTCCCGGAGTTCGCCTGGCTGATCGCGTACTGGACCGCGTATGCCATGTTCAGACCGAGCTGCGCGTTCCCACCCGAAAGCGGGCCTTCGTACGCAAGATCGAACGTCGGCTTTGCTGTGGTCTGGTGCTTGGCGTTTGCGAACGCCGCTCCGCTCAGACCGGCAAGCACGAGTGCTCCGACCACGAGCGGCACGGCGGCCTTGATGAGCAACTGCCTCATGAGGTCTCCTCCACTTAGGTATGCACTTGGGGAGCTCCCGTTTGCCCCCCCAGTACCTGTCCACGGACAGTGCGGAAACCTTACTGTGTCAGTGACAATTGAACAAGCCGGGACGTAACCAAGACGTAACCGAGCAGCAACACAAGTTCTGAGGGGAGCGTGCCTACGCCGATCGCGTTAGCGGGAAACGGCGGATAATCGGAATTCGAGAACGACCTGCCCGTTTGGCTCGGCGCCAAGTCCGTCTCCGAGTCGCCGGGCCGCGGTCCTCAGTTGATGATCGTGACGAGCGTCCCGTAGGCGAGGTAGGGCCAGGCGCGAGCTGCATCAGCGAGCGGCAGCTCGACGCAACCGAGGCTCTGCGGGATGCCGTAGTCGGCGCGATCCATGTAGTGCACCGCGTCGTTGCCGTTGAAGTACGCGATGTACTGGACCAGGTCCGCATAGCGCCGCCCGTCCGGGTTCGTGCCTCGCATGACCTGTCGCCGAAGACGCGTGTAGACGGGGAACGTGCCGTCGGGCGTCGGAGACCCGGCGATGCCGGTGTTCGCGAGACTGCGAAGGACGACGCCCCCGTCGTGGTAGATCGTGAGCGACTGCGGGTCCGCTTTGTCAGCGATCGCGTAGTTGTACCCGCCGGTGTTGACGGTGTTCGCGGCAAGGGCGTCGATCAGGGAGGTCCACACCCCGGCTTCGACGTCTCCGTTCGGCACGAGACCATGGTCGGCCTGGAAGGACATGATGAGCCCGCGCGTGAAGGTGTTGTCGATACCGGGCTGCCACATCGCGCGCAGCCGAGCTGGCCAGCCATTGTCCCGCCAGGAGTAGCGACCAGAGGGCGGGTTGTAGAGCGCAGCGAGCTGGGCACCGGTGTTGCTCGGCTCGATCGGTGTGCCTGTCGGCGTCCAGGCGAGCGGTGAGTAGCCGAGCAGGGAGAGGAGCTCCTGGAGACGGACGACTGATCCGTTCGCGACCCGGAACTGCTCCATAACGGATTGGCTGAGCTGGCCGCCGCCTGAGCCGACGACTCCAGCGGGACCTCCTGGCACGGTGATGGCGATCTCGCCAAGTGGCGCGAGATCGGTACTCGGCGTGAAAGTGAGCGTCGCTCCGCTTGCTCGCCAAGACCCGGCTGTCGTCGGGCTGAGGATCGGCAGGGGGGAACTTCTCGAGAGCGGGGAGGACAACGTGATGGTGATCGGTGCACTCGCGGAGACTCCTGTCGTTCCGTTCGCCGGAGCGATCGAGACGACCCTCAGCGCCGGAGGAGCGGCACTCGTGCTCCCTGGGGATCGGCCGGATTGGTGGCTGTGTCCTTTCGCCTTGGGCGACGTCCGATGATCGATGCTGCGCGTGACGAACGCGCCGATCACTCCTCCCACACAGAGGACGAGAACGATCGTTGCGAGGACAAGAACTGGTGAACGTCGACCCCGTGCACGGTGGGTGGTCGTAGCGACTCCATTTTCCTCGGTCTCGACGGTTCACCTTATCGAGGGTCGCCCCGCGCACGGTCCAGCCCGATCGCGACGGCTGGTCGAGCTCAACTCGGCGGCAAACCGAGGTCACTCCGAACAACATCGCCAGCGCGTATTGCCTTCTCCCCACTGGCTATGAGTTGAGCGGCATCTTTCTTGATGTGGGCCACGGTTTCTGTTTTCACAGCTTCCAGATTCTTGATGACGACGCGGTCATCGGCGACCAGGGTCTGAATGTCGGTTTCCGTCTTGCCAGTGACGGCGATGGGCAATATCGAGTTGTCGAAGTTCGTCAACGCGGCTGCGTAGGTGTCACAAGGGCCGATTGCTTGGCTGATCGTAGTCTTGCTTGTGATCTTCGATCTCCAGGTCACGTACGCGGCCTTAGAGGCCGTGGCGGCCGCCAGGAATTGCTGAGACACCTTTGTCGACGACACTGTCGTGGTTGTCGACGTGGAAGTCGGACTGACGGTTGTCGAAGTCGAAGTCGGACTGACGGTTGTCGACGTCGAATTCGGACTGACGGTTGTCGACGTGGAAGTCGGACTGACGGTTGTCGACGTGGAAGTCGGACTGACGGTTGTCGACGTGGAAGTCGGCGGAGTCGCCGCCGGCTTGGGGCTGGAACAGGCCGCCGCCAAGACCGCCAGTCCTATTACGACGATGTATTTCGCCTTCATCGACCCTCCTTGTTTGCCGACTTGAAACCCCGCTCCTGGATGGTGCCTGGTCAAGTGCTCTTTGTCCCCGGTTTGGCCGTTCGTCGGTCATCCTGCGCCTCCGGTGCATCGGCCGTCAGGGCCGAATGTCACAAAGGGGTAGCGCCCACCCTCGAGGG
>Ga0224555_1001680_pt1 | contig 29414 bp, 20 predicted proteins | sample 714S23034metaG_FD_180687 | JGI IMG/M metagenome (GOLD analysis project Ga0224555, IMG submission 180687) | Peat soil microbial communities from Stordalen Mire, Sweden - 717 S2 30-34 | ecosystem: Environmental > Terrestrial > Soil > Wetlands > Peat | place: Sweden: Norrbotten County, Stordalen...
AGTCCTGCTCAACGAGAAGGTGGGCGAGATCAAGGCCCAGATCATCGAGCGCGACGGCAAGATCCTGATGGTCAAGGACTGCCCCAAGCACGGCCACTTTGAAGACGTCATGTCCATTGACACCGCCTTCTTCAAGCACCTCGAAGAGAGCTTCCCCGGTCGCGATATGCGCGCCCACGGCGAGGGCGACAAGAATCTCCATCACCACGGCACCTCGACCATCACCAACGGACGCGGCTCGGTGCTCACCATCGACCTCACCAACCGCTGCAACATGATGTGCGATCCCTGCTTCATGGACGCCAACCAGGTTGGCTTCGTCCACGAGCTCACCTGGGACGAGATCAAGACCATGCTCGACAATGCCATCACCGTGAAGCCCAAGCGGCAGATGAGCGTGCAGTTCAGCGGCGGCGAGCCCACGCTCTCGCCTTACTTCCTTGACGCGGTAGCTTACTCGCGCAAGGTGGGCTACAACAGCGTGCAGGCTGCCTCCAACGGCATTGAATTCGCCAAGAGCAAGGAGCTCTGCCGCGCCGCTGCCGAAGCTGGCCTGCGCTACGTCTACCTCCAGTTCGATGGCATCGGCAACGCCGCCAACTCGCACCGCAAGGTGGGCAACCTCTTTGACGTCAAGCTGCAGGCCATCAACAACCTGCACGAAGCCGGCGTGGAGATCGTTCCCGTAACCACCATCATCAACGGCATCAACAACGAGCAGGTGGGCCGCATCATTCAGTTCGCCCTCGACAATCCCAAGAAGATCAGCTTCCTCAGCTTCCAGCCGGTCAGCTTTACCGGCCGTGACGAGGAAATCACTGACGATCGCCGCCAGGCGCAGCGCTACACCCTCTCGCACATGGCGCACGACGTCAAGAGCCAGGTTGGAATCGGCGAGCCGGCGCGAGACTGGTTCCCCATCAGCTTCATGAGCACCTTCTCTGACTGGGCCGACCTGATTCACGGGCCAGCAGCCGAGTGGGGCCAGCTCTCCTGCGGCTGCCACCCCAACTGCGGCATTGGCATGGCGCTGATGATCGACAAGGAAACCAAGGAATCGGCCCCCGTAACCGCCTTCCTGAACATGAACAAGGTGGCCAAGGATCTGGCCAAGATCAACGACGCCGCCCGCGGCAAGTGGCTCTCGGTCATCGGCTTCGGCCTTGCGCTGCTGCGCAACTACGATCCCTTCCAGTCGCCAACTCACTTCAAGATCACCGACATGATGAAGAAGATGGACAAGACCTTCAACGCCACCGGCAAAAACTACGGCAGCGTCAAGGGCGACCGCACTCTGGAAGACATCAAGAAGCGCCGCGAAGACCGCTGGAACTTCCTCTTCATCGCCGGCATGTGGTTCCAGGATCTGTTCAATTACGACTTCCGCCGCACCGAGCAGTGCATCATCCCCTACGCCACGCAGGAAGGCGAAATCAGCTTCTGCGCATACAACACTGGCGTAGGCTGGCGCAACATCATCGAGAAGATGCACATGACGGCCACCCTCACCAAGTGGTATGAGGAGCACGGCCGCCATGAGATCTTCGCCGGCGGCAAAAAGGTGGGCATGACCGAAGTGGGCCATACCCTGGCTCTGAACATGGATCACGTGAACTCTGAAGCCAACCACACGCTCGACGAGCTGGGCATCGCCAAGAATTCTCGTGAAGAAAAGATGCGCGCCCGCCAAATCCAAACCAATGAAGCCAAGCTGAAAGAAGATGCGGAGAACGCCCAAATGGCCAAGCTCTATCGCGAGCACGTGCTGGGCGAAAAGCCGATCGAAGGCCTGGTCACGCTCAGCTCCATCGCTCCCGCCAAGCCCGTGAATCAGCGCGAAGCCGAGCCGGTAGCCGGAGACTAATCTTCATTTGTCAGTTGAAAGCCAGTCTACAATTCAGGCCGGGACGATTCAGTCCCGGCCTGAACTGTTTATGCGGCAAATGCGCCACTTGCGCGCAAAGGTCAATTAAGCTCAGCCAAGAGCCATCGAACGCGCCACACTTAAGATATGAAAAAGTTTCTGCTTGGATTGGCTCTCGTCTTCTGCTTCGCTTTACCATATGCGGCGCAGGCGCAGGTGATCGTTGCTGTAGGTCACGAACACCACTACCACCACCACCATCATCATCGCCGCTACTAGCACAACTAGTAAGCGGTTTTGATAGAAATCGATCAAACGCGCGAGCTGGCAAATTCGTGAGATGTTATGCATCAAACGGCGTTTCTACTTGAATAGATAACGCCAGAAGACGGCATCTCGTGCCTGCTCCCGCGTACATTTTCTTATATACGGCAAATGTCGAAATCAATTCTGCGTTTGCGATCATCTGCGTTTGCGATCATCCTTGGCCTTGCGTAGCCCCTCATCCCTCGACATTCAAGTACAACCGATAGTGCTCGTCCTGGATGGATGCGAATGGCCGGAGGGTAAGATTGCCCGCGGCGGTATTCGCCCGCCAATCGGTTGAGCCGTTTGCAATCTGGCTGGCGGCCAGAAGTTCCTGCCTGCTGATCTTATCCGGAATCGTGCCCACACCAAACAGCGCCAACGGTCCATGCACCAGCGCAACCATGTCGGGGTGCTGCGGGTCCACAGCTTCGAGCACTGTAGGCATATCGAACTCGATTTCGATCCGGTCTCCGGTCTCCCAAACGCCGTCAAGACGGGCAAACTCACCCGGCGTGGGATTGACGAGAACTCGCTTCCCGTTCACTGCGACTGTGGTCTTGGGTCCGGCCCAGGCGGGAATACGCAGATAGATCGGAAATCTGCCGGGCATCGCGGCATCGATTAAGATCCGGGTCGACGGATGATGAGGATAGTTAGTCTCCTGTGTAAATGCGATAACTTCCCGCCCACGCGACCAGGTCAGGCGCGACGGTACATAAAGATTGATATAAATTCCCTTTGAATCCCCGAAGTAAGCACTGATTCCATAGTCCGCGGTGATCTGGGCAAAGGTTCCTGTGCAGCAGGTCCACTTATCCGGATGATAAGTCTTGGAACCATCGTTGTTATAGTCGGAGTAATAAAATCCGTGACCGTCTTTCTGCATCGGCTTGGCGCCCAGGATGGCGTTAAAAAGCATCTTCTCCATGCTGTCGCCATAGCGGCTGTCTTTGGTTACACGCAGAAGATAGCGTGTGATCTTGAATTGCGCATAAGAACCGCAGCAAGTTTCAAAGCTCGAATGAGTCTTGGTCAGGCTCTCGCCCATCACGCCGCTGCCGGGCGCGCAGAATTGTTCGTCCGGCCCCCAGCCGCCGGTAGCAAAACTCTGCGTCGTGCGCACGAAATCGAAACCGTTCTTCGCCGCTTGCAGATGCTTTTCGCTGCCCAGCACCAGATAAGCCTGCATGGCGCTTGAGAGCGCGTTCACGTGGCTGTAGGCATGCTTGCCGGGTAACACATTTTGTCCCGCCGCCAGTGGGTCAAAGTACCAGTCATCGGCCAGGAAGCGCTTGGCAAGATCGAGAAAGCGGTCGCCCGCGCCACGCTTGTAAGCTAGAAACAAGTTCTCCGGTAATGTATAAGGCTCGTCCCAGCACCACGAAGGATCGATGTGCGGCCGCGCGTATTGTTCGGCGCGCGATATTCCCCTGGCCGGCAGGTAAGGCAGTGCGGCATCCACCGTGAGATCAAGGGTGTGGAGAGCAGTGTAGTCCATCGCAAACTGATGCGCGTCGATCAAGCCGATGGAAATCTTGTCGTAGATGTAAGCGGGAAAGCGGTTGTCTTGATAGAATCTTGGCGAAATAGCCGCGGCATAGCCCTTCACCAGCCGATGCACCTTTTCCTGCGTTTCCTTGTTACCGGTAGCGGCATAGTTGCGTGACAATCCGGAGAGATACTGCCCAAAGGTATGGCCGGGGCAGAAACCGTGACTGCCCTTGAGATGTTTGCCGCCCACCCAGTCGTACCATCCGCCCATATCGTCGCCCGGAGCCGGTAATCCTGCGCGCTGGCGGTAGGGCTTGAGCAGCATATCTTCATCGAGCGAAAGATAGAAGATGTGGTTGGTCCGAAACTGCTCGAGAAGCGGTCCGCCCAGCAACTCAATCTCGGCGTAGCCAAACTCGCTGAGCGGCGCATTGACTACGGCATCAGAGGCGAGTGCCGAGAGTGCGCTCCTGGGCGCGGCCAGAGTAACTGCGGCAGCCGCGCTGCTCTTGAGAAATGTACGACGGGACTGGGTCATGAAGGCGCTCCCTTAGAATTGTATCGCGAAAGATCAATCCTCCGGATTCGGGCGAGTTGACGAGGTCAGCGCGCGGCGGCAAGATGAGATATGCGCACATTTCTGGTTGTGGCAGTCGCGTTGTTTGCGATGCCTGCCCTGGGCGTTGAGCCGGCGACAGAAACCAGCCGGGCGTTCGATCAATACATTGCGACGGCCGAGAAGCAACTTCGCGACGGGGCATTTCTCTACTCCGAAGCGCACCCTGAGGCAAAGACAGCCGCCCGCAAAGGTCAGACTGTTGTCGTGCAGCAGAGAAGTGGAGAGGTTCAAGTTACCGGCGGGCTGATTCACGACTGGCTGGGTTTTTCCTTTTTTCCCGGCGCACATCTTGCCCAGGTGCGCGCGCTGATGCAGGACTACGGGAGTTACAAGAGCATCTATGCTCCGGATGTTATCGATTCTAAATTGCTCGCGCAGGACGGCGATCGCTTCCGGGTATTTCTAAAGATGCAGAACAAACAGTTCATCACCCTGACTTACGATTCCGAATACGAGGTAAGTTACAGCGCGCCGGCAACGGATCGACTGGAAATCTTCTCTCATTCTTCGCGCATTCAACAGGCCGGCAGCGACCAGGGCTTTTTGTGGCGGCTGAACTCGTATTGGCGCTTCGTTGAAGCCGATGGTGGCGTCTATGCCGAATGCCGCAGCATTTCGCTCTCGCGCAGTATCCCGTTTGGTTTTGGTTGGCTGCATGAGTCGCTGGAGAAGTTTCCGCGCGACTCCATGGTGCGCACCATGGACGCAACCAAGCGCGCCGCAGTGAGCGGACTCGCACAGCGTTAGGGCCTGTTCACACTCTACGGCGAAGGAAGACAACCCGGTTCGTCCAGTCCCATTTTCCGGCCTCTTTTTGAAGTCTGGCTAAAGCCCAAATCAAGCCGCCGATGTCCGCCGGCGAAATGGTCTTCTCATCAACAAAAATTACGCCGCCATGCGGGCGCTGTTCTTCCGCCCAGGCTTTGAGCAGGGGAGGAATTGTTCGCCGGTCATAAGTGACAAGGGTCAATCCTTGAGCGGCAGCTTCCCGCAGGCAGGTGGAGTCATCGTGCCCAAGAAAGTTGCCATCTTCCCATTCCACCAATGCATAGACGACCAACACCCGGTTGCGGCGGCGCAAACCGACGGCTACCTCAGGCGAGATGTGCTCATCGAGAAGCAGTTTGAGCATTTCAGCGCTTCGACGCTTTCCCGGCAACAAACTCGACGGCCTGCGGCAACATGCGTTTCAGCGCCACAAAATCTATCGCGCCATTATCGGCAATTGCCTCTTCGATCTCTTCGGGAAATGCCTCCGCGTAATGGACCGCCGCCTGCACCTTCGTTTCCGGCCAGCGGAGATGCTTGGCTATGGCAGCGGCGTTTCCCTTATAGCTGCGCATGAGCATCACGATCTCCCACACGGCGAGCGAACTGCCTTGGATACAGGCTTTGCGGCCAACCGGGGTATCTCGAAAGTCGATGAAGGCAAACTCCGAGCGGCGCAGGCCCTCCTCCACCAGACGCGCGCTGGCGTCGCTGGGGGTCCATCCATGCCGGTTGGCCATGCGCTTGAGGCGCTTTCCGCTCTCCGTCGGAAGACGCATACTGACGACTATCGAAGGGGCTGTTTTCACGTTGCAATCCTTACTTTGTCACTCTTGTAACTATTGTAGCGCAAATTTGCCGGGAATGTATCGGAAGCAGCCCCGCTACCCTAGCCGGCTGATTTTAAAGTTGAGTTTCTCGAAGTCCACCGTACCCAGACCGCGCGCGGCGGCCATCTCTAAATACGGCAGGTGCTCGGGGTCCAGGTTCCAGTATGCCTTGGCCACATACGCATCGATTGCCACGGGATCGGTTCCGGCGACCATAGTCTTATTCAGGGCTACGTCTTCGAGATTGCCGCCGGTGGGGCCGTTGCGCAGCAGGATGCGATAGCAATCCAGCAGCGTGACCGTGGGCAGCATGAAACTGGCCAGGTCGGCCAGGCTCTGATGAATCTGCTGGTGCAGGCGGTTGCGCTGGCCGCCCAGGATGCCGTACCAGTTCTTCATGCCCAGCGTAACGCCGACCAGCCCGTGATGCTTGGCGATCGGCAGATTGAAGATTTTGTCGGCTTCAAGAAACGGCGTGAAAACCGGCCAGCTCTTGAGCACTACGCCGCCCAGATCCACCTCACGGTAAAGCTCGGGATCGGGAAGAATCACTTCCGCGCCCTCAGCGCGCGCCGCAGCCTGAATTCCCGAACGCTGAAAGCACCGGCGCGGCTCGTTGCAACTAACGTCGGTGACGATCACGCGCTTGGCTCCGGCCTGCCAGCACTGGCGCACCACCTCGGCGACCACTTCCGGATTGGTATTGGCTGCCTGTTCCGGTGTACGGTCCCAGGCGATATTGGGCTTGAGAACCACCACGTCCTGACGGCTGACGAAACGGCGAATGCCGCCCAGGTCTTCAAGCGCGCGCTGCACCAGGGCGCGAGGTTCTCCGCCTTGTACGACGGTAAGTTGCGGGAACTGCGGATCAGTGGCAGTGCGATGATCGCGCCGCGCCTGCTCAGCCTGCGCCGGAACCGGACGGAAGCTGTGTTCGCTGAGCCAAACGCCAGCGCCCGCCGCACCCGCGGCCACGCCGCCCAGACGAAGCAGTTGCAGCATCGCTTCGCGCCGCGTAAGACCCTGCGCATGTTTCTCGTCCGCCTTTTGTTCGTTTTCCCCGGTCATGGTGATTCTCCCCCGATCCAATATCGAGCAGTTACACTTCCAGCAAATGAATGTGTTTCGGATCGTTTACGCCTAACCCGTGCGCTGCGTCGGCTGCGGTAGCAATGTAACGCGGCGGACGGCCCGCACCTTCTAACGTCGGCATTCCCACTTCGGCGCGCTTGCGCTCGATCATCTGCCAGGCGGTCTGATCGAGGGCCACGCGGTCTTCGCCCACGATCAGCGCGCTCGGCTGCCACAAGCGCTCGGGATGAAAGCCGGGCCCGCCGTCATAAACGGAAGTCATCGCATCGCCAATAGTGAAGCGCACCTTGTGGCGAACCACAGGAATACAGTTCAGATCGGCCACGCCTGGATTGCAGCCGGCGGCGTGCAGTTCATTGGGATGCTGAACGACGCCGTACATATTCTTCATCGCGAAGGTCACGCCTGCCATCTCGTGGTCCTTGAGGATGGGCAAGTTGAGCACCATATCGCACTCGCGCGTAAGAATTTTAGCCAGCTTCACGTTGACTGCCAAGCCAAATGCCGCCGGTTCGGTCTCGAAGCCGGCCACATCGGAGCCGTAGACCCGGATGCGGTTCGGATCCGTGGAGACAGTAAGCCCGCAGGCCTGCAGATCGCGGGCATTGCGGTCCCACACCAGAATGTTTCCGGCCTTGACCCCGGCCTGCTGCAGCCGCTCGCAAACGGCCATCACCAGCGCCGCATGGGTTGAAATTCCCTTGCCGCCCAGCCCATTCACCTTCAAGCCGATCACCTTATCCATCGGCACAATCCGTTTCCACGCTTCGACCGGTTTGTCGTGCCCGGTATAGGTGGCGATAGCGCGGTCGAGCAGAGCGAGCACGCGTTTTTCATCCAGTTGCCCGTCTTGTCCATGCAGATCCGTATCGCGTGCGACCACGACCCTGGATTTACTGCTTGCGGCGTGCTGATTGTCGAGCATGACTGCAAATCCCAATTTGTCCGCAGCGGCGGACGAGCCCAGCAACAGCGCTCCGGTTGCTGTGGTCTTGATAAATTCTCGGCGGCTTTTCATTGCTATCCTCATCTTTCTTTCTACTGCGGCCGGCGCCCCGGCCAAAAAATGTTTACAGCTTCGCTTCCACGCCGTGCGCCAGTGCAAGCAGAGCCTGCGGCGTGCCGGGCGTGGACTCATACGCAACAATGCGCACCAGGTACGGGCCTTTGCGGAAGATCACGCTTTGCGCGTATTGAACGCCCGCATCGCCCAACTGCACTGGCTTGGCGTCGCTGGTTCCAGTCTCCATAATCTTGCGCGCGCCCGCCGCATCGCCCATGGTGTGCACGTCCACTGTAGCTTCCAACTGGTTCTGAAATTTGTAGTCGGAGGTCGAGGTCGAGACTACGCCGGCGGAAACATATTGCTCGGCGTCGCCGTCGATGTACTGCCAAAGATCCTTGGCCGCAAAGGTGCGGGTATCGCTGGTTTTTTGCCAGTCAGCAATAGCGCCCGATGCCGGGAACGGATCAGCCTGGTGCTTCTTGCAACCTATGAATGTGACGGCGGCAGCCATCACTACGGCCACGGTTGCCAATCTCAAAATCTTCGAGCGAAACATAAGAAACGGTCTCCTTTACTTTCTATTCAGCAAAATCTGGCTGCTCGGCGAACGGCTTTCGCCGATGCTGGTGACGTAGACGGCGGGGCGCTCCTGCAGCGGGCAGGCATACTCGCACGCGCCGCATCCCACGCAGCGGCTGGGATCGACGCGCGGCTGCTTGAGGGTTTTGGTGTTGCCGGCCGAGTCGACGACCTGGGCCTCCTCCACATAAATGGCCTTGGGCGAGACCGGGCACCACTCCTCGCAGACAATGCAGTCGGTGGCCTCGGCCCAGGGCAGGCAGCGGCCGCGATCGTAAAACGCGGTACCCAGACGAACAGGGTTCTGCGTGCCCACTCCCACCACCCAGCCTTTTTCTTTGGGCGTAATCTGCCAGATTGCGCCGGTGGGGCAAACCTCGGAGCAGAGCACGCAACTAGGCTCGCAGTAGCCGATGCGCGGCACCAGAGTGGGGCTCCAAAGCCCTTCCAGACCGGCCTCTTCGAGCGTGGGATGGAGCGCGGTGTTGGGGCAAACCTTCATGCACTCGCCGCAGCGGATGCAGCGGGAGAGAAAATCGCGCTCGTCGAGGGCGCCGGGAGGACGCAGCAACCGTTCGTTGCGGCTCTTGCCCAGGCCGGTGTTGGCGCGCATCAGAGGAACCAGCGCCGCGCCGGCTGCCAGGCCCGTGATCGTTCTGCGCCGCCCAAGGTCCGGCGAGGCCACCTCATTCTCCTTGCGGAAGAAGCGGAATTGAAGGCCGTCGCGCGGGCAACTGCCAATGCAGTTCATGCACATCAGGCACTCAGCCTTGTGCCAGGGCACGCCGCCGATGGGATCGTCGCCGCCCTGGCAATTGAGCAGGCAGCGGTTGCACTTGTCGCACGCATCAGGATCCTTGTGCAGCCCAAGCACACTCCAGCGCGAGACCGCGCCCAGCAGCGCGCCCAGCGGACAGATCGACCTGCACCACAGCCGCGTTACGCGCAGGCTGGCCAGCAGAATAGCCACAAACAAAATCCCCAGCACCAGCCCTTGCGCGAATTGCTGCGGGCGGAAATCCAGTATCGTGAATTGCAGAATCGCATGCAGTATTTCGCCGGTCGACTTGATAGCCACGATGTGACTATGCTCCAGCGGGGCAAGCATCGCACGCACGGCAAAGTTGAAGGCGGGCAGCAAAGATAATCCAAATGACCGGACCAGCAGGCTGAAGGGATCGAGCCAGCCAATCGCCGCCGAACCGAAGATCGCAGCCACCAACCCGGCGATCAGCACCACATATTTGCCCGTCTGCCAGCGCTTGTATCTGTTGGACTCGATGCGCTGCTTGCCCCTCTTGGCCTCCGAGGGCAGATTGCCCACAAATTGTTGCAGCGTGCCCATGGGGCAGATCCAGCCGCAAAAAAAGCGCCCCAGAAAAAGCGTAGGCAACAGGATGATCAGGCTCCAGATGAGCCCGCGATAGAGCGCGTGCCCGCCCAGCGCATTCACCACGGCCACCAGCGGGTCCCACTCAAAAAACAGTCGAACAGGCGCGCGCAGATGAATATCGCCCGTGGCGCCAGGCGTGCTCCGCAGCGATGTGAAGATCAGCAGCGCAAGAAACAGGAGCAGAAAGAAGATCTGCGAGATTCTGCGCCACCGCGGCAATCTGGACCCGGCCAAAATTCTCCTCCACACGCCGCGTGCAGGCGCTACCTATATAAGGAGAATGATCGGCGCACAGGCAAGCGCAGGACTGTGATCAGCGTCACTATTTGCGGTTTTGGGGGTCCTGGTTGTTTCTGGAGTCGAAATCGACTGCTGCTAATACGGGAAGGCTCATTCCTCCGCAAATTCAGCCATAATCTCCGCCTGAATGGGATCCGGCTCGGATGAAGAAATCAAGGGCGCGTTTCCGGTAGCCACAAAATCGACCATCTGCCTGGGCGGCAGATACTTGATGTGCGCGGCAACCTGCCCATCCGCCCCTTTGACCAGCGAGCCGTTGGGATAATACTTCTTCCAGATGTTATAGACGATGGAAACATTCACCAGTGCCTTGTCGCTGGAGTTGTATACCTTCCCGATGACTCGGTAGTGGAATCCGTCCGGCGTCTCCATCAATTGGTCGTTGACGATGTGCGCGGCCTTTGAAGCGGCATTGCGTATCGGGGGCTGTGCAGCGGCGGCGTTCGCTGGTTTGGGCGCTTCCTGGGAGGCCGCAAATCCGAGCCCAACCGCCAGCATTGCACCCAGGCATGTGACCAACTTCGACCTTACCGGTACGTTCTTCACGGGAACCTCCTGGCCGGCCCCAATCGCACTGATTATACGGCTCTTGAGCGTTATCTTAACGCCCTTCCACGCCATTGAGACGAAAAAATAGAGTGGCAATTTTCGCCCCCGGGGAACAAATTTCGTTCTATCTTCCCGAATGAGGGCATTTCGCCTATAGGTATAGAGTGATTCTCTGCTCGTCTGAAGATTACCAGTCCCGGCAAATATAGGGATCGCCGGCCTCCTGGCCGGTCCGCCGCGGCGGACGTGGACCTCTCGGTCCACGCTCACTCTACGCCTTCAGGAGAACTGCTCTAGTACTTAAAGGGGATGAATAATCCATCCGTTTATCCGCTGTCGAACGGGAGGCCGCAAGTAACTCCCAGAATGGAGTCACGCATTGCCATTCGACTGAAAACGAAGGCGATTTATTCAATATTTCCCCCTCCACTTTTGCATAAAATTAACTCCCATGAGCGCACGATAGAGAAAGGTAGGAGCGGGGAACAATAGAGTGAGCGCATGTCGAGTACAAATGCGGGTAGCACTGTCTGGCATCCGCCCGGTCCGTACCTTTTGAATGTGCCCACCCCCCGGGGGGTCACTTCACCGTTTGTTCGCCTTTTTCTGCGTCTAAGTTATTGATAATAAATGAAAATGGCCTGAAAAATAAGCGTCGAAAATCGACAAAAAATGCAGATTTTGGCATGATTTCGGCCTATTTCTGCCATAATTCGACGTTTTTCGTAGGCGCGCAGGCGGTGAGAGGGTCTTTTTCCGGGCAAATATGACCACAGAAACGCCCTAATCGCAACGCAAGAAGGCCTTTCCTTCTGAGTTCAGTATTAGACAGCGATTCCTGACCGCTAAAGCGGATACAGAGTCGATGTACCGAAGAGTGTGAGTGTGAGTGTGCCGAAGCTGGGTCACTCACACTCACACTCACACTTCAACAACATTCAACAGGGTACAACAACTCTGGTTTCGCTGTAAGTTCACGATGAATTCATTCTGTGTGCTAACGAATGCCAACGGGGCCATGAGTATGACCCAACCGAATGGCGATCAAAGGCTGACAATCACAGCCGATTGATCAGCGAGGCAATGCAGGCCGCGCCGAAGCCGTTGTCGATGTTGACCACGGAGACGTTGGGCGAGCAGGTGTTCAGCATGCCCAGCAGCGCGGCGATGCCGCCAAACGAGGCGCCATAGCCCACGCTGGTGGGCACGGCCAGCACCGGCGCGTTCACCAGGCCCGCGACCACGGTGGGCAGCGCGCCCTCCATGCCGGCGCAGACAATGAGCACGCGCGCGGATTCGAGCGATCCCTTTTGCGCCAGCAGGCGGTGAATGCCGGCTACGCCTACATCGGCAATCAGTTCCACAGTATTGCCCATCAGCCGCGCGGTCACCACAGCTTCTTCGGCCACCGGCAGGTCGCTGGTGCCGGCGCAGACCACGGCGATGGTTCCCTTGCCGGGAACGGTAGGAGCCTGCTCCAGCGTAATGGCTCGTGCGATCTCGTGGAATTCAGCGCACGGCGCCACTTCGCGAACCGCTCGAAACATATCGGCTGTGGCGCGCGTAGCCAGCACGTTGCCGCCCGCCTTGGCCATGCGGTCAAATATTTTAGCTACCTGCTCCACGGTTTTACCCGCGGCAAAAAGCACCTCGGGCATGCCGGTGCGCAGCGCGCGATGATGATCGAGCTTTGCAAAGCCAAGATCCTCGAAGGGCAGATCGCGAAGGCGGTCGAGAGCATCGGGGACGGCGGTGCGCCCCTCGCGGACTTCGTTCAGCAGCGCCTCAATATTTGCACGATCCATCAGATTCCGTCCTTTTCTGTGCTGGCCGCATAGGCTCGCATGGCCTCTTGCATCACCTGTTTAAGGGGAACCGAGTGCTCGGTTGCGAGTTTCCGGCAATCCTCATACTCAGGCGAAGCGTTAGCGACGGCGCCGTTAGGCCAGCGGGCGATCTTGATGGTCACTTCGCCCCAGGCGGTCTGCACCTTTTTAAACTCCCGCGCCAGCGACCGCTTGTTTTCCAGCCTCCAGCGCAGCCCGATCGTGGTGGTTTCGCGGAAGAGAAGCTCTTCAAGCGCAGGCGCCAGATCAGGCCGGCAAAGGACCGTCATCTGCACTCCCGTGCGTCCCTTTTTCATCTGCACCGATGCGCGATAAACGTCCCACGCTCCTGCGGCCAGCAGCAGCTCGCTCACGTAGCCCAGCAATTGCGGGCTGGAATCGTCGATCACCGTTTCAATCACCGCGACGGATTCAGATTGGTGAGCCTGCGCGTCTTCCTGCTCGCCCACCAGCAAGCGCAGCAGGTTAGGCTCTCCCGGAGTTTCGCGGCCTCCTGCTCCATAGCCTGAGGCTTGCACGCGCATCGGCGGAAGTGGCTGGTAGCGCACATCAAGCATCCGCAACAGAGCCGCACCTGTGGGGGTCACGCGCTCCATCGGTGTGCCTGCTGAATAAACCGCCGCATCCGCGAGCAGAGCCAGCGTGGCCGGCGCCGGCACCGGAAGCGTTCCGTGCTGGCAGACAACAGTTCCGCTACCTACGTTCAAAGGCGACGAGAGCCAGCGATCCACGCCCAGCGTCTCAGCGCCCGCCGCCGCGCAAACGATATCGACGATGGTATCCACAGCTCCCACTTCGTGGAAGTGGACCTTTTCAATGGAGATGGAGTGGATGGCCGCCTCCGCCTCGCCCAGCAATTGGAAGGCGCGAATGGAACGCTCTTTCACGGTCTCGGCAAGTGGAGCGGAACGAATGATCTTGAGAATCGCCGACAAATGGCGATGAGGCGGATGCTTGTGCTCTTCGTGTGAATGGGCCGTCTCGCTGGCTGCCTGCTCCAACGTAATCACGTCTACCTTGGTAGCGGCCAGTCCGCCGCGGCTCACCTTGCGCATCTCCAGCCGAGCGCCCACGCCGAGCGCCGCGGCCGTTTCCTCAAGACGAGCAAAAGGAACGCCGGCATCCACCAGGGCGCCCAGTAGCATATCGCCGCTTATGCCGGAAAAACACTCCAGGTATCCAATACGCATGGCATAGTGATTCTAAATCGCCGCCTATGCGCCGCGCTTGGCAAGCACGTCTGCGGACAAGACCGCGTTCAATGAACCGGATCGAAACCCAGTGCAATCCAGCGCGACATACTGGAATCCGGCCTTCCGGAGAGCCGCGGAGATCGAGTCCATCATCTCTATTGAAAGTGCGCGAGGCAGCTCGGCTCGCGCAATCTCAACGCGAGCCACTTCCCCGTGATGGCGCACGCGCAGCTCGCGAAAGCCCAATTGCCGCAAACTTTCTTCGGCCTTCTCCACCTGTTCCAGCACCTCGCGGGTTACGGTGCGGCCATACTCAACGCGCGAAGAAAGGCAAGGCGCTGCCGGACGATCCCACAGCGAGTAGCCTGCGTCTTTGGCCAGCGCGCGGACCTCAATTTTTGTAAGTCCGGCCTCCGCCAGCGGCGCCAGCACGGCGTGCTCCTCAGCCGCGTGCTGGCCCGGACGAAAATCGCGGGTATCGTCGGCGTTCATGCCGTAGGCGATGCGGGTAAAGCTCAGCTTGTCGCCCAATGCTTCCATCACCGCAAAGAGTTCATCCTTGCAATGGAAACAGCGATTGGCGTCGTTGCGCGCATACTCGGGCCGCTCCAATTCATCGGTGGCAACCACATGCAGCGGCATTTTGAGAGCATTCGCAAAATCACGGGCCTGCTCTAGGTCGCGCCGAGCCAGGCTAGGCGAATCGGCCAGCACAGCCAGCATTCGGTCGCCCAAAACGCGGTGCGCCGTACCTGCCAGAAATGCCGAGTCCACGCCGCCCGAGTAAGCCACCATCAGGCTGCCTAACCGCTCCAGCCGCGCTTCCAGAGCGTGCAATTTGGCCGTCACGTCCGCACCGCAGGAAGCAGTACTCACCGCAACTGCAGCTCCATCCGGATTCGTTTGTGCACTCGCCGCCATAAGGCAGATTATAGTCTTCCGCCACTTGAAATGCCTCGGTTGCGGCCTCTGACGCGAAGCAGTCCAGTCTGATGCGGTAGGCTACTTATGCCGTTCAAACTTCCATGGACAAAGAACCGCTCAATCTATGGTGCGCATCCCCCGACGATCTATTAGCGGACGAGGTTGCGCAGGCCTGTGCGCAGTTGCTCAGCGAAGACGAGCTTGCGCGTTGGCAGTCGTTCAAGTTCGACCGTCACGCTCGTGAATTTCTGGCCACTCACGCCCTGGCGCGCATCGCGCTCTCGCACCATCATCCGCTTGCTCCCCAGGCCTGGCGTTTTGCTTTGAACAGCTACGGCAAGCCCACCGCCGAACCGGAGTGCGGCCTGCGCTTCAACCTTTCCAACTCTCCCGGCCTGGTGGTTTGCCTCATTGCCAGTCGTGCTGAAGTGGGCGTGGATGTGGAGCCTTGCGCCCGCGCCGGAAAGATCGCCGAGCTTGCGCCCGAGGTATTTTCCCCGCTCGAACTGGCCCAGCTTGAAACCTTGAACGGCGACGAAAAACTCGACCGAGCTCTTCGCCTGTGGACTCTGAAAGAGTCCTATATCAAGGCGAGAGGCATGGGGCTCTCCCTGCCGCTGAAAAAATTCTCTTTTCAATTCGGCGGAGCGGAGGGAATCCGTCTGGAGCTGGACCCTGATCTGAACGATCGGCCTGACCGCTGGCGGTTTTGTCTGCTCGATCACGCCGGCCATCGCATCGCACTGATGGTTGAGCGAGCCGTTGCTCCCGAGTTACAGGTTTGGGATACGCGTAATTTCAGCGCGTCGCCGGCTAGGCCGGCCGCCAGTGTAGAGTTATGGTTTCCGCTGGATCGCGCCAGTTCTACGGCAGAACAGACTTGAGCATCGCGGCAAACGTCTCCACGTTGGGTGCAAACAGCATGGACATATGCCCGGTGGGAACGTCATGAATCTCCAGCACGCTCGCCAGCGGACCCCATCCCAGCGTTGGGTCCTCGCGCTTGCCCAGAACCTCGGGTCCGCGATCCACGGCCCGCATCAGCGTGACTTTGCCGGCATACGGAAGGAATGTGTAATTTCTCAAAGCCCGCCAATGCGCTTCCTCAACCTCTATATAGTGCAGACCGAGCGGAAGTGGCTTGCCCGCCAGCCGGTAACCGGCGCCGGCCGCAACCTGTGCGCGCCGCTCAAGTTTCTCCCACCAGTATTTTCTCTTCACCGCAGCTTTTCGAACGAGATAAGACAAACCTTCTTTGCGTAGATTTTGCCAGAAGGTAATTGCTCGATCTTTGGGATCCACGCTTTGCTCATGCCCCGTAATTGCGGTATCGAACATAACCAGTAATCCGGGCCCCAGGCCTTGTGCATGAAGCTGCTGCGACATTTCATAAGCAATCAATCCACCATAACTCGCGCCTCCCAGCAGGTAAGGTCCTTGCGGATAAAACGCACGCATCTCCCTGATGTAAGTGGCTGCCAGCTCTTCCATGCTGATCTCGCGCATATCCGGCCGGGTGATAAGCGGAGATTGGAACGCATAAAAAGGCTGATCGGGCCCCAGGGCTTTCGCCAGTTGCTCATAGAAAAGAACGTCGCCACCGACAGCGTGCACGCAAAAGAGGGGAATGCGTGAGCCGTTGGGCTGAATCGCCCGTAAAGAAGACCGGATCTTCTCTTCCGTGCCGGCAGTCTGCGTCGCCTTGGCGATCACCTCCGCGAGCTGGCGCACGGTGCGCGCTTCAAAAAGCACGGCAAGCTCCAGGTCTACCGGCCAGGTCTTCCTGATCTTGGCAAACAGGCGCACCCCGACCAGGGAATGACCTCCCAGCGCAAAGAAGTCGTCGTCCGGTTCAACCTGCTCCACTCCCAGCAGTTCCTGCCACCACAAAGCCAGCGTGGCCTCTATGTCTTCGCCAGATGTGGTCCCGGAAAGTGCGGCCGTGCTCGCGGCAGCGGATGCCTGCGGCGATGGCATTCGGTTGTGTGCGTCCAGCTCTTCCAGCGGCTGAGCAACGGCGACCACCGCTGTGGGAGTGGCCGTGAGCAGAATGCGCGTCAGAGCCCGCGCGCCTTCGAGCGGCGGAATTCCTCCAGGCCGATCGATGATCTCAATCGGCTGCTCCGCGCTGGAGCGAGAGGCAAAGCGCTCTAATCGATTCTCCTCCAAAGCTTTTGCGAAATCGGTGATGCGGCGCATCGCAAAACCATCAATCTCCGCCAGCACATCGCCCTGCCCGTCGAAGATCGTGATATCGAAGGTTTCCACTTCATTGCGAACCGGATTGGTCTGCCGGGAGCGGATATGGCTGTAAAACTTCGCGGGAAGCGTCCCGTAGACGCTAATCTTTTTGTAAGAGATGGGAAGGAAAAGGTCTTCGGAATGTTCGTAGTCTTCGGTCAGGTAGAGCGCAGCCCCTGTAGCCATATCGAGCAGCGCGGGGTGCACGCGAAGACCGGCAATGTCCGCCGAGAACTTCTCATCCAACTCAATATAACCCAGGCCCTCCTGCTTGCCGATTTTCAGCCGCATGAGAGAGCGCCAGCGGGGCCCGAAATTCAATTGGCGTTCCTGCCGCGTCCGGTGTTGTTCGTCGAATACGTATTCGCGCTCGAGGCAGCGCGCGGCGATAGCGGCGCGATCGACCTTTGCACTTGGTCGCGCCTGGCATGGCGCAATGATGCCCGTAGAGTATTCCACCCACTCGCCGGCCTGAGCAAAAAGTGAGAAGCGGAAACCGCCCTTCTCCACTCCCGCTTCCTGCTCGCGTTTTAGCTGAACCCTCACCTCTCTGGTTTCGTTTTCGTCGAACATCAGCGGAGCGAGAAAGAACACATCCCGCAACTCGAACGCGCCCTGCTTGCCGCGCATGAATGCTCCGGCGGCCATTTCCATGTGGCCCGCTCCGGGGATGATCGCCTTGCCGCCGATCAGCCTGTGCTCGGAGATCAACCACTGACGATCACGAGAGAACTGGGTCGAGTACACAACCTCGTCAGGCGTTTCAAGCAATCGCTGTTCCAGCCACAAATGCGGAGAGGCCGAGCGCGCGCCCATCCCCACCTCGCGCCAAATGCCCCAGTTGATGACCTTCACCGGACCCTTGCGGCTGAGCGCGAAGGCATCGAGAAATGCATTGGCCGCCGCATAGTCCACCTGACCCGCGGGAGGGAAAATGGAACTGATGGAGGAAAAAAGAACGAAGCACTTCAGCGGCTCATCGCGCAGCGCCTCTTCCAGAACCAGCGTTCCACGCACCTTGGGATCAAGCACCCGGGCCGCGCTTTCGGCGCTCTTCAGCATCAGCGGTCCGTCGTCCAGAACGCCCGCGGCGTGAAAGACTCCGTCGATCTTTCCATAACGCCGCCGAGTCTCGGCAACAATGCCGCGCATCTGTTCGAGATTCGTAACGTCTCCCTGCGCAACCATCAATCCGCCCGCGAGAGAACGGATCTCAATCAACTTGCGAATGGTTTGCTTGACGGTTTCGGTCTGCCCGGCGTCGTTGAGCGCAGCCTCCCACTGCGCCTCGTCGGGTAACTTGGAGCGGCTCACCAGCACCAGCCTGACTTTGAATTCGCGCGCCAGATGCTCGGCGACCACCAGTCCAATGCCGCCCAATCCGCCGGTGAGCAGGTAAACGCCTCCGCGCTCCAACCGGCGTCGTTCTGGAGCAGCGGATAGATCGAAGGGTTCCAGCGTCTCAACAAACCGCTCGCCATTACGATACGCGACGGCCGCATTCTCACGGATAGAGGCCATCTCATGAACGATCTGTCCCGCGCATTCCGCGACCTTGCTGTTTTCCAGGTCCACATCGATATTGCGGCAGGTAATTCCCGGCAACTCCTTGGGAATTACTCGTGCCGGACCCAGCAGCACGGCCCGAGACGGATCGCGAACCGGTTCCTCCGCAACCTGTTGCATGCGGTTCGAGACCAGCGCGATGTCCACATTCGCAATGTCCTGATTCGCCAGAGCCTGGGCAAGATAGAGTGGGCTATAAAAGCTGAGATTCAGTGTCTCTTCGAGTGAAGTCTTCGCGTCCTCCTTCACCACGGACCATAAGTGGAGGATTTTCCAGGGCGCATCTCCGCTCTTGAAACAATCGCCAACCAGCGCATCATAGTCTTCGCGAACCCCCGGCCGAATTGTATAACTTCCTCTTTTAACCGGCTTGTAACTGGAGCCAGGGGCCACCACAATCACATCCTGCTTGTTTGCCCTGAGCTGAGCAGCGATTTTGTCTCCCAGGCCAGGCGAGTCGCTGAAAACCATCCAATTGCCGGGCTCGTTCAATGAGAAAGGAGTGATCGCGGAAGGTTTCCACGCGCGGCGATAAAACCACTCGTCCGCACCACGCTCAACCTGCGGCTCGCTTGCAGGCGTGGTTGCCGGTTGAACTTTATCCGCCTCAATCCAGAATCTATGGTGCTCAAAAGGATAAGTCGGCAAGGAAACTCGCCGGGGAGAGTCTGGCTCATGCAACTTCGCCCAGTCGATGTTTACCCCTGAAATCCAGAGCTTACCAAGTGTTTGCAAAGCGCAACCAAGGCCGGAGACTTTTTCGCGGGGATGAGGAAGCGACTGAAATGCCTTCGCCTTCCCGCCGCCTTGTTGTCGAACGAAGGTCGTGAGCGCGTTGCCCGGTCCTACTTCGAGATAAATCTGCTCCGGCTTGCGAAAAAGTTCAGCTAAATTGTCGGAGAAGCGAACCGTCGAGCGAATGTGGCGCGCCCAATAGGCCGGATCGGTGGCCTCCTCGGCCTTGATCCAACTTCCGCTCACATTGGAGAGGTAAGGGATGCGCGGAGGCTTGAATGTAATGCCCTTCAGCAGCTTTTCAAACTCGCAGAGAATGGGGTCCATCATCGCCGAGTGGAATGCATGAGAAGTGAACAGCCGCCGGCTGGCGACTGACTGCTTCGCAAGCTTCTCTTCCAGTGCCGCAATCTCAGGCGTTGGCCCGGAGACCACGCACATCTCCGGATTATTGATAGCTGCCACAGAGAGCGCGCCGCTCAACTGAATTTCGTTGGTCGCAAGCGGAACAGCGAGCATCGATCCGGCGGGAAGATCGTAGATAAGCCGTCCGCGCGCGGCGACGATAGCCAGCGCATCTTCAAGCGAGAAAACTCCGGCCAGGCAGGCGGCCACATATTCGCCGATGCTATGGCCCACCATGGCAGCCGGTTCCACGCCCAGCGAGATCCACCAGCGCGCCAATGCGTACTCGATGGAGAAAAGTGCGGGCTGCGTGAGCCAGGTCTGATTCAGCTTTTCCGCCGCGGCCTCCATTCCCTCCTGCGGCGGATAGAGCGCCTGGCACAGATCGAGCCCCAGAGGCTCAAGAAGATGCTGCGCGCAAAGGTCCAGCGTCTCGCGAAAGACCGGCTCGTTCTCATAGAGATCGCGGCCCATGCCGGGATATTGCGAACCTTGCCCGGAGAACAGGAACACTACCGGAGGCGCAGTCGCCGCAGCTACGCCGGAGGCAATCTGTTTGCGCTCAATCTGCGCCAGTCCGCTCACGGCCTCGCGTGTGTTCTCGACGGCCAGCGCTCTGCGATGCGGAAATGTGTGGCGGCCGACTTGGCAGGTGAGGGCAACGTCAGCCAGATTCAGTTCGGGATGCGCGTGCAGGTAATCGGCGAGATTTTTGAAAGCGTTATCCGCCGCAGCCTCGGTCTTTGCCGAGACCGTCAGCAACTGCCAGGGCTTTGTCGTTCGCGGCTCTGTCTGCAGCGGCGGCGCTTCTTCCAGCACCACGTGCGCGTTTGTTCCGCCAATACCCAGCGCCGTCACTCCAGCGCGACGCGGCGCTCCGTTGGCCGCCCAGTCGGTGAGCTCGCTATTGACAAAAAACGGGCTGCCCTTTAACTCGATGTGAGGATTCAGTTTCTGAAAATGCAAACTGGCGGGCAGTTGCGCGTGCTCCAGCGCGAGTACGGTCTTCATCAATCCGGCCACGCCTGCCGCTGCGTCCAGGTGGCCTACGTTGGTCTTCAGCGATCCGATTCCGCAGTACGCACTGCGTGCAGCAGACTTTCGGAATGCATTCGTGAGAGCACGTACTTCGATCGGATCGCCGACCACAGTCCCGGTTCCATGCGCTTCGACGTAGGAGATCTCCTCGGCGCTAACTCCGGCAAAATCCAGTGCCTCGACAATCACTTCAGCTTGGCCTTCAACGCTCGGAGCCAGATAGCCCACCTTGCGAGCGCCATCGTTATTGATCGCCGATCCCAGAATCACGGCGCGGATATTGTCGCGGTCAGCGTCCGCATCTTCAAGCCGCCGCAGCACCACAATGCCCAGGCCGCTTCCAAAAACCGTTCCGCTCGAACTCGCATCGAAGCTCCGGCAGTGGCCGTCGCGAGAAAGAATTTCGCCTTCGCGATAGATATAGCCGAGTCCATGCGGAATTTCGATGGTCACTCCGCCTGCCAGCGCCATATCGCACTCAAAGTTGAGCAGGCTCTGGCAGGCCAGGTGAATCGCAACCAGCGAAGTGGAGCAGGCGGTCTGCACGTTGATGCTGGGGCCGCGCAGGTCAAGTTGATAGGAAACGCGCGTGGCCAGAACGTCCTTGTCGTTGCCCGTCTGTTTCAGTTGAAACAATCCAGCGCTCTCAAGCAGCTTGCGGTTAGCCAGCAGGTTATGGATCAGATAGGTGTTCATGCCCGACCCGGCAAAAACTCCGATCGATCCATCAAAGCCATGCGGCATGTGCCCGGAGTCTTCCAGAGCCTCCCACGCGCACTCAAGAAAATGCCGGTGCTGCGGATCCATGATGGAAGCGTCTCTCGGACTGAAGCCAAAGAACGAAGCATCGAACAGCGGCACATCGTCGAGCACCGAGGCTCGCTTAACGTACTCTGGGCTGGCCAACTCTTCGGGCGTTGCGCCGGTTGATCTTAGTTCAGCATCAGATAGATCGCGAATCGACTCAACGCCATCGTGCAGATTCTTCCAGAACTCCCGAATATTCCGGGCGCCGGGAAAACGGCCAGCCATGCCGACGATTGCAATTGTGGAGGGCTTCATCGCTTTCCTTTCAGCGCTGCCGGGCCAACCTGCGGCGCTGCGCGCGGTCTGAAATCTGGCTGTTCGATTGAGTTCCGGCAAGATGCCTTGAAAGCGCACTCACCGTGGAGTACTGAAACAGGTCCAGGATTGAAATCTCCCGTCCCAATGCCGTTTGTAACTTAGCCTGCACCTCGGCGACTGTGAGGGAGTGCGCGCCGAGGTCGAAGAAGTTATCGTTGATGCCTACGCTTGCCACTCCCAGAGCATCCTGCCACGCTGCGGCCACAATGCGTTCCATCTCATTGCCGGGTTCGTTCTGGGGAAGGCTTGCGTCCGTGCCGGCGGCTAGGTTAGGCGGGGGAAGTTTGAGAAGTGCCTTGCGATCGATCTTACCATTCTCGGTAAGTGGCATCGCGGAAAGAAATTCGAAGGCTGAAGGCACCATGTAATCGGGTAACTTAGATTCCAGAGCGCCGCGCAGAGCGGCGGCCGTCTCAGCCCCGACGCTTTCGGCAACCAGATAAGCAACCAGCCGCTTGTCGCCCTCCCTGTCTTCGCGAGCCAGGACCACAGCCTGCCGCACTCCGGCGCAGTGTTCCAGCAGGTCCTCAATCTCGCCGGGTTCGATGCGATGCCCGCGCAGCTTGATCTGAAAGTCAGCGCGCCCCAGAAACTCGATGTTACCGTCGGGTAAGTAGCGTGCCAGGTCGCCGGTGCGGTAGATACGCTGATCGGATAGTGAAGGAATAAGTAGAAATCGTTCGGCAGTTAGATCGGGTCTATTCCAATATTCGCGCGCCACGCCGTCTCCGCCAATGAATAACTCGCCGATTTCTCCCACTAGAACCGGCTGTAACTCCGGGTCCAGCAGATAGATTTGAGTATTAGCGATGGGCCGTCCAATCGAAACTGTCTTCTCCGGCTCGCCCACGCGATAAGTCGTCGACCAAATTGTAGTTTCTGTCGGCCCATACATGTTATAGATCTCGCCTTTGAATACCTGGCGAAGATGCTCGACGATGGAAGCAGGCACAGCCTCTCCGCCCAACAGCATCTGCTTCAGCTCACCCAGCGCGGCAAACGCGCGCGCATCCAGCGTAAGCATGCGCGCCAGCGACGGGGTCATCTGCAGGTGCGTCACGCCATTGCGGGCGATCTCCTCGGCAATTGTGCTTGCCCCTTCGTCGCCATGTACGACCACCATGAAGCCGCGGGTCAAAGTCCACAGTAATTCCAGCACCGAAATATCGAAGGAAACACTGGTGACGGCAAGCCATACTCCGGGTCCGCAACCGATAGCCCGGTCCATGCCGGTAAAAAAATTGACCACGTTTCGGTTTTCAACCATCACGCCCTTGGGCTTGCCGGTGGAACCGGAGGTATAGATCACGTAGGACAGGTGGTGGCTTTCCGTCTTGGAGACGACTGCGTCCGTGCTTTGTGCGGCAAGGCCGGAATCTTCGGCGTCCACCACCGTAATGCCGCTCAACTCCAATGGAAGTTTCTGCCGCGTCTCTGCCGTTGTCAGCAGAACCTGCATTCCCGAGTCTTCAATGACCAGGGAAAGCCGCTCTTCGGGATGCGTTGGATCCAATGGAACATACGCTCCGCCGGCCTTCAGAATCGCCAGCAGGCTGACCACCAGCGTCTCCGACCGACCCATGGCAACGCCAACCAACGTATCTGGCTTCACGCCCAGAGTTTGCAAATGCCGAGCCAGGCGATTGGAACGCTCATCGAGTTCGCAATAACTCAACCGGCGATCCTTCGCAACCACGGCAATCGCATCCGGCGTTCGTGCCGCCTGCTCGATAAACAGTTCAGCGATGGTGCTCGAACGCGGATAATCGGCTTCAGTTCGATTCCACTCAAGCACCTGAACGGGTAACATGAAAGTTCTCCAGGAATAAAAACTCAATGCCGGTTCCGAGAAAGGTCTCGATCGCCTCATCGGGCGTATTCACGATCGGTTGTCCTTTGACGTTGAAGCTGGTGTTCAGCACCATCTGCCGGCCAGTTGTTTTACCAACGGCTACAAGCAGCGCGTGAAAGTCCGGATTGTCCTTTACGCTCACCGTTTGCAGTCGAGCCGAACCGTTTACGTGCGTGATGGCGGGAAGCTTCGCCCGTGCCTCGGGCAGAACATCGACCACGCTGATCATGTAAGGATGCTGCTCGCCGGGAACCAGATCGAACCACTGGTTCGCTTCTTCCACCGTGCAGGCGGGCGCAAACGGACGGAAGGCCTCGCGCTTTTTGACCATGGCGTTGATCCGGTCGCGCATCTCCGGGTGCCCCGGATCGGCCAATATGCTGCGATTGCCCAGCGCACGCGGACCGTACTCCATGCGTCCCCGGAACCAGGCGATTACCCGTCCATCCGCAATAAGCTGTGCCGCGGACGCACAAGTAGCTGCGAGAGAATCCATACGCTTCCATTTGATCTTGCCGTCAAAACGCTTCAGCGCGGCCTCAATATCGCTCGCTGAGTAGCGCGGCCCAAAGAGCGGAGCCGGCAGCCTGTGGTTGGGAACCTCCTCCGCAAGCGAGTTGCGATAGAGCGCGGCTCCCAGCGCCACGCCGTCGTCGCCGGCTACGGGTTGCACATAAACTTCATCGAATAATCCTGAGCGCATCAGCTTGCCGTTGGCGGTGCAGTTCAGCGCAACTCCGCCGGCCAGTGCGATCCGCCGCAAACCCGTCTTCTCTCCAAAGTGCCCGCAGACGTGAAGAATCGCTTTGTCCAGGCACTCCTGAAGCGCCGCAGCCACGTCCTCATGATCGTGAGTAACAGGATCGGCCGGAGCTCTGCGCGGGATCAGATGTTCGTCGAGATAAGCGCGCGTGGCCGTATAGCTCTCCCGCTCGTCGCGGGTCTGATTCAACTTCAGGATCGGAATGCGAATTGAGCCGTCGTCGCGAAGTTCCACGGCCTTCTCAAAAAACGACCGGAAGCGTGCAGGCTTGCCGTAAGGAGCCAGCCCCATGATTTTGTATTCATCGGAATTGAAATCGAAGCCCAGATGAAGCGTGACCAGCGAATACAGAATCCCCATCGAGTCATTGGCGCCGACCGTATGGATTTTCTCGAGATAACCGTCTTCAAAATCGTAGACGCTCAGGCTTTCGATCTCGCCCATTGCGTCGTTCACTACCACCAGGCACTCGTCCCAGCCTGAGGTATAGGCAGCGCTGGCGGCGTGGGCCAGATGATGACCCACCGATACCACTTTCTCTTCCGGAAATCCAGGCAGATCGCGTCGCACCTGGGCCAGCAACGCTTCTCTCGAGAAGACCTTGTTATAGAGCTTGGCCGATACTTCATCCTTCAGGTAAAGGTCGCGATAAGGAGCATAGTTGAAGCCGTGCGCAATCTCGTCGATCTCATCGATCTTGATGCCCGCCTCATTCAGGCAGAAGCGAATGGCGTCGATGGGAAAATTTCCAGTGGCCTTTTTCCCGTTGAAGCGCTCCTGTTCCGCGGCAGCAACCAATCGGCCGTCAATCACCAACGCAGCCGCCGCGTCCATCCCCTGGGCAATCCGGTATTCGCGCTCCTCCAGGCCGGGCCACGTTGCCTTCTTGAAGGTCATGGAGTTTTCCAGCCCGCTGATCCCTAAGACTTTCATCTTTATCCCTTCTGCATTTTTCGAGCACTCGATTCGCTATCCGGACGCACCCCGGCACGGTCATTCTATTGCAAGTAGCTCTCATACTAAGTCTATTTTGTTCAGAGGGGTATCCGTCTTGCATATCAAAATCAATTCCTATGTCCTATCCTCAATAAATGCGATCCCGTCGGGCGAGTTCCATTGGCGAATCCGAGCAAAGTGAGCAGGGCCTGCTCCGGTACATCCGCAGCCTCGCAGCGCGCTCCTCCCTGGGCTCTTTGCGCCTCGGCATCGGTGATGATTGCGCCCTGATCCGCCCGCGCAATGGCGAAGAGCTAGCCGTCTCCACCGACCTCTCCATCGCAGGCCGCCACTTCCGCCTCGACTGGCACTCCCCCGAATCCATCGGCCACCGTGCCCTGGCGCGTGGCTTAAGCGACCTGGCCGCCATGGGTGCCCGTCCTGTCGCTGCCTTTCTTTCACTCGGCCTTCCGCGCGAGCTTACGGTAGCTTCCGGCCGCAAACCCACATGGATTCAGCGTTTCCTCGATGGCCTGCTCGTCCTGGCCGCGGCCCACAAAACCCCGCTCGCCGGCGGCGACCTCTCCGAGTCGCCCATCCCCATCGCCGATATCGTCCTCATCGGCGCGGTTCCACGCGGAAAAGCACTGCTTCGCTCCGCCGCCCGCCCCGGCCATTTGCTCTACGTAACCGGCTCCCTCGGCGGAGCCGCCGCCGCCCTCGCCCACCTCGAAGAGCTGGCCTCAGCTCAGCCAGTGAGCCAGCCGCCCCGTATCCCCAAAAATCTGGCAGCCCAGCTCGCCCCGCACCTCTACCCCCAACCCCGTGTCGCCCAGGGTCTCTGGCTGGTCCGCCATAGCCTGGCCTCCGCCGCCATCGACCTCAGCGACGGCCTCTCCACCGACCTCGCCCACCTCTCAGAAGAATCCCGCGTAGCCGCTGAGATTAACGCCGCCGCCCTACCCATCCACCCCGCCGCAACCCTCGCCCAGGCCCTCAACGGCGGCGAAGACTACGAGCTCCTCTTCACCGCCCCGCCCACAGCCCGCATGCCCCGCAAAATCGCCGGCATCCCCATCACCCAAATCGGCCGCATTCTCCCGCGACGCTCCGGCCGCCCAACCGTAACGCTCCTCACCCCGCACGGCCGCGAGACCCTCAACCCTAAAGGCTGGCAACATTTCGCCTGATACCGTCTATCATCAGTAGAGACATGACCACTATTCCCCGCGTACGCTTTGCCCCTTCCCCTACCGGCCTGCTCCACGTAGGCAACGCTCGAACCGCGCTCTATAACTGGCTCTTCGCCCGCCGCCTGGGTGGGGCTTTCATCCTCCGCATTGAAGACACCGACCTCGAACGCTCCGAACCCCGCTTTGAGGCCCAGATCATCGAAGACCTCCGCTGGCTGGGCATGGACTGGGATGAAGGCCCGGGCATCTCAGGCCTGCCCGGCAAAGGCGACTGCGGCCCCTACCGCCAATCCGAGCGCCTGGCCATCTATGCCGAGCACACGGAACGCCTGCTGGCTGAAGGCAAAGCCTACCGCTGCTTCTGCACCCCGGAGGAATTGGAAGCCGAGCGCAAAAAAGCCGCCGCTGCCCAGGGTCCGCAGGTCTACTCCGGACTTTGCCGCACACTTTCGGCTGCCACCATTCAGCAAAACCTCGCCGCCGGCAAGCCTTTTGCCGTCCGCCTCAAGATTGAAGACCATCCTCTCCGCTTCCACGATCTGGTCCACGGACCCATCGAGTTCGCCGCTGAGACCGTCAGCGATCCCATCCTTGTTCGCTCCGCCGCGGGCGGCGCAGCCGGGCAGTCAGCCGTCGAAGGCTACGGCGTTCCGGTCTATAACTACGTGGTCACCATTGACGATGCCCTCATGGGCATCACCCACGTGATCCGCGGCGACGACCACATCTCCAACACTCCCAAACAGGTGGCGATCTACGAGGCCTTCGGCTGGCCGGTGCCGGAGTTTGCCCATCTCTCCACTATCCTCGGCCCTGACCGCGAGCGCCTCTCCAAGCGCCACGGAGCCGCCTCCATCTCCGCCTTCCGCCGCATGGGTTATCTGCCTGAGGCGCTGGCCAACTATCTCGGCCTGCTAGGCTGGGGCGCTGAAGACGGCAAAACCGAGACCTTCACCCTGGCGGAGCTCACCCGCGTCTTCTCCATCGAGCGCGTCACTCCCAGCCCAGCCGTCTTTGACTTCGACAAGCTCAACTGGCTCAACCGCCATTACATCAAGCTGGCCGACCCGGAGCGCATCGCCAAGCTGGCCGAGCGGCAGTATTTGCTGCAAAGACCGGATATATTCCCCCTCTGGTCGTCTTCAGAGCTCTACACCGCCGAGAACATGGCCATCCTCAAGAGCCTTGACCCTCCCATCGAAGTGGACTCACCTTCCATCGAGATGATCAATCTGCGCAAGGCTTGGTTTGACCGTCTGCTGGCGCTCTATCTGCCCGCCGTCGATCACCTCGACGAGCTGCCCGCGAAGTCCGCTCCCATCTTTCTCTTCGACCCTGGCGCAGCGCAGCGCGACCAAGAGAATGCTGCTTTCCTGGCCGCCCCCTCCGCCCGCACCGTGCTCGGCGAGCTCGCCAGTCGAGTTCGCGCCCATAATGACTATGTGACCTCGGAAGTCTTCAAAGCGTGGCTGGAGGAGATCAAGGCCGCTACAGGACTCAAGGGCAAGGAGCTCTATAATCCGGTGCGCATCGCCCTCACCGGAGCGCACTCAGGACGCGAGTTTGACAAGGTCATCCCGCTGATTGAAGACGGCGCGGCGCTCGGCCTGCCCTTTCCCGGCGTCCGCGACCGCATCTCGCAATTCGCCCAAACTATAGGAGTCTGAAAGCCGTGAACGTACCTATAGCCGCACCGGTCTTCAATGGAACCTTCCCGCACCGCTGGCAGGCGGAGATTCTGCCCGAGCGTCCGCTCATCCTGCCCGCGCGCCACTTCGTCTATCCCCGCGAGGCGGAAGAGGTGGAACGCGGAGCGCTGGAAGTGTTGGTTCGGCCTGACGCAGTGGACGAGCAGCCGTTTCTGGCGACCTGCGCGCTGGGCTTCCACGATCCTGTGGTTCCCAACGGGCTCTGGTCCACGCCGAATCCGGTGGAGATCTGCGCTGTTTCAGGCGGTTATGCCTACGTCATCGACACCACCGCGCCCGAGCGCTTCACGATGATTGCCTACAGACCAGTGCTGGAGATTCGCCCGCTACCCGCGCAAGGATTGCTGCTCTTTGTCGGGCATCACTCGATTCTGGCCTGGGGCGCAAACGGGCAGGCTTGGCAATCAGGACGACTGTCGTCGGAAGGGCTGACTATTACAGGGATCGAAGGCGATGTTCTGCATGGATTGGGATGGAACCTGATAACGGACAAGGAAGCGCCGTTTGACCTGGACTTGAAAACGGGGAAGCGATTGAGCGAGTCAGCGAGTTAGCAAGTCAGCGAGTCGGCAAGTCAGCGACAAATGAGTCTTGTCGCGGCAAAAGGCGAGAATTGGCGGGCTTCATTGAGAGGCTGGATTGACGCAAATTTTGACGGATTCCGACCATTTTCGGTCGAAATTTAGCATTTTTTGTCAATTTTTTACACTAAATATTCGGGGAATTATCTTTTATAATCAATCACTTACGAGCTAAAAAAGGCGAACAAGAGGGGAATGGACCCCCGGGGGGTGGGGTGATGTTTCGCCTTATCTTCGCAAAAATAAGACCTAACATATTTTGTTTCATTCTCTTACGAGAAAAAGGGGGGAGGGGGTGGGGTAGTGGCCGGATAGGCGAAGGCTACTCCGCCTTTCCCTCATTTCCATTGTGCGACAAGGGACGGTAATTATCTGCAAAACGAGCGCGCATTTTTCCGCGGAGGGGAGTGTGGCGTCTTCAATTGGCGGTGGGTCAGTTTTCGGGTTGGCTGCCCTCCCGTGTGTGATTCAGAACGACTGCCGAGCCCGCGCGGATTGCTTGCGAT
>Ga0224555_1001681_pt1 | contig 29382 bp, 23 predicted proteins | sample 714S23034metaG_FD_180687 | JGI IMG/M metagenome (GOLD analysis project Ga0224555, IMG submission 180687) | Peat soil microbial communities from Stordalen Mire, Sweden - 717 S2 30-34 | ecosystem: Environmental > Terrestrial > Soil > Wetlands > Peat | place: Sweden: Norrbotten County, Stordalen...
TTGTTGGTGTGACGCCGTTGGTGGTGTAGTAGATGGTTGCGCCGGCAGTTGCATCGCTGATGGTCACGCTCTGCGCGGAGGTGTAGGTTCCTGCCACCGGCGAGAAGAAGGGTGTCGCTGCCGGCGGAGCTGGCGTGATGATGTAGGTTGCGGGGGCGACGGAGCTGGTGGAATAGCCGCTGGCCGTCGCAATGGCTTGCAGCGTTTCAGTGGATGATACGGCGATCGCGGTCGTGTAGATGGCGGAGGAGGTTGTTGGTGTGACGCCGTTGGTGGTGTAGTAGATGGTTGCGCCGGCAGTTGCATCGCTGATGGTCACGCTCTGCGCGGAGGTGTAGGTTCCTGCCACCGGCGAGAAGAAGGGTGTCGCTGCCGGCGGGGCTGGCGTGATGATGTAGGTTGCGGGGGCGACGGAGCTGGTGGAATAGCCGCTGGCCGTCGCAATGGCTTGCAGCGTTTCAGTGGATGATACGGCGATCGCGGCCGAGTAGATGGTGGAGGAGGTCGTCGGCGTGACGCCGTTGGTGGTGTAGTAGATGGTTGCGCCGGCCGTTGCATCGCTGATGGTCACGCTCTGCGCGGAGGTATAGGTTCCTGCCACCGGAGAGAAGAAGGGTGTCGCTGCCCCCAGGGTGGCTTCCGAGGGCTGATATTCCCAGAGGTCATTGAGAGGCCCATAATTGCCGGTTGCATCGTAGCCATAGCCCCCAAAGAGCCAGAGATTGCCGCTGCCATCTGTCCAACTGTTGGCGGCATCGCGGCTACCAGGAATGTTGCCAGCAGCCGGTGTACCCAAAGCGCCGTACACTCCGGACTGTCCGCCATTGCTGCCGACAGTGCTGCTTCCGCCCATCCACGCCCAATCATTCGTGGGGGGATTGAACTCCCACACATCGCTGAGGTAGCCGACATTGCCGATGGCATCGGCGCCATAGCCCCCAAAGAGCCAGAGATTGCCGTTGCTGTCGGTCCAGTTTGAAGCGCCACTGCGGCCTCCGGGGGTGTTTCCGGCAGCAAGCGTTCCTAATGTGCCGTACACTCCGGATTGTGAGCCGTTATCGCCGACGGTGCTGCTTCCGCTCATCCATGCCCATTCGTTCGCTGCAGGATTGAACTCCCAAAGGTCGTTGAGGTAGCCGCCATCTCCGCCGGCATCGTAGCCATTTCCTCCAAAGAGCCAGAGATTGCCGCTGCTGTCGGTCCAGTTTGAAGCGTCGCTGCGGTTTCCGGGAATGTTACCGGTAGCCGGCGTACCCAACGTGCCGTACACTCCGGGCTGGACACCATTGCTGCCGACCGTTTTGCTTCCGCCCATCCATGCCCATTCGCTCGTGGAAGGATTGAACTCCCAAAGGCCGTTGAGTTCGGCAAAATTGTAGTGGGCATCGTAGCCCTGTCCTCCAAAGAGCCAGAAAGTGCCGCTGGCATCGGTCCAACTGGAAGGGGCATAGAGGCCACCGGGGGTGTTTCCCGCAGCGGGCGTACCCAACGTGCCGTAGATCCCGGATTGGCCATCATGGGGACCAACCGTGCTGCTTCCGCCTATCCATGCCCATTCGTTGATGGAAGGATTGAACTCCCAGAGGTCGTTGAGTTCGCCGGCAATGCTGTTGGCATCGTACGTCCAGCCCCCAAAGAGCCAGAGATTCCCGCTGCTGTCGGTCCAACTGGCAGAGCCATTGCGTCCACCGGGAGTATTTCCGGCAGCGGGCACGCCCAACGCGCCGTACACTCCGGGCTGGCCGCCATGGCTGCCGACCGTGTTGCTTCCGCTCATCCACACCCATTCGCTGGTGGCAGGATTGAACTCCCAAAGATCATTGAGATAGCCGGAATTGCCATTGGCATCGTAGCCCCAGCCCCCAAAGAGCCAGAGATGGCCGCTGTTATCGGTCCAACTGGCAGCGCCATTGCGTCCTCCGGGGGTATTTCCGGCAGCATGCGTACCCAACGCACCGTAGACTCCGGCCTGACCGCCGTTGTTGCCGAGTGCGCTGCTTCCACCCATCCATGTCCATTCGCTTGTCTGCGCATCGGCTGCCATGCAAAGGCACGCCAGCAAGATCAGCACCTTAAGGCTCTTGAAATGTGTAATGGCCACGATACTCACCTACGTTTCAACTTCAGATGAGGCAAGTCTAATGAGACTTGCAAGAAGAAGATGACCTCTCGTGCATGGAGGGCGCAACGCGGATTCCGTTTTGGGACTTGCCGTTCCGGAATGCAATTATGGGAAGAAGAGAAGCTGCTTCATGCGCGCTGCGAGGAAGTTGTCCGGATGCGGCTGCATCTGCCTGGAACACACGTCTACGCGCAACTTAACAGCCTGTGGCAATAGTCCAAATTGCTAAAGACATCCCTCAGGGGCTAAAGCCCGCGTTGATTTTGCTGCATTTCGGCACGACTGAAGTCGTGCCCTTTCAAAACCTGACTTCCACCACAGGCTCTTAAGCAGAGGATTCCACCCGCAAGGGGACGAAGTGCTCAATATTGGTCACTTTTCAGGGAGCAATTACACTATCTTAGATCGAGTGGCGCCAAAATGGAGTCTGATGAATCGCGCCCGGAATGTCACCGCCAAAGCAACGGGCAAGAAAGTATCATCTTGATAGACGCCTCATGTTGAAGGCGATGCGTAGCCAGTAAAGAAAGAGCGGAAGCGATGCCTTTTGGACAAAAGACGCGTGATTTGGCCCGCAGCCTGATTGCCAGCGAGACTGAAACCAGTACGACTTCCCTGCAAACGGAGCCTGCAACAGCGCGGGTCTATGAGAAGTTGCGCCGGCAACTGGGCGCACCCGTGGGAGCGGACGGATTTCATGCCCTCGCCTCTCGCGCTTTGGCTCTTGCCAAGGCGGAATCATCAGGACTCAAGGCGGTGCAGCTAGCGGCAAATGGGGCCTTGCGTGGACTTGGCGCGGCTGAATCCCAGATGGACGCGGATGAGGACGGCGACGCTGGGATCAATTTCATTGCGCAGCTCCTGGGACTGTTTTTGACCTTCCTTGGCGAGGCGACAACGCTGCGTTTGCTGGAAGATTTACGCCTTCAGGCTGACGACAATACAGAGTTGGCCACAAACCTGGCGGATACGACAGACCCAGAGGTCGAAAAATTGGTCATGTCCGCGGCTTTCGGGGATCTAATGCTGGAAATTGACCGGCTGCGGAGCGTGAGCGATCGTATTGAAAACCTGGCGGATCATCATCCAGGAATGGAGCAGGGCCTTTACAGCGCCGCGGGGAACATTCGCAGCATTGCTACGGTTTTGGACGTATTCACACTCATACGGAGCAAGGCGGGCGGTCCGCCGGAAGACGCGCCTTACCCGCAATCGAATCGCTACATGAATTAAGTTCGAGGGCACATGATCCAGCCCTGAACCTTTTTGATTTGGATGCAGTACACTTTAGCCGAGGGCCGTTTGCAAGAGGAAGTTACCCCGCGGCAATCCAGTCGTGAGCGGTAAAACGGAAATCGGAATTTTTCGCTTGGAGCGATACAGGCTTGAACATGACGACTTCACGAGAAATGCGAGAGTTAGCCCATCGTCTTCTTGCTTACGAAGCCGTTGCGGGCAAAGCCTCCGAGCCGGCGGAGTCCGCGACCCTTCGCGTCTATGAGAATCTGCGGGGGAGTCTTGTTGCATTTGCTGGAACAGCCGCTTTTCAATCGCTGGCTTTGCGTGCTTTGACCCAAGCCAAGTCGGAAGTTCCCAGCCTTTGGGCGGCGCAGGTCGCAGAGGATGGATCTTTACAAGGCCTGGGCGAGATTGAGCCTGAAGTCGAGTTGGACAGGGATCAGGCTGGCGAGTATTCAACTGGCGAGGGAGGAATCACTCTCATCGCCCGCTTACTCGGCCTGCTGCATATCTTCCTTGGCGGAACCTTAACACTCAACCTGCTTCGCAATACATGGCCAAGTGCAAACTTTGACGATCGCAGTCCGGAAAATGGGAGGGAATCATGAGCACTCAAGAGAAAGTGACGATCAATAAGCTATCGACCGGAGTTCCGGGCCTGGACGAAATTGTGGGCGGCGGTCTCCCTGAATTTTCGTTCAACATCATAGCGGGAGCCCCTGGAAGCGGGAAGACGACGCTGGCGCACCAGTTCGTGTTTGCCAATGCAAGCCCGGAACATCCCGCGCTCTATTTCACGGTTCTGGGCGAATCCGCCATCAAGATGCTGCGCTACCAGCAACAGTACACATTCTTCGATCCTGCCAAGCTGCCCGGCTCCATTCGCTTTATCAACCTGAGCCAGGTTGTTTTAGAGAAGGACCTGGGCGCGGTTTTGGAGGCGATCACTAAAGAAGTTGAAAAGTCCAACCCCGCCGTGGTGATTGTAGACTCCTTCCGCACCATGGTGCGCAAGCCGCAAAATGATATGGACCTGCAATCTTTCATTCAGCGGTTAGCCCTGTTTCTGGCCAGTTGGCAAGCGACAACTTTTTTGATCGGCGAATATGCGGAGGACGAACTGCGCGATAACCCCGTCTTTACCGTTGCCGATGGGCTATTCTGGCTGCGCCAGACGGTGGAGCGAAATTCAATTGTGCGGAAGCTGCAAATTGTAAAACTGCGCGGTCAGGATTCCGTGCCGGGGCTGCACACCTTCCGCATCACCGACGCCGGAGTGCAAGCCTTCTCGCGCACCTTTGGGTTGACCGCGCGCAAGAGAAACCCGCCCAGCGGCCGGCGCCTTTGCTTTGGTATTCCGGAGTTGGACAAGATGCTGGATGGCGGAGTGCGCGAAGGCGATAGCGTTCTCATAGCAGGGTCCTCAGGAACCGGGAAATCTGTCCTGGCAACTCAATTCATTGCTGAAGGCGTTCGCCGGGGAGAACCGGGAATCGTGGCGGTCTTTGAAGAACGCCCGGAAGCCTATGCGGAGCGGGCCACCAGTTTAGGTTTGGATCTGGAAACCCCGCAAAAAGATGGGAAACTCACCATCCTCTATCTCCGTCCTCTCGACCTCTCGGTGGATGAAACCATGCAGTCGATTCTCGACGCCGTGCAGAAGATCGGCGCCAAGCGCCTGGTGATCGATTCCCTGGCGGGCTTTGAGATGGCCCTGTCGCCCGGCTTCCGCGCCGACTTCCGCGAATCGCTGTATCGGATGATCTTCGCGCTGACGGGAATCGGGGTGACGATTCTAAGCACGGTTGAAGTGGATGAGTCCTTCACCGAATTCCCGTTCAGTACCTACTCAATTTCTTTCCTCACCGACGACATCATCCGGCTGCGGTACGTATCCATCGATGGCCAGCTTCGCAAGATCATGGTGGTGATCAAGATGCGGGGCGGAAATCACGCCAAGGATATTCGCGAGTATGAAATCACGGACAAGGGCGTGGTGATCCTCGGCAAACGCCTGACAAACTATCAGGGTCTAATCAGCGGAATTCCCGTGTATGAGGGCCGAATCGCCCCGGAGGTAGAGCCCTCACAGGAGCCTTGAATCGGGAATAAAGGCTGAGGAAACACCCCGTGCCGCTTCGCTCGGAGCCGTGAGGGGGGAGCGCGAGTTGCCGTCAGTGGTGGTTTCCCTGGTGTCGGAGGCGGGGCCTGGGAAACCCGACTCTTAACCTTTTACCGATGACTCGATGATGGCGATTTCTTCTTTGGTTAATCCGTAAAGCTCATAGACCAGTTTGTCGATCTGGAGGTAGGTTGCCTCAATCTGGCGCTGCCGCGTGGGTTGATTTCTAAAATCTTGTGGATGGGATGGTGGCGCGGTTAAAACCGCGCCCTTTCAAAGCGACGAAAAACAACCGCAGATCCTTCGACTCCCCTTCGCTGCGCTCAGGGTCGCTCAGGATGACAAGCTCAATAACTACTCAGGATGACAAGCTCAATAACTACTCAGGATGACAAGCTCAATAACTGCTCAGGATGACAAGCTCAATAACTACTCAGGATGACAAGCTCAATAACTGCTCAGGATGACAAGCAATTTAGTTGGATGCGGGCGCGCGCATGGAGTCGATGGCGGAGGTTAGATCGGCGGCGAGGGTATGCTGCGCTTCTGGAGTTAGTTTGGCGGATTGGCTGGTTAGATAGAAGACGTCGATGGCGGTTTCGCCTTCGGTGTCGATCAGGGCCACCTTGATGTTGCAGTCGTGGGTGCTGAGAGTTAGCGCGATCTGTCGGAGGAGGCCGGGCAGGTCCTGGGCGACGACTTGCAGGATGGTGGAGTGGGTGGAGGATTCGGAGTCGAACTCGAGGCGCGTGGCGACTTCGGTTTTGAGGTTGGCGGGGTGGTTCATGTGGCGGCGGGCTTCGAGCATGGTTTCGACGGGGACTATGCGCGCGACGACGTCGTGGAGATAGGCGAGGAATCGTTCGCGCTCGCCGGGGTTCAGCTCGAGGGTGCGGAAGACGTCGGTGAAGTGGAAACTGTCGACGATGATGCCGGCGTCGTTGGAGAAGGCGCCGGCCTTGACGATGTTCATGCCCCAGGCGGCAAGGGCGCCGGCCACGTCGGCAAAGAGGCGGGCGCGGTCGTGGGTGATGACGGTGAGGTCGTAGAGTTGGCGGTGAGGGCGCAGGTCGATCTGGACGGGATCATCGCCGAGGCGAGCGGCTAACAGGAAGTGGTCGCGGATCTGCTCCGGCAGGCGGGTTTGCAGGTAGCGGCGCGGCAGGCCTTCAAGGAAGCTCTGGAGCTGGTCGAGTTGGGCGGCGGGGACCATGGAGTGGATGCGGTTGAGCAGGGTGGGATCGAGGTTGGCGTGATAGCGGACCTCGTCGACGGAGCGGTCCATGCTGTTGGCGGTGGAGATATAGAGCTGCCAGAGGTTCTCGGCTTTCCAGGGAGTGAGGGCATCGGGGCTGACGGCCTTGATGTCGGCAAAGGTGAGCAGGGTGAGCATCTTGAGCATCTGGGGACTGCCGATCTTTTCGGCGAAGGCGCGGACGTTTTCCAGGTCGAAGATGTCGCGGCGGAGGGCGTTGGACATTTCGATGTGCAGGCGGATGAGGTTGAGGACGGCCTCGCGCTCTTCGGAGTCGAACTCCAGGCGGGCGAGGAGTGCGTCGGCCAGCTCGATGCTGGGGGCGATGTGATCGCCGGTGCGGCGGGCTTTGCCGGTGTCGTGGAGCAGGAGAGCGAGCAGGAAGAGATCGAGGCGTTCGATTTCGGGGACTAGCTGGGCGAGGCGCTTTTCGTAGTCGATGGTGGGCTGACGAAGCGAGTGGATGTTGTCGACGACGAGGAAGGTGTGCTCATCGACAGTGTAGCGGTGATAGCTGTCGCGAATTACCAGTGCATCGATGCCGTGGAACTCTGGGATCAGCATTTCCAGGACGCCCAGGGCGTGCATGGTGCGGAGGGCATGAGCGGCATGGGGTTCGAGGAGGACGGCGCGCAGGGCGTTCCATAGATAAGGGCCTTCAGGGATGTGGATGGCGAGCGCGGCCAGGGCGTCGGTGATGCGGTCTTCGGCGGTTTGTGAAAGCGTGTAGCCGTGAGCGGCCATGAGGACGAAGATGCGCAGGATGGCGCCAGTGTCGTTGAAACGCGCGCCGGGAGCGATGTCGATGCGGCCCTGTTCGAGGAAGAAGTCCGTGCCGGGGATGGGAGTGTGGCGGCGGCGGAACTGGCGATAAAAGCTGACCGGGGCGGGCACGTTTTCCATGAGCAGAGCGGCGCGGCGGTAGATGACGCGTGCATGGCGATAGTATGTGCGCATCCAATAAGCCGGATCTGCGGTGCCGCGGGTTTCCAGGCCGATGCTGTTGGCGGCGGCTTCGTCCTGGGACTGCCAGTCGAGGGTATTGTCGTCGCGGCCGTGACGGAAGTGGAGAAAACATCGCGTGGCGGCGAGAAAGTCGAAGGCGGCCTCGGCGTCTCCGCGGGCGCTCTGGAAGACGGCGCCGAGCTGGCGGGGCCACTCCTTGGTTTCTTTGAGGTGGAAGAGGAGTGCGAACCAGACGGCGAGGTTGTAGTCGCGCAGGCCGCCGGGACAGTCCTTGAGGTTGGGCTCGAGGTGGAAGATGGTGTTTCCGAATTTGGCGTGGCGGGCGCGGGCTATCTCGCCTAGCTTCTGGGTGACGGTGTTCCACTCGCCCAGAAACAGGTCGGGGAGGATGGTCTGGTGGAGCTGCTGGTAGAGGGGGAAATTGCCGGCCAGGAAGCGGCGGTCGAGAGTGGCGAGAGTGAATTCGAGGTTGCCGGGATCGAATCGCCCGGCTTCCTTGAGTGTGCGGTAACAGGGGCTGGCGCGCAGGCCTAACTCCCACATTCCCTGAACGAAGACGCGTACGACCTCTTTGCAGTTCGCCTCGGTTTTATCATCGGCAAAGACGAACAGCACGTCGATGTCGGAGTAGGGAAAAAGGTCCTTGCGACCGTAGCCGCCCAGGGCGAGCAGAGCGGCGCTGACAGGCGGCTGGCCGGCGAAGGTACGGCGCCACATCTCAATCAGCATACGGTCCACCACGGAGGTACGTCGCCGGATGGCGGCGGCGCCGTCTCCGGTGCGCTCGCAGGTCAGGCGGACGAGCGCCATCTCCCGCGTATACTGCTCCCGAAGATCGTCAACCGCCAAAGCGACTGGATTCATAAATGGTTGTGTGTGGCTTACCTTCACGTGAAAGGATTGTTAACAGCATAAGCGAAGTTGGCGGGGAAGGGGTAATTTTAGTGCCGGATTGCGGGATACGGGGTGGCGGACGGGGGTTGGGCAGGCGCGAAAATCAGCGGCGAGGGGCCTGATTTCAGGAATCAGGGATCAGGGATTAGGGAACAGGGAATAAAGAGCAAAGATCAGGCACTAAACCGCGTCCAAAAGCCTCTACTTCGAAGGAGAGGTTTTTTGCGCAAAATTGGGCGATTTGGGAAGCGGAAAACGAAGTACAGGGAATAGGGAATAGGGACCCCGGCAAAGCGAAGGATAGGGCACTCAGGCTTTGTGGTTCGTTCAAGGGTAGGGCACCCGGCAAATCTGGACTCATCGGGACTCGTGCCACCCGCCGTCCAAAAAAACAATCGGAGTCTGTCTCATTCCCTCCCCGGTCCCCAAAGGCGAGGGATCTCCACCCCACGGACGAAGACCTGTCCCTTCACCCCAGCGCACAAAGATCATGCGCCGGGGACCCCGAGTCCGTGGGGACCCCGGACCGGAGGCACCCTGATTGTGGTGGGGATTGCACCCGGAGACCGGGGCCACCCGCCAAAACCTTTCTAGCGTTTGTAAACCTCGCGGCGGTGACCGACGCGGAGAGCGAGAACGACGAGCTTCGCATCTTGAATCTCGCAGATGATACGCCAGTCGCCCACACGGTACCTCCAGAACTCGCCAAGTTTGGAACCGCGCAACGCTTCGCCTATGCTGCGCGGATCATCGAGTGTGGCCACGCGCTCGTACAAAAAGCGCTCGATGCGCCGTGTTACCTGGGGGTCGAGTTTGTCCAGGTCGCGTTTGGCTTCCCTGTCGATCTCAACTTTCCAAGTTGCCATGCTCTTTCATCACTTCTTCAAGAGGAATGGTGTAGCTGCGTCCAGCGCGGAGATTCTCTAGCCGCTTTTCGGCGATGTAGATGTCTTCGAGGTTGTCGAGGTGAGTCAATAGAGCCTCGCGGACGTAGTAGCTTTTGGCCCGCCCGGTGCGCTTGGCCAATCGGTCAAGACGTTTTTCGATGGTTGCGGGAAGTCTGACGGCAATCATATTTTATCCCCTCGCGTTATACAAGTATAACATATTCCATCGCTCACTCATGCTGGGGTAGAACAAGCATGGATGCCCCCTGCCTTTACTTCTGATAGAATGTAAAGAGAGGAGAATGTCGTCTTATGGAAGCTACGCTCAGTAGTAAAGGGCAGGCAACGATCCCCAAAGCGGTTCGTGATCGCCTGCAAATAACGCCGGGAGACCGGTTCAAGTTCTTCTTCCACCCTGACGGCGTGATCATTCTGCCCAAGATTTCAACTGCTAGACTCAAAGGCATGATTCCAAAGCCGGCCCAACCGGTATCTCTTGAAGAAATCGATCGGGCGATTGCGGAAGGCGCAACAGAAAGATTTCGGCGAAGAAAATGATTGGTCTCGATACGAACATCCTGCTGCGCTACCTTGCGCAAGACGATCCAACGCACTCCCCCCGTGCAACGGAGATCATCGAACGGCGCTTGACCGAACAAGAACCGGGCTTCGTCAGCTTGGTGAGTATCCTTGAAGTTGCATGGGTTCTCAAGAGCCTTTTCAAGCGGTCCCGGCAGGAGATCGCGAACGATATCGAAATGCTGTTAGCGGCGGATACACTCGAAGTTCAGAATGAGCAAGAGGTCTATTACGCCGTTGTATCGCTTCGCAATGGAATCGGAACATTCGAAGACGCCTTGATCGGTTCCCTCGGCGCCTGGAGAGGTTGTTCGGCTACCTTGACGTTTGATGAAGGCGCCGCAAAACGGTTGCACGGATTTCAACTTGCCTGATTGATTAGAAGGTGGCATGTCGTTCGATTTTCCCTCCCCGGTCCCCAAAAGCGAGGGACCTCCTTCGGCAGGCTTAGGGCAGGCTTTCGACTTCGCTCAGTACAGGCTCTGGGGCACCCTCAACTGGATAAACGATGGATGAGACCGGGGCCACCCGCAGATTGTGATAGAGTATAGGCGCGAGGTTGTGCATGAGACCCAAAAGAACATTCACCGTCCTGATTGAGCAAGACGAAGAGGGCTATCTCGTTGCCACTGTCCCAGCCCTTCGCGGTTGCCATACGCAGGCGAAAAGCCTCGATACTCTGATGAAGCGCGTGCGCGAGGTGATCGCCCTGTGCCTCGAAGATGAAAAGGATCTACCCGGAGCGCTGGAACTGGTCGGCTTTCAGCAAGTCACCGTATGACTCGGCTTCCACGGATTACGGGAAGAGAACTGGTCCGCGCTCTCGAAAGTGCGGGCTTTATTGTGGACCGAACCCGTGGAAGTCATCACTTCCTCAAACATCCAGACGGCAGGGCCACTGCCATCCCCGTCCATTCCGGCGAAACCATTGGCCCTGGCCTGCTGCGAGCCATCCTGCGCGACGTGGAGCTATCTGTCGACCAACTGGCGCACTTGCTTTAAGTGGCGGGTGCCACGACAGTTCTCAGTGATTAGTTCTCAGTTGTCAATTTTATGTGCTGCTATCAAGCTTGGGTGCCCCAGGTCTGGATTTTCAGACCAGGGAAACTGGACTCATCGGGACTCGTGCCACCCGCCGTCAAAAAAACAATCGGAGTCTGTCTCATTCCCTCCCCGGTCCCCAAAAGCGAGGGATCTCCACCCCACGGACGAAGACCTGTCCGTGGGGACCCCGGACCGGGGGCACCCTGATTGTGGTGGGGATTGCACTTGGAGACCGTGGCCACCCGCCGCTGATGAACGGGCCATCTGCCATTTGTGGTTGGTTCACTGGTATAGCACCCGGCCCTACTTTCATTCCTAAATACCTTTCCATATGGCGGGTTGCTCAGCTGGAAGGGTCCTATCCAAATTGTTTTCAAGTGTTTTCAGTAACTTAATGGCAGTATCGTTTTGGTCTTCCCAAGCCGTTTTAATTGGGGGTAACGGCCAGGGGATCTCTAGCCCCTCTATTCTCGTCTTTCCGCATTTGCGTCCGAAGCTGAATCTCCAATTGTGCAACACATTGAATGCAGCTGCGACACCTATGTGCCCGGCCAGCGATAGTTTATCTTTCGCGTAGAGGACCGTACATGAATCTCCGCCATTCCCTTTAGGTAGAACTGTCCCGGTATGCACGGTAGCCAAACCAAGTCCGGAAATTATGATGCACGGCCCTTTGAACAACTTGTCTCCAAGCTGCGGCTTGACGTAACGGACAATGCCATTATTGATCTCGCTACTAGTCACAAATGCGACCGTGCCGACCTCGTAATCCTGCGTATCGCGTGAATCTGCCACGTTCAGTGTGAAAAGTTCATCGATTCGCTTAAATTTTTTCATCGTTTTGTACCTCAGATGCCTTGCGCCAGTCCGCATATATGTAATCCTGAATTCGGCGACTGGCCTCGTTCAAGAATTCTGACATCACGAGCGAAGTCGTACCCATATGGGCCTGCGGGATAACTTCGCTTCCCAGAATAGGATGAAACTCATAGAATCCCTTCTCCTCCTCCGATTTCTGCCCGTCAACGCACCATCTTCTTCCAACCTCAGCGCACTTTTTCAGCCAATCCTTGTAATGGCGGCCTGATTTCTCCACCCTAAATCCCTTCCATTTTACGAATCCGTCATCATCCATCCTGATCCACAGAACTTCTTTGCCATTCTGAGGTGTCCCTTTTCTTATGAAGACTCCGACTGTCTCCACTGCTGTTGGGTAGAAGAGATCGTTAGGAAACAGTACGACTGACAGCACTTGATGTTCGGTCATCAACTGCCCACGCCAATAACTAAACTCACTTGAGTACATGATTGATGAGGGCAGCACTGTAAATAACAAGCCATTATCCTGGAGTTGATCCAGCGCGTGATTTACAAACTTCCACTCTTTCTCTTCGTCAGCTGGCAGCGCAAACGGCGGGTTCATCATTACCTTTGTGGCAATCCGATATTCCTTCTTCCCGAAGTCTTTACCTTCCTTGAAGGTCACATTCTCGCTAATAATTGATGGCGCCGATAGCCGCCCAGTGAAGCATGATGCATTACGCAAGTTGTGCTTTCCATCGCCTCTAAAGTACATGTTTACGAATGCAAGGCTCGCCACAGGGCCATTATCATCGGCACCAAAAATATGCTTCTTAGCGAATCTCATTGCGTCACTAGTGGTGCCATACTCAAGCACTCGGTTGTAGGCGGCAATGAGGAACCCGCCGGAGCCAACCGCCGGGTCATATACCACATCCGTACTTGCTATATTTAGAATCTCGGCAACGAACCAGCAAATATGTCTTGGCGTTAGAACGATCCCAATATCCTTTACAGTATTACCGTATCGAAGGAACTGTTCAAAAAAAGAGCCAAGGATATCTGTATCTGCCGAGTTTGTGATTATCTCTGCACGGTGCAAGTGCTTGATTACATCATCTAGCGCGATAGCAAACGCATGATTGTCCTCAGAGGGGGGCACTAGCTTAATTTGATTCCAAAGAACCGTTTTGTTGGATTTGGTAAAAACTTTCTCTGCCCGAGTATTTATATCATTGATAAATATGTCGGGATCACTGGCTAGCTTCAATGATGGACTCTCGGAGAGAGCGAGTACAAGAACAGCTACGGTTGCGGCCCTTTTCTCTTTTGTCACTTTAGCTTTGTGGAGGCGTTTATTGATGACGTTTGAAAGCTCGACTACTTCACGGTTCGTTAACTCTCTTTTGGTAATTTCCTGCGTATTATGAGATAGTATGTATCCGATTTCCTCTCTCTTGAGAAGTCTAATTGCCTGCTTGCCTCTGATCTTGACTACCTGCCATTCGCCGTTCAGAAAAAGGGCAGTCTTGGCCCTATATCCGTCCTCGTCAGAACCCGCGACGCCTGATGCCAGTATGATCTTGAGTGACTGGCTCCTCCTATTTGCTGTTTCTGCGTAATCGATAGCTTCTTGATATGCCTTATCGAGATCTTTCGGCTTACTCTTGGCTTCGAGCACCCAAAATGTCCTAGCGTCGAGCTGAACTATATTCTCTGGAATGCCTCCGTCAAGCGCCTCTTTGATATCGCCGTTCTGATTACATTCGTGTTGTGTATAAACCTCACCGCGTGGATCGCGCGCAGGGTTCTTTGTGTCGAAACCCTTCCTCTTCAGCTCTCGCTTTATCCAACCGTATGCGTGGGTCTCCGATGAGAATGAGACTGCCATGTGTCCTCACTAATCCCTGCCAGAAGGATACATCATCGCCGGGCTGCTTTGCCCCTTCACGTCTCTCAGTGGCCATCCAGTCTGAGGGGGCGGGGTGGTTTGATGCTGACGCGCCCAGCCTTCGTAGCTTTCGGCGTGGAAGGGCGTCTGGCCGGTGAGCATCTCGTAGAGGAGGCCGCCGAGGGCGTAGAGGTCGGTGCGGCCGTCCAAGTCGGCGGCCGGGGTTCCGCGCCATTGCTCGGGGGCGGCGTAGGTCATGGTCAGCAGCGTGCCGCCGGTGCGGGTGTAGGCGGTGCTGGACTCCTTGGTGGCCACGATGCCGAAGTCGGCGATCTTGGGAAGCCATGCGCCGGCGTCGCGCTTCATGAGAATGTTTTCCGGCTTGATGTCGCGGTGGACCATGCCTTTGGAGTGGGCTGCGCCAAGGCCTTCGGCGATTTGGCGGGCGATGGAGAGGGCGAGGGGGACGGGGAGACTTCCCTCCGGGGCTAAAGCCCTCGTCAATTCTGTGGGCTTTATGCGGGGGTTGAAACCCCCGCCTCCCTCCGTATTCCCGTATTTCGCAGGGGCTAAAGCCCGGGCTTCATTTTGCTGCGTTTGCGGCAGTCGGGGATGAAGCCCCGACCTACCAGTCGTGCCCTGATACAAAGCAGCGGGTTCATCGGCAGAATGCAACCGCAGGTCCTTCGACTCCGCTCCCCCACCCCAGCGACGAAGACCTGTCGCTGGGGACCCCGGTACGCTCCGCTCAGGATGACAAGCTGTATTGAGATATTGAGAAGAATCGTGGAGGAAGGCTCTGAGGTCGGGGCCATCGACAAACTCCATGGAAAAGAAAAGGCTGTCATCCTCAGCGGCTTCCAGATCACCGCAATCCACCACGTTTCTGCTATGCACCTGGCGCAGCGTCCGCACCTCACGTAGAAAGCGGCTGGTAAGTGCGGCGTCGCGGCTTAGCTCGGGCGAGAGAAATTTGAGCGCGCGCGGCTCTCCCATATGGATGTGTTGGGCAAGATAGACAGTTCCCATACCGCCTTGGCCGAGCTTGCGGACAATCCGGTATGTCTTGTGAATCACCATGCCCGGCTTGAAATCGCGAATTTCGTTGAGCAGAAGACCGTGAGTGGGGCATGTGGTTTGGCTGTCGGGATAGCCGGTGTCGCATTGCGGACAGGTTTTCAATGGTTCGCCCTTCGATTTTGGGAAATATTGCGGCGGAACCATTGTTCCACTCGGAGACACGGAGTGCAAATAGGGGTGTATTCAGGAGCCTGAAGGCTCCTGCTCCCTCCGGTAAAACTTCCCTCAGGGGCTAACGCCCGACATTATTTTGCGGCATTTGCGGCACGGTTAAAACCGTGCCCTGATACAAAGCGAAGACAAAAGCAGCGCGGATGGGGATGACGGCTGAGGGATAAAATCCGGGCCTGAAGGCCTGTTGTATGATGCGTGAATTCAGGAGCCTGAAGGCTCCTGCTCCCTCCGTGCTACATCCCACCCTTTTGCATTTTCTCCTCGAAAAGCCGCGAAAAGGATGGCACGGGGCTAATGTGAGGTGCCATTTCAGCCGAAAAACAGTACGACACTGCCGGTTGGGGCATCCGTCCGGCGGGGATGCACCCGTTTGTTTGGGTAGAGGAGGGCATTATCGGCGCGCGCATGCGATTGGGTGATTTGCTGATACGGGCGAATCTGGTGCGGGAGGAGAATGTGGCCGAGGCGCTTAGGCGTCAGGCCGGCAATGGGGGACGACTGGGCGATAACCTGGTGGCGATGGGAGCCATTGGCCAGCAGGCGCTGAACACTTTTTTGAAACGCATTCCGGTTGAGCCTGCCAATATTGCGGCCACCGGACTCGACGAGATCGACCTGCTGAGCCTGCTGATGAGGCTGATTTATACGGGCCGGCTGGAGAGCTGCCGTCAGTTTGTCGATGCCATCTGCCTGCCTTACCACATCGTAGCCGAGCTGGTGGTGATGGCCATTGACCGGAAGCTGCTGCATACGCTGGGAATGCGTTCCTGCGCCAGCGAAAGTCCGATCGATATGAGCTACACGCTTACCGAAGAGGGCAAGCGGTGGACGATTGATTCGCTGGAGCGATTGCGCTATGCGGGACCCGCGCCGGTAACGCTGGAGGAGTTCACCTATCAGGTGAGCGTGCAGAAGCTGACCAACGAATTGGTGACCATGGAACGCATCGGCGCGTCGCTGGGGGAGTTGACGTTTGATATGAGCATGGTGGAACAAATCGGGCCGGCGCTGAACTCGGGCCGGGCAATGCTGCTTTATGGGCCGCCGGGCAACGGCAAGACCTCGTTCGCTTTTGCTCTGGGCAGCGTATTCAGCGACGTGATCTATGTGCCTTACTCGATCATTGTAGAGGGGCAGATTATCCGCTTCCACGACCCCAGCATTCACGCCGCGGTGAGCCCGACGGAGTTGAGCGATGAAAGCGAAATGTCGTTTATCCGGGCGGAGGAATATGACGCGCGCTGGGTCCCATGCCGCAGGCCATTCGTGGCCACGGGCGGCGAACTGACGCTGGAGATGCTGGATCTGCGCTATGACGCGGAGGGCCACTTTTACGAGGCGCCGCTGCACCTGAAGGCGCTGGGGGGCTGTTTTGTGATTGACGACTTTGGCCGCCAACTTGTGAGCCCCACCAGCTTGCTGAACCGCTGGATCGTTCCGCTGGAGAATCGCGTCGATTACCTGAAACTGCATACCGGCAAGAGCTTCTGTATTCCGTTCGAGGAGCTGGTGATTTTTTCCACCAACATGGAGCCGGAAGATCTGATGGACCCCGCCTTTCTGCGCCGGCTGCCTTACAAGATCGAGGTAGGAGCGCCCAGCGAGGAAAATTACCGGCGGATTTTTCAGAAAGAATGCGCGCGGCAGGGAATGACGCTGCCCGACGATGCCTTCAATGCCATTGTGCAAAAGCTGCAGAAGGAAAAGGGAGTGGAACTGGCGGCATTTCAGCCGAAGTTCATTGTGGACCAGGTGGTGGCGTCGTGCCGGTTCATGGGGCAGGCGCCGCACTTTGAGCCGCGGTTCATCGAGTATGCGGTGAATAATTTAAGGGTGAAACGGAGCGCGGCGGTGAAGGTCTAGGTATCCCACACTAACCGCAACATTGCAAGAAGCAGGTCCTTCGACTCGCTGCGCTCGCTCAGGATGATAGCGGCGAGGGTGGGGGGCCCGGTTCTTGGGAGATCTGTTAATCCCAGGTCTCAGAATCGAGACCTGGGGCACCCAAGAATTGTTGATCAGAGGGCGGTTTCGCCGCGCTCGTCGTTGCGGATGCGAATGGCTTCGTCGATGCGGCTGATGAAGATTTTGCCGTCGCCGATGTGGCCGGTGCGGGCAGCGCCGAGGATGGCGCCGACGACCTTGTCTTTGCGGTCGTCGTTGACTACCAACTCGATCTTGATCTTGTGCAGCAGATCAATGGTGTATTCATTGCCGCGATAGAACTCAGTGTGTCCCTTCTGGCGGCCATGCCCGCGAGCCTCCAGGATGGTCATGCCTTCAATGCCTTCCTCGAGCAGGGCTTCTTTGACCGCATCCAACTTAGATGGCTGGATAATAGCTTCAATCTTGACCATGTGCAGATTCCTCGTCTGACAGCGTAACAGGCGGGAGGGCTTTTGTGAATCGCTCCCGGAAAATCTTTTAATTGAACCAATTCAACTGATCTGAATCGGAGGGGAGTAAATGCAGTTCCTTCGACTATGCTCAGGATGAAAAATCAAATTCTTAGAGCGTGTTTCATCAATGGCCGACCTGCTCGTTTGCAATCCCTCAGGGGTTAAAACCCCTTGTTTTTAAGGTCCTTTTCGGCACGACTGAAGTCGTGCCCTGACGCTTCTTGCGACTCCGTTGGCATTTTTTCGCAAGTTGTAAAGCCACCCCAACTACGAAAACCTATCGTCGGGGACTCCGATGCCAAAACGAACGCGAAAGGATGGGGCACCCGGCCTGCTTCGCTCAGGATGACAAATCTGTGGTGCTCAGGATGACAAGCCTACAAGTTACGTGTTGAGGTCGTAGCCTTCCTCGTTGTGCTGGGAGAGGTCGAGACCCTGTGCTTCGTCGGCGGCGGAGACGCGCATGCCCATGGTCTTATCGACCAGGAAGAGCAGCACGAGAGTGCCGGCGATGGCCAACGCCCAGCCAATCCCCATGCCGATGGATTGGTTGACGACCTGATGCCAGTTGCCGTCGATTGCGCCAGTGGGGAGCGGGATTCCGGCGGCGTTTTTGCCGAAGACGGCGTTGATGGCGCCGGAGGCGAGCAGGCCGGTGAACAGAGCGCCCATGGTTCCACCAACGCCGTGAACGCCAAAGGCGTCGAGGGAGTCGTCGTAGCCGAAGAACTTTTTAACATTGAAGACCATGAAGGAGCAAACGACACCGGCGATGAGGCCGATCACGAGCGCGCTCATGGGTTGAACATAGCCGGAGGCCTGGGTGATGGTGGCCAGTCCTGCGACCGCGCCGGAGATTGCGCCGAGGGCGGTGGGTTTGCCGTTTTGCAGCCACTCGGCAACTACCCATCCGATGGCGGCGGCGGCGGCGGCGAACTGGGTGTTGACAAAGGCGCTGGTGGCCAGAGGCCCGGCATTCAGCGCGCTGCCAGCGTTGAAGCCGAACCAGCCCACCCACAGCATCCCGGCGCCGATGAAGCTGAGCACCATGGAGTGAGGCGTAATGTTCTGCTGCGGATAGCCGACGCGCTTGCCCAGATACAGGGCGCAGACCAGGGCGGAGACGCCGCTGCTGATGTGGACTACCGTGCCGCCGGCAAAGTCGAGGACCGGCCAGCGGCCTCCGGCAGTGTTGAGGATTCCGCCCACGCCCCAGATCATGTGGGCCATGGGGCAGTAGACGAGCAGCGACCAGCAAACAAGAAAGACGGCCATGGAGCTGAACTTGACGCGTTCGGCAAATGCGCCGGTGATGAGCGCCGGGGTGATGATGGCGAACATAAGCTGGTAGACCATGAAGGTCTGCTCGGGGATGGTTCCGCCGTAGTTGGGGTTGGGATCGAGGCCTACTCCGCGCAGGAAGGCGTGCTCAAAGCCTCCGATGAATCCGTTGCCCGCGCCAAAGGCCAGCGAGTATCCGACCAGCGCCCATAGGACGGTAATCAGGCCCATCATGGCAAAGCTCTGCATCATGGTGGCGAGAATGTTTTTGCGGCGGACAAGACCGCCATAGAAGAGGACCAGCCCGGGGGCGGTCATCATCAGGACCAGAGCGGCGGAGACCAGTACCCAGGCGTTGTCGCCGGAGGATTGAGCGTCGCGGATGGCCTGTTGGAGGGCGGCGACCTGGGCCTGGGTGGCGGGAGGCGAGGGGTGCAGGTTGGGGGCTACGGCCAGCGCCAATGCCGGGATTCCGAACAGGGCGGAGAGAAATAGCAGTTTGATTGCGCGACGAAACATAAGGATTCCACTCCTGAAAACATACGATGGGCGAAAAGAGAGAACTCACACCAGTCTGTGGGCCTGCGGCTGACATAAGGATTGCATGAGTATTAAAAGAACTCTATGGCTTTTCGTATAAGGAACCCATGAGGATTTCTCACGAAATAAGGAACGCATAAAGATTTCTGGCAAAAAGGGTCAAAAGCTAGAATGGTGAGTCAGAAGTTCATTGAAGAACAACCGCAGATCCTTCGACTCACCACCCCCAGGCTGAAGAGTACGCCTGGGGCCCCGTTCGCTCAGGATGACAGCCATTTTTGTGCTGCCTATTTCTGACTCAGACACCAAAGCATTTTACAGATGGTATAGAGTGCGGCATGGACCAGGAGGTCCACGCAACAGCCGGCCGGGAGGCCGGCGCTACGGGTTCGCGACCCATCGTCACTATACACCCACCTTAGTGCAAAAGACGCGCCGAAGGTGGGGCACCCGTATTTGGAGTTGAGAAATCCCAGGTCCCCAAATGTAAACCATGTTCCGGCACTTGACAGCGAGGGACCTGGGGCACCCAAGGTGTGAGGGTGTGAGTGGGTTAGAGGGCGGTTTCGCCTCGCTCGTCGTTGCGGATGCGGATGGCTTCGTCGATGCGGCTGATGAAGATTTTGCCGTCTCCGATGCGGCCGGTGCGGGCCGTGCTGAGAATGGCCTCGATGGTCTTGTCTTTCCGGTCGTCGTTGACGATCATCTCGATCTTGATCTTGGGCAGCAGATCGACGGTGTATTCGTTGCCACGATAGAACTCAGTGTGGCCCTTCTGGCGGCCATGTCCGCGCGCTTCCAGAATGGTCATGCCTTCGATGCCTGCCTCGAGCAGGGCTTCTTTGACCGCGTCCAGCCGGGAGGGCTGAAGAATAGCTTCTATCTTGACCATATGCAGTTCCTCGAATGACAGCGTAACAGGCGGGAGGGCTTGTTGGGCCGTTCCCGGCAAATCTTTTCTTACGAGTTAAGGTCGTAGCCTTCCTCGTCGTGTTGGGAGATGTCGAGACCCCGGGCTTCATCTTCCGGCGCAACGCGCAGGCCGACAAGCTTGTCAACGATGAAGAGCAATAGCAGTGTGCCGGCAATGGAGATGGTCCAGGCAAGTCCCACGCCGGCGGCCTGATTGAGCAATTGTCCCCAGTGTCCGTCGAGAGCGCCGGTGGGATTGGGGATTCCGGCGGCGTTTTTGCCGAGTGCGGCGTTGATGGCGCTGGTGGCAAAGAGGCCGGTGAGCAGCGCGCCGAGGGTTCCGCCGGCTCCGTGGACACCGAAGGCGTCGAGAGAGTCGTCGTAGCCGAAGAATTGCTTGACGATGAAGACCATGAAGAAGCAGACGAGGCCGGCAGCGAAGCCGATGGCCAGGGCGCTCATGGGCTGGACAAATCCGGAAGCGGGTGTGATGGCGACCAGACCGGCAACCGCACCGGAGATGGCGCCCAGAGCGGTGGGCTTGCCGTTGTGAATCCACTCGGCGATGGACCAGCCGACGGCGGCGGCGGCGGCGGCAAAGTGAGTGTTGACGAAGGCGCTGGTGGCCAGCGAACTGGCGTTGAGGGCGCTGCCGGCGTTGAAGCCGAACCAGCCCACCCATAGCAGGCAGGCGCCGATGAAGCTGATCACCATGGAGTGGGGCGCCATCTTGGTGTGGGGGTAGCCGAGGCGCTTGCCCAGGTAGAGGCAACAGACGAGCGCGGAGACGCCGCTGGTGATGTGGACCACGGTTCCGCCGGCAAAATCGAGCGAAGGCAGTGGGGCGTGGGCGTTGTTGAGGCTGAGAAATCCGTCCGCGCCCCAGACCATGTGAGCCATGGGGCAGTAGACGATGAGCGACCAGAGGGAGAGGAAGATGGCCATGGCGCTGAACTTCATGCGTTCGGCAAAGGCGCCGGTGATCAGCGCCGGAGTGATGATGGCGAACATGAGCTGGTAGATCATGAAGGTCTGCTCGGGGATGGTGGCGGCGTAGCTGGCGTTGGGGGTGAGCGAGACGCCGCGCAGGAAGAGGTGATCGAAGCCGCCAATGAACCAGTTGCCGGGGCCGAAGGCCAGCGAGTAGCCGACGACGGCCCAGAGGATGGTGACCAGTCCCATCATGGCAAAGCTCTGCATCATGGTTCCGAGGATGTTCTTTTTGCGGACCAGGCCGCCGTAGAACAGGGCCAGTCCGGGTCCGGTCATGAGCAGGACGAGGGCAGCCGAAACCAGCATCCAGGCGTTGTCGGCGTTGGACTGGGCGTTGGCAGCGGCTATTTTGTTGGCATCCACGGCCTGCTGCAGGGCGGCGATCTGAGCCTGGGTGTCGGGGGCGGCGGGCTGAGTGAAGGCCAGGGATGGGATTGCCAGCAGGACGGTGAGAACGAGCAGCTTGATTCCACTACGGGACATAAGGTTTCAACTCCCAGGTAATTTGCGGCGGGTAAAAGCCTTGTGTTGTAACTGGAACCGGCCATCCGGCCCAGGTGAAGATTGATACACCGGCAGCGTGGGTCTGTTTTGTTTCAGGCCCCTGCCGAAGCAGAATTATCGCTGACGAACAATCAGATGCGACTCAAGCCAACCTGCCTGCTTGATTTTGGCTCAACTCTTGTGTGAATCTTAAAAAATTATCGAGCCATTGAAATAAGGAATCCATCAGGATTTCTGAAAAAGGCGACCAGAGTGCGAGAAAGTGGGTAAATTGCTATGGAATCTTCATTCCTTTTGCGGTAATAATTCTCGCGCAGACACGACGGGCGCGGATCATGAGCGCCGTCCCTCCGGGACTCCGGATGAATTGTTGGTTTCGCCAACCCCACGCTGAAGCGCGGGGCTAACAACCATTGCGCCTACGGCGCGGGCGACCGAATTGCTGGTTTATCCAATTTCTTTGGCTATATCAGCCCCTGCCGGTCAGCGGTATAGTAGGAACATGACGGCGACGGCAGAGCGGGATCGTTATCTTTTCGGAGCGCTGGAGAGCAGCGCGCAAAACCGCATGAAGGTGCAGGAGGCGAACTACGGCTATGAAGTGCCGGAGGGCATCCTGCTGACCTCGATGGATTATGCGGTGAACTGGATCCGGAAGAACTCGCTTTGGCCGATGACTTTTGGGCTGGCCTGCTGCGCCATCGAGATGATGTCGACGGGAGCCTCGCGCTACGACATTGCACGCTTCGGCGCAGAGGTTTTCCGGCCATCTCCGCGGCAATCGGACGTGATGATTGTTGCCGGGCGGGTTGCGCAGAAGATGGCCCCGGTACTGCGCCGGCTCTACGACCAGATGCCGGAACCGAAATGGGTGATCTCGATGGGGGCCTGCGCGACATCGGGCGGGGTTTTCAACAACTATGCGGTGGTGCAAGGGGTCAACCAGGTGGTTCCCGTGGATGTGTATGTTCCGGGGTGCCCGCCGCGGCCGGAGCAACTGATTTATGCGCTAACCCTCTTGCAGGAAAAGATTCAGCGCGAGCCGCGCAGCCTGGTGAAGACCCTGAATCTGGGGTAAACCGGGCGACAGAGTCGATTCCCGGAGGATGTTACCTGGGGAGTTTCGGATGCCCTCCATGTGTTCAGCAATCCTTTGAGGCCGGCATGGAGCTGGCTAAGCGATTCGGGAGTGCGGCTTCTTTCTTGTTTTATTCGCCCCATGCATCTGGTATTCGGGCAAACAGGCAGATAATATGCCGGAAAAAAACATGTTCTCAAGTGATCATACCCCGTGGGATTGCTATGGTAGTATGACTTCGTGTAGGAATTTGACACACTTTTGTTTTGTTCGGTGTTTGTTTTCAGGATGTTCAGTCGGTCGTAGTCCCGAAATGGCGCGCATCAGCAAACCACTTCATCAACATTTTCAATCTGACATAGTGGAGGAGAAACCCATGTATTCGAGGAATTTGAAGTCAGTATTTCTGGTTGCGGCTTTGGCATTATTGGCCTTCGCGTCAACCGGGTGCCAGAAGGCTCCGCCGATAACGCTGTCGGCCGCGGCTGCCCCGCCGGTGGTTTATGCCGGAGATCCGGTCACAGTGACCGCAACTGCCGGAGCGGTGGATCCCAACAAGAAGAACGTTGTGGTCTACGACTGGTCGGGAACCGGCGTGACAGGCACCGGAACGACGGCCACGGTGGCCACCGCAGCGCTTACGCCGGGCACCTATTCGGTGAAGGCGGAAGTGAAGGAAGGCAAGAAGGGCAAGGAAGGCCTGAAGCCGGGCCAGACGGCGGACGCCACGGCCAGCTTCACGGTGAAGCAGTTTGAGCCTCCCACCGTCAGCGTCTCAGCCAGCCCCAGCACCATCAAGCCGGGCGAGACCAGCAACATAACCGCAGCCGGGGTGAGCCCACAGAACCGTCCGCTGACCTATGTTTTCTCGGCAACCGGCGGCAGTGTGACTAGCAGCGGCGCGGCAGCGGTGTTCGCCTCGACAGGCGCACCGACCGGTACCGTGAACGTGACCGTGACGGTGACCGACGACAAGGCCCAGACGGCAACGGCGAGCACCAGCGTGACCATCCTGGCCCCATATGTGGCTCCGATTCCGCACGTTCAGCAGCTTGGCACGATCGACTTCAGCAAGGATAAGAAGAATCCGACCCGCGCTAACAACGAAGCCAAAGCGTCTCTGGACGGAATCGCCCTGCAACTGCAGCAGAATCCGGATGCGAAGCTGGTGGTAGTGGGCGAGGCCGATTCCAAGGAGCAGGCCAAGACCGCGAAGGAAGTAGAGTTCGCGCTGAAGCACAAGCATGCCAAGGTTGTGGATCTGGCCGCCGAGCGCGCCGTCAACGTCAAGGACTATCTGGTGACGGAGAAGGGCATTGACGCCTCTCGCATCAGCGTGGTGACGGACACGAAGGACTCGCAAGCGGTGGAGACCTACCTGGTGCCATCGGGCGCGACCTTTACAAACGATGTAACCGGAACCACGGTGGTGGACGAATCCGCAGTGAAGCCGCATCCGTTCAAGGCCATCAAGAGGGCCGTGAAGAAGGTTGTCAAGAAGGTTACCTAGTAACTGGTAACTAACGCCTGACGCGGCTGGCCTTCGTGCCTGCCGCCAGGGGCCGTGTGTTTTTTCCTGTAATCCGTCGAAGGCTGACCGGCTTGCCGGTCAGCCTTCTTTGCTTTGCGCATTGACCTGGAACTTGTTGCGTGCCTGGAGACTCGGAGTCATCTCATAAACACCTTTTTGTCCGAATAAAGCGTCCCTCAGGGGCTAAAGCCCACAACTTTATTGAACATTTTACGGCACGGCTAAAGCCATGCCCTTTCAAAACCGGTTTTGAAAGGGCTTCTGGCCTAGATGCCTTGTTTGTATACTCTTTATAAGAGCTTGGGAGTTTCTTGATTGCATGAATTGTTTGCGAAATTGCTTTCATTTATTTTTTTCGGTTAGAGTTTTAGCGCGCGTTTCATTATTCGTTTTGTTTGCCGTCTCGGGATTGGCGGCGCAAACGCCGTGGACCGCCATAGGCCCCATGGGCGGCGATGCGCGCGCCTTTGCGGCGGTTCCGGGCGAGCCCCATCATCTGTATCTGGGCACTACCAATAGCTGGCTCTACGAGTCCGTGGATGGAGGCGCAAGCTGGCACCGGCTCTCGAAGCTGGAGGCCTCAGACGATCTTGTTGTGGACCACATCGTCGTGGACCCGGCGAATCCCGCTACGATTTTTGCAGCCGCGTGGAAGCTGGACCAGCCAGGCGGAGGGCTGTGGGTGAGCCACGACGGCGGACGGGGCTGGAGCGCGGTGGAAGGGCTGCGCGGTCAGTCGATTCGCGCGCTGGCGCAGGCGCCCTCGGAGCCAAAAATTCTAATTGCGGGAACCCTGGAAGGCGTCTTCCGCAGCACGGACGCGGGCGCGACGTGGACGCAGATCAGCCCACCGGGCAGCCTGGAGATTCACGAGGTGGAGTCGCTGGCCATCGATCCCGCGGACCCGGATGTGATCTACGCCGGCACCTGGCACCTGCCCTGGAAGACCACGGACGGCGGCCAGAATTGGCAAAACATCAAGAAGGGCGTGATCGACGACTCCGACGTGTTTTCTATCATCATTGACCCGTCGCGGCCGAAGATCGTCTTTGCCAGCGCGTGCAGCGGCATTTACAAGAGCGAGAACGCCGCGGAACTTTTCAAGAAGATCGAGGGCATTCCCTCGGAGGCGCGCAGGACGCGGGTGCTGAAGCAGGACCCGGGCAACCGTGAGGTGGTGTATGCCGGAACCACGGAGGGACTGTACAAGACGGTGGACGGCGGCAGGCACTTCGAGCGCATGACCGGGCCGGATGTGATTGTGAACGATGTTTTTGTTGATCCGGAGGATTCGAATCATGTGCTTCTGGCGACGGACCGCGGCGGCGTGCTGCTGAGCCGGGATGCGGGAGCGAGCTTTGTGGCGGCGAATGAGGGCTTCAGCGGGCGCAAGGTTGAGGCGCTGCTGGTGCCACCTGCGCTGTCACCCCCGCGACAAGTGCTGTCGCCGGGGACCCCGACGGTGGGGCCAACCGCGCCACCTGCGGTGGGGCCAACTGCGCCTGCGGCGCGCATTTTTGCCGGGGTGGTGAACGACAAGGGCTATGGCGGCGTTTTTGTTTCCAGTGATGGCGGGGCGCACTGGGAGCAGATCGCCGAAGGGCTGGAGGGGCGCGATGTTTTTGCGCTGGCCGAGTCGCCGGAGGGAACGATTGTAGCGGGCACCAACCACGGAATCTTCGCGCTGGAGGAGAACAAGGACTCGGGGGGCACGCCGGGATTTCATTGGAGCTCGCGCAGCACGATTCAGAACACGCTGGTGAAGACGGCGACCGAAACGCACTACGGCAAGCACATCAACATTGAGAAGCAGGTGAAGGATACGCGGCGGGAGATGGACGGGCGCGTGAGGGCGCTTGACCTCTCAGGAGAGGCGTGGCTGGCCGCGACCCCCGGAGGCGTTTATACCAGCAAGGACAAGGGCGATAGCTGGCAGGGCGGACCGGTGATGGGCGTGGGGGATTATCTGGCGGTGGCCGCGCACGGAGAGCAACTGGTGGCCGCGCGGAAGGATGGAGTGGTTCTCTCCACTGACGGCGGAGAGAGCTGGAGTCCGATGGGGATTCCGGCGATGCTGACGCGGATTCACTCCATTGTTTTTTCCGCGGATGGGACTTTGTGGCTGGGCGCGCGAGAGGGCGTGTACTTTACACACGACCTGGGCAAGACGTGGATGTGGGTCCAACGTTTTCCGCTGAGCGACGTGGATGCCCTTTTCTATGACGCGCATCTGGGCAGGATTCTGGCCAGCTCGCGGACGAGCGACCAGGTTTACTCGATCAATCCGAAGACGCTGGAGTGGAAGTGGGCGCAGACTGGCTACAAGATTGCACTGGTGCGGGCGGTGGGAGATAGGCTGCTGGCGGCCTCGCTGTTTGACGGGGTGGTGGAAGAGCCAGAAACAGGGACTAGGGACTAGGGAATAGGGAGTAGGGAATAGGGCAGTTGTACAGTTTCCGAATAGGAGACGACTCGCTCAGAACGCATGAAAACTCATTTAAGCTGATGCCATATCACTCTTCTGATCATCGACCGTCTTTACGAACCGCGCATCGATCCCACCCATTATGCCTGCAATGAAATTGAATAAGTTAGTCCCAACCAGGCCCGATATGCAGCCCGAAACCGCATAGACAAACACCGTGGCAATTGCATAGACAATGGGCGCCGATGCAGTCATGGATTTCGGCAAAATCAAGTTGAAGGTGAAGTGCACGAACGGCGCAATTATGCCTATCGGAAGGAAGAGCTGTTGCATTTCTTCAAGGAAACAGTACTGGATGTATGCGAGCAGCCCCACAACTGCATAGAGGCACGAGAATACAACGCAGACTGGGCGCACGCGGATAGCAATGATTCGCATCACGTAAAACCATCCAAGCTGTCGATTTTTGACTCAGAGAACACCACCATTCTACTCTTTTCTCTCATCACTGCTAGGTTAAAACCTTAACTTGTATTCAGATAATAGAGGGTGATTTCGTCCCGGTTGTATAACCGTCTAACCGGAGAATGCACCATTACCTGAATTAGGAATTAGTTTCAGATAGAGAATCTGTTTCTGTATCATAAGACTATGCAGACCGAGACGGCGGATACCCGCCAGAGAGCAGATTTTCGCACCTACGATCCGCGGCTTGAGCCGATTGCCGCCAAAGTTCTGGCTGGCGAGCGGCTGGATTTCAACGACGGGATTGCGCTTTATGGTTCGACGGACGTGCTGGCTGTGGGCTGGCTGGCCAACCATGTGCGCGAGCGGATGCACGGGGATGTGACCTACTTCAACGTCAACCGGCACATCAACCCGACGAATGTTTGCGTGGCGAACTGCCGGCTGTGCGCCTTTGGGCGCAAGAAGGGCGACGAGGCAGGCTACACCATGGCGCTGGAAGAGGCTTGGGAGACCGCGGCCTCGGGCTACTCGGAGGCGGTGACGGAGTTTCATATCGTCGGCGGGCTGCACCCGGATCTGCCGCTGGAATATTTTCTCGACCTGGTGCGTGGGCTGAAGGAGCGATTTCCCAAGGTGCATGTGAAGGCCTTCACCATGGTGGAGGTGGCGTACCTGGCGCGGCGGGCGAAGCTGAGCATTGAAGAGACGCTCAAGAAGATGCGCGAGGCGGGAGTGGATTCGATGCCGGGCGGCGGCGCGGAGATTTTCGCTGCAAGGGTGCGGTCGATTATCTGCGACCACAAGATCGACGGCGAGGAGTGGCTGGAGACGGCGCGGTTGGCGCACAAGCTGGGCTTCAAATCCAATGCGACGATGCTGTATGGGCACATTGAAAACGATGAAGACCGTGTGGACCACCTGCTGAAGCTGCGCGCCTTGCAGGATGAGACGGGCGGGTTTCAGACGTTTATTCCGCTGGCCTTTCATCCGGAGAACACGGCGCTGGACCACCTGCCGGTGACCACGGGGCTGACGGACATTCGCCAGGTGGCGGTCAGCCGTTTGCTGCTGGACAACTTCCCCCACATCAAGGCATACTGGCAGATGCTTACCGCGAAGATAGCGCAGATCGCGCTGCGCTTTGGGGCGGACGACCTGGACGGGACGGTGGTGGAGGAGAAGATTTACCACGACGCCGGGGCGACCACGCCGCAGGGGATGACGCGCAAGGAACTTTGCCGTCTAATTACCGAGGCCGGGCGCGTGCCAGTGGAGCGCGACACTCTTTACCATCCAGTGACGCGCACGGAAGACAGTTTTATTGTCGCGGTTTAAGCCGGATTAAGATGAATGAGGGAGGGGACGAGCGCAATGGATGAATTTGGCCGGGCAGCTATCTGGGGAGCCTGCTGGGGATTCGCGTGGGGAATTGTAGGCTCGATTGCGATCCTGTATTCCATTTACCTGGCTGCCTATCGCAAGGCGATCAAGGATTCACTCAAGCAGGTTCAGCCGTTGCGGTACACGCGGGTGGTGGAGATGATAAAGGCGCAGAAGGCAGAAAAGCTGGAGGCCAAGAAAGCAAAGTCGGCAGCGCCGCACCCACCCCAGTGAGCGGCTATTCTATAGAGGGATTTCGATTGGGAATGGCAGATCAGTTCTTTCCTGCGGCTGAATAGGTACGAATCCAGGGCGGATTATACGAAAAGCAGACCTCAGGTGGTGAAGCCCCGCATTAATTTTGTGTGCATATACGGCACGGCTAAAGAGGTTGCGGGAAAACTCTAAATTTCAGGCGAAATTGACGAAAAACGTCCCTCAGGGGCTAAAGCCCGCGATGATTTGATTGCGTTTACGGCACGACTGAAGTCGTGCCCTGACGCTTTTTGCGACGACGAATGAGTTTTTCCGCAATCTGTAAAGTCGTGCCTTAAAAAAGAAACAGGAGATTGGCTGCTTCGCAAGAATAACGATTTAAGCCACAAGTCAATGAAGCGTTTTTTTAAAAGTGCAGCAAGTTAGCCTCCGCTACGCGGAGTTAGCGAGTTGGCAAGTTAGCAGATTGCAGCTACTAGTACCGTGTATCACTCATAATTTCGGATAGAGACGTTTTAGTTTTATGCGGGCGTTTTCGGTGGTGAAGCGCCAGTCGATGGTGGCATTTCTGTTGTTCCGATCCAGCTCCCAGGCAGCCACT
>Ga0224555_1001683_pt1 | contig 29362 bp, 23 predicted proteins | sample 714S23034metaG_FD_180687 | JGI IMG/M metagenome (GOLD analysis project Ga0224555, IMG submission 180687) | Peat soil microbial communities from Stordalen Mire, Sweden - 717 S2 30-34 | ecosystem: Environmental > Terrestrial > Soil > Wetlands > Peat | place: Sweden: Norrbotten County, Stordalen...
TCGGCCAGAAGTTCATCACGAACAACCTCACAGCGGCGTACGACCTTACGGATCGCACCATGTTCACGCTCACCTATCACCACCAGGAGCACACCATCGGCGAAGGTGCCGCGAACACCACGGGATATCTGTCCGGCATCTCCAACTACACCATCAACGAGAACGGCGGTACCTTCGGCGTCGCGGTGCAGCCGGCGAACAACTGGAACATCAACGGTTCGATCGAGGTTCTGTACGCCGACAATGTCCTCACCCCGGTCGCACCCCGCGAGCTTCAGCATTACAGAATTCACACCGCTTACCGGCCGAAGACCTGGGCGACGTTCTCCGGCGCATACAATGACCTCGAGCGCCACAACAATACGAACAATACAGGCACAGCGTCCGTTGATGGCCCGCTGCAGCATGTGGATCATAGCCGCACTTTGAGTTTGAACGCCGACTTGATGCCGAACGAGCACTACGGGTTCGACATCAGCTATGCCTACAGCGGCGTGTACACGGCGACCAACATCTGCTTCCTGGGCCAGGCCGCAAGCAGCACCATACCGGGCGCCGCGACGCCCACCGGCGCGGCTTGCCCGTCTCCGCCTCCCCGCACGGGATCGGGGGCTCCTTATACTTTTGGTCCGGCTAGGGACTTCATGAACGCTCCAACGCAGTACGCGTCAGTGGCCTTGGCTCTTTCGCCGATCGACAAGTTCCACGCCAACATCGGCTACCGAATAAGCTCGGTCAACGGCAGCCGCTTTTTCAACGATCCGCGCGATGTGAACGGATCGCTGGTCTCTAAATACCAGACGCCTTTTGTGAATCTCTCCTATGCGATGCGAAAGAATCTGATCTGGAAGGGCGAGTATAACTACTTCGGCTACGGCGAGGGTGGTCCTTCGGGAGCACAGTATTGCAATCCCTCCAGCACGCTCCCGACGCTGACTATCCCGGCTCCGGTCGTGCCCTGCAGCACGCTGCAAAATACTGCGATGAGCGGTCCGGCCTACGGGTTCACCGCTCCTCGGAACTTCCATGCAAACAACGTAACCCTTGGAGTGCATTACGAGTTCTAAAAATATCCGTTAGCCTTCAGCTTTTCGTGTGGAGTGCGCAGTTGCTGGCTTCCACAAGAACAAGCTGAAGGCTGACAGCCTTTTTCGGTACAGGCCAAAGCCCCGCGGTGACCGAGTCTCTTGCGTTACTCATTCTGATTTTCTTGCTTTCCCGGCCGGAGCCAGAAGATGTTCCGACGTACTCGGAGCGCCGCCGGCTTCAAGCCCAGCCATGTATTAAGGATGACCTCCCTCTACGCCGCTTCCTGCTATCCTAGAAGCCTTCGCCCAGTGAGGGACATCATGAAAATCAAGTCATCAACTTTACTGCTCGCGCTGCTGTTCGCGGTCTCCGCCGCGGCCCAGACCGCTCCTCATTTCGACGGCCAGACCTGGTGGAATCACATCAAATTCCTCGCCGACGACAAACTCGAAGGCCGGGACACCGGCCGCCGTGGAGAACGCGCCGCGCAGGCTTACGCTGTCGAGCAACTCAACAGCGCGGGCGCAGAACCCGCGGGGGTAAACGGCTTCTACCAGCCCGTCAAATTCGTCTCCCGCCAAATCGTCGAAAAAGATTGCAGCCTTACTCTCATCCGCGACGGCAGACGCGAATCGCTCACGCTCGGCGAAGATGCCATTATTGGCACACGCATCATGCCCGCGCCCGAGGTTGAAGCGCCGCTGGTTTTCGTCGGCTATGGCCTCAAGGTCCCCGAGAAAAATTATGACGACTTCGCCGGCGTCGACGTGCGCGGCAAGATTATCGTGATCTTTTCCGGATCGCCCGCCGAGATTCCGGGTGCGCTCGCTTCGCATTACCAGACGGCGGCCGAGCGCTGGAAAGTGCTGCGCGCTGCCGGCGCCGTCGGCATGGTTTCGTTGATCAACCCGGCATCGATGGACATTCCATGGTCGCGCATGGCGCTGAACCGCACTCATCCCACCATGGACCTCGACTATCCCGAATTCAACGAAACCGAAGGCGCGAAGCTTGCCGTTACCGTCAATCCCGCCAGCGCCGAGAAATTCTTTGCCGGCTCCGGCCATACTTTCGAAGAAATCGCCGCTTTTGGTAAGGAGCGCAAGCCACTGCCGCACTTTCCGCTCGCCGTTTCGCTTGCCGCGAAAACGAAAGTTGAAGTCACGAAAGTAGAATCGGCCAACCTCGTCGCCAAACTCCCGGGCAGCGATCCCGTTCTGAAAGATGAATACGTGGTGCTCTCCGCCCACCTCGATCACATCGGCATCGGAGAGCCCATCAACGGCGACCGCATTTACAACGGGGCGATGGACAACGGCTCCGGCAGCGCCCTCGTCCTCGATATGGCCGCCAGCTTCAAGAAGAATCCGGAAAGGCTGCGCCGCTCGATCCTGCTGGTTTTAGTTACCGGCGAAGAAAAAGGTCTGCTCGGATCGAAGTACTTCGCCGCTCATCCCACGGTCGCGCCCAAGTCCATTGTCGCCGACGTTAACGTCGATATGTTTCTGCCCATCGTGCCGCTCAGGCTTCTTACTGTGTTCGGTCTTGACGAGTCCGATCTGGGCGATCGCGCGCGCGAAGTCGCGCAATCGCTCGGCGTTAGAGTTCAGCCCGATCCCGAACCGCTGCGCAATATCTTCGTCCGCAGCGATCAGTACAACTTTATCCGCCACGGTATTCCCTCGCTCATGATGAGCGTCGCTCCCGAACCCGGGTCACCCGAGCAGAAGATTTTCAAAGACTGGCTGACCCAGCGTTATCACGCGCCTTCGGACGACGTGGACCAACCGGTGGACCTCGCCGCCGCCGCGAAATACGAAGAGATCGTCAGAGCCCTGCTGATCAACGTCGCCAATAGCGATCATCGACCGCAGTGGAAGCCAGATAGTTTCTTCCGGAGATACGCGGAACCTGTCAGGATTGGACAATAAATTCCCATAGAGCCGAGGCTTGCCCCGGCTTCGCGTGAGACGCGGCGAGCCGTGTCTCTACATTGGAGAGAATACTTGAACGACTATCTAATATCCGTGTTGCTCGGAATTGTCGAAGGGCTCACCGAGTTTCTGCCCGTCAGTTCCACCGCCCATCTCCGCATTTCCGAAGTGCTGCTGCACGTGCCGCTCGATAGCGGCTATTGGAAGATGTATTCGATCGTCATCCAGTTAGGCGCGATCTTAGTTCTGCCAATTTATTTCCGCCATCATATCGCCAAGCTTTTCTCGACATTTCCTGAGGGCGAGAAAAAAGACTGCACCGTGCTGACTCATCCGTTGAGCCTGGTCATGATCGCGTTCGTTGTCACCGCGATCCCGTCTTTTCTGCTGACCAAAGTGATCGGCAAGAACCTCGAGAGTCTCTACGTGATGGGCACGGCCCTGCTGATCGGCGGCATCGTAATGTGGATCATCGACGCCATGAAGGCGCCGTGGGAAAAGGCCGGGCCGGGTGCGGCAGGTTCGCCCATTCAAGCTTCGCCCATACATACATGGAGGATGGACGACATCCACGGCGGCCAAGCCATCTGGATCGGCGCCTGCCAGATTCTGTCCGCCGTTTTCCCCGGCACCTCGCGCTCCATGTCCACGATTGCCGGCGGACAGCTGGTGGGAATGTCCCGCGCCGCCGCGCTTGAGTTCTCCTTCTTTCTTTCCATACCAACCATGACGGTGGCCACGCTTTATACGCTCTTCAAATCGCTCCGCGGCAAAGATGAAAATCCCATTGGCGTCGCCCAAATCACGCCTCACGAATGGGTCATCCTTGCCATCGGCTTCGTCGTCTCTTTCATCGTCGCCTACGGAGCCGTCGCCTGGTTCATGGGCTATGTTCGCAAGCGCGGCTTCGCACCGTTTGCCATGTATCGCATTGTGCTTGGAATCGCCGTGCTGGCCTGGGCGGCGGGAATGATTGGAAGATAGCGAACACGAACAGCAGTTATCGCGCTCCCACGTTTCGCGGGATGCAGAAGAAGAGCCGCCCAGACATCGAGCGGCTCATCTGTGATTTCCATTCGACAGAGAGCAGTCGCGCTCTTCGTCGAAGTCTATTCCACCACCTGATGCAACACCGAGGATGTGCTTTTGGCAGAGTTGGCATCCCCTTCGTATACCGCTGTGATCGAGTATGAACCCACGGCGAGCTTGGACGTGGTAAGAGTGGCGACACCACCGCTCATCGTCTCCGATCCCATCACCTTTGTTCCATTCTTGAACTCCACTTTGCCGGTCGGCGTCGGCCCAGACGAAGTAACCGTCGCCGTGAAGGTCACTGCCTGCTTATAGTTCGAGGGATTGAGACTCGAGCTTAGGGCCGTCGTCGTTGCGTACTTATCCACTGCCTGCTTCACCGACCCAGTACTCGACTCAAACAGGTCATCCCCGGGGTAGGCGGCGTTGATGGTGTGCGTCTTCGCCGTCAGCGAGGAAGTTGTGAACGTGGCTACGCCACTCGCGGTGGTACCCGTCCCAATCGCGGTCTTGTTGTCATAGAACGTCACCAATTCGCCATCTGGAATCGCCCCGTGGGTTGACGTGACAGTCGCGGTGAATGTCACCGGCTGCCCGACATGAGAAGGCGATCCCGAGGTCGTCAGGACCGTCTTGGTCACAACGCTCTCAATGTATTCCATGAGCGTCCCGGATGTGCTACCCAGATTGGAAGCGTCACCCGAGTATGTGGCCGTGATCGCGTGAGATCCGCCTTTTGTGTACGTTGTGCTGTACGCCGCCTGATTGCTGGCCAGCGGAACGGTCGCGATGGTTGAGCCTCCGTCCTGAAACGTTACCGTACCGGTCGCCGCTCCACCGAACTGGCTGGTCACGGTTGCGGTGTAGGTGACGCTCTGCTTAACGCGCGCAGGGTTCGCCGACGAAACCAGTGAGGTAGTGGTGGTTGCCGGATTCACAACCTGATTCAGTGGCGCTGACGTGCTGGACCCGAACTTGCTCGAACCCTGATATGCGGCAGTAATCGAGTGCGAACCTGCCGCCAGCGATGACGTGGACATCGATGCTCTGCCGTTTGCAAGCGTCACGCTGCCGAGTTGGGTTGAGCCGTCGTAGAAAATGACGGTTCCGGTTGGCGTTCCCGAAGCCGAGCTCACTGCAGCCGCGAGTGTAACGGTCTGCCCGTAGACGGAAGGGTTCAGCGAGGAGACCAACGTGGTCGTGGTGGTCGGCGGACCCACAACCTGACTCAGTGGTAATGATGTGCTGGGCACGAAGCCGGGCGAGCCCTGATATGCGGCAGTAATCGAGTGCGAGCCTATCGCCAGCGCTGACGTGGACAGCGATGCGCTGCCGTTTGCCAGCGTCGCGCTGCCCAGTATGGTGAAGGCCTCGGAGAAAACAACCGTTCCGGTTGGCGTTCCCGATGCCGCGCTCACCGTAGCCGTGAACGTAACTGCCTGTCCGAAGACCGACGGGTTCGCCGAGGAGACCAGAGTGGTCGTTGTAGGTGTGCGGGGTGCCGAGTTATTCAGCAGAACTGCCAAGCTATCAGAGCCTGCGTTGCCCACTAGGAGGTCCGGATTGCCGTCCCCGTTTACATCTGCCGCTACGATCGAAGTGGGCCGAAACCCACCTGTGCCGAAAGTCAAAGCCGGCTGGAAAGTGCCGTCGCCATTTCCTATCAGCACACCCACAACCGGGAGCTGACAATAGACGCCGTTGCTACACTGGTCCACCACCACCAGGTCGGGCGTGCCGTCGCCGTTCACATCTGCGACCGCTACCGCGTTAGCTTCCTCACCCCCGGAGTCGTAAACTACCGCTGGCTGGAACGTGCCGTCCCCATTGCCCAACAGCACGCCGATCGAGCTGTCACCGTTGGCCTCGCCACTTCCGTTCACCACCACGATGTCCCATTTGTTGTCACCGTTCACGTCGGCAACCGCTATCCCCCCCATGCCAGTCCCGCCCGGGCCGTACATTACGGCCGGCTGGAACGTGCCGTCACCGTTGCCTAACAATACGGCTACCGCGTTGCCGCACGGATCCGCGACCAGCAGGTCCGGATTGCCGTCGCCGTTCACATCTGCGATCGCCACAGAGGCAGGACAACCGCCCGCGTAGTACGTCACTGCTGACTTTAACGTTCCATCGCCATTGCCCAGCAGCACGCCCACCGCGCTCAACCCGGCCCAACTCTCCGCCACTACCACGTCCGGCTTGCCATCGTGGTTCACATCGCCAACGGCTACACCCATGCCATACCCTCCGCCGGCGCTGTAGGTCACCCCCGGCTGGAAGGTGCCGTCTCCATTTCCCAGCATTACGACTACTGAATAGAGCCAATTCGACAGTACCAAGTCGGGCTTGCCATCGCCGTTCAAATCTGCAATGGCTAATCCATCCGGAAACTGGGTGTCCGCCAAGATGTACCCCACTGCCGGCTGGAAGGTTCCATCGCCGTTGCCCAGCAGCACATCGAGCTCTCCGTTGTCGCAGCTTAAATCGCAAAAGACCGCCGCTACCACGTCGGGCTTACCGTCCCCGTTCACATCGGCGACCCCTACACTATGGGTAAGACCGGGATAACCCGGATAACTGTAGTTCACCGCCGGCAGGAAAAGAGGGTTCGCGTCCATCGGGCGCGCGCCGTGCCGCTTCGTATGCGAGCGGCTCACAGGAGAACTGCCAGCGCCGGTCCATGGTGCTAGCGGGCGCTCCGCTTGTGCGGGCGCGGAAACCCCCGTCTGAGCCAACGCGGCGTTTGCCTGCCCAGTCTTTTGACCTGCACTCGTCACTTGCGCGCGCACGGCGGCCGCGATCAAGAGCGCCAGAATTGCGACAGAAGCCACAACAACAATGAGAGAGTAATTACGATTGACCTTGCGCGTCATAGGAAACCTCCTTCACGGATGGAAGCAGGGGCCATGGTCGAGGTCGATCATTGGACGTCGATCGTTCGTCGTCGATCACTGGCCGTCGATCATTCGTCGTCGATCACTGGCCGTCGATCATCAGCAGTCGATCGTTAGCAGTCGATCATTCAGCTACGAGCAGCTACCAGGCTTCTGATCTCGATCTGCAAGGCCCAGAATACGAATCTTCACCGACAAACTAATTGCTAAAAGGGGCCGACGTTCTAAGCTCTCGCCTCAGGGGGTGTGCACCACCGTGGGGGGAACTGCTCTTCGGGGAGGCGGGACGAAGAAATACAAACACAAATGAGCGCTTGCTGTCAGTGAAGTTAGTCACATGTTGATGTGCGGTGAGCGCGAGGAGCCTCTGCGCAAAGCCATCGTTACCCGCCCGGTACCCAACTCGCCAACCCGGGCCTTTTCCCGCATTGTAGGAAGCGGCGCTTCTTGTCATAATTATGGGGCTCTGGCCTTGTTACGGCGCTGTGGGTGGGCTTTTGCCCGACGCCGTCGCTGCCACATGACATTTTTCTCGAAGATTTTTGCGCCAACCAGGAACCGGCGTCTGAACGAGCTCGTCGGATTCCTGTTGTCGGTCTCCGCACTCCTCCTTTTCCTCGCGCTGGCGTCTTATTCGCCGCTCGATCCTTCGCTGAACAGCGCCTCCATCCTCACCAAGTCGCACGCTGCCCGCAACTGGATCGGCATCTTCGGAGCCTATCTTTCCGACGTCGTCCTGCAATTCTGGGGAGTCGGCTCGTTTCTGCTGCCCATCTTCATGGTCATGCTGGGGGCGCGCTGGTTCCGCTCGCGAGCGGTGCAAACCCCAATCGCGAAGACGCTGGGCGGAATCTGGCTGCTCATGTTCGTGCCCGCGCTGCTCGCCATTCTGCCCGGGCACATTCGCTGGATGGGAGCGATCCCGATCGAAGGGCTGGCTGGGCGCATCGTCGGCGATGTGTTAATCCGTTACCTTAATGTTGCCGGCGCATACATTGTCTGCACTACCGTTCTGGCCGTTGCGCTTTATCTCACAACCGCCTTCTCGTTTGCGGCGATTGAAGTCTGGGCACCTACTCGCTTCGCTTTCGTACTGGCGCTCAGAGATCGCTTTAAGGATTGGCAGGACGAGCGCGAGCGCAAGCGTCAACAGAAGGAATTGGAAAAGCGTCGCGCCGAGAAACCAGTGGTCACGGCACAACTCGTGCCGGCGCGGCCCGCGCCGCTGCGGCAGGAGGCCTCGCACCCCGAAGTCTCGGGGCATGAGCAGGAAATTCCGGGCGTGCAGTCCGCGGCTTCGGTCGCGCGCACTGGCATTGAACGCATGGCCGAGGAAGTCGGCGACTCCGGCATCAACCCGCCGACACAGAATTCGCCCGCGGCCTCTGCTGAAATCGAAGTTACTGACCGCGCCGACTCCGAGCATAAGCCGAAAACGATCCTCCCAAAAATCGCGGGCAGTTACAAGCTTCCGCCGTCGAGCCTGCTGCACCGTCCCGACGAGCAGCAAGCCGTCCACGAAGACGAACTCAAGATCGTCGCCCAGGTGCTCACGGCGAAGTACGCGGAATTCGAAGTCCTCGGCCAAGTCACTCAGATCAACCCCGGCCCGGTCGTCACCACCTTCGAATTCAAACCGGAAGCCGGCATCAAATACAGCCGCATTGTCAGCCTCACCGACGATCTCTGCCTTGCGCTGCGCGCCGAAAGCATCCTGGTCGAACGCATGCCGGGCAAGAGCACGGTCGGCATCCAGGTGCCGAACCGGGAGCGCGAAATCATCTGGCTGCGGGAGAACATCGAGTCGCCGGAATTCCTCGGCTCGAAATCGAAGCTCACGGTCGCCATGGGCAAGGACATCAACGGACGCATCGCGGCCGCCGATCTGGCCGGCATGCCCCACCTGCTGATCGCCGGTTCGACCGGCACGGGCAAGAGCGTGGCCATCAACGCCATGATCATGTCGATTCTGTACAAGTCGACACCTGAAGAAGTGCGGCTGGTGCTCGTCGACCCGAAGCGCCTTGAACTGGGCAATTACGAAGGCGTTCCGCACCTCTACACGCCGATTATCACTGAGCCGAAACTCGCCGCCAACGCGCTGCGCAACGCCGTCCGCGAAATGGAGCGCCGGCTCAAACTGCTCGCCTCGAAAGGCGTCCGCAACATTGACAGCTACAACCGGCTGTTCGACGACACGCCCAGCTTGTTCAGCGAGCAGGCTACTGCCGACGACGGACCCATTCCAAAGATCGTCATCATCATCGACGAGTTAGCTGACTTAATGATGCTGGACGGTCACAACGTGGAAGAATCGATAACTCGCCTGGCGCAGATGGCCCGCGCCGTCGGCATTCACTTAGTGCTGGCCACGCAGCGACCATCGGTCGATGTCATCACCGGCCTTATCAAAGCGAACTTCCCCGCGCGCGTCTCGTTCCGCGTCGCAACCAAAGTCGACTCGCGTACCATTCTTGACGCGAACGGCGCCGAATCGCTTCTCGGACGCGGCGACATGCTCTACCTGCCTTCGGGCTCGGCGCGTGTGCATCGCCTGCATGCTCCGTACGTAACCGAAAAAGAAATCGCAGCCGTAGTGGAATTCTGGAAGGCGCAGGGCGTGGCGCAATATCAGGAGAAATTCCTTGAGACTCCGAAAGAAGATCGCGAGTCGCCTGAGGGCGCCGGCGACGATTCCGGAGAAGTTTCCGCCGACGACAACGATCCCCTCTTCAACGATGCCGTGCGCCTGGTGATCGAGTTCGGCAAAGCCTCCACTTCCCTCTTGCAGCGCCGTCTGCGCATCGGCTATGGACGCGCCGCCCACCTCATCGACCTCATGGAACGCGACGGCATCGTCGGGGCCGCCGACGGGCCTAAGCCTCGCGAAGTGCTGAAGCGTCCTGACTGGATCTCGGAAATCGAAGAGTCGATGCGGTAAGCTGATCGAAACCCGATTCACCACAGAGCGACAGAGTCACAGAGGAAACGCAGGACGTTTTAAAGGCTAAGAATTTCTCTGTGTCTCTGTGGTGAGATAGCCTTCTTCGCCTTGCGGTTTTCGTGGGGTCTGGCTTTGGCATCCAACCTGTGGCATCATGCTAGCTATGAGTCAGACAGTCAAGATGATCCTAATCGCTGTGGTCTCGTTTGTCCTGGGTCATCTCAGTTGCATCTTGATGCATCACCTACACCACCTGCATCACCTCGGAAGATAACCGGGGAACCGGCGTGAACAAAAAATCTATCAAGAGCGACTTGGCGCGAATTGACCGCATGAAGGGTGCCGATATCGACTATTCGGACATTCCTCGGCTGGATAAGACATTTCTCAAAAGAGCAGCGACGGCTTGGCCACCTGTAAAAAAGCAATTGACGATTCGTCTCGATGCGGACGTGCTCGATTGGCTCAAGGGTCATGGCAAAGGCTATCAGACGCGCATTAACCGCATTCTGCGCGTGGTGATGGAGAGTCAGCCTCCGCGGTCGGTTCATTCGTAGACTCGGCGGTTTGCTGGGCCACATCTCGACGAGCGCGAGAAGTGGCGCACCCGGCGATTATGCTCCGCCGCTAAAGTGGCCCACCCGCCGGCGCAGTTTCACTTTGGAGGGATTCAAGAAGTCGGATGGTTCTGGTATTCCATCCCCTGGAAAGACACGACGACTCGGAGAATAACGGCAACTGTTTCTTCGAACAGGCACTGCATGATCGGGGCAAGTTCGCTCTTTGTCCACTTCTCATACTCGTCCCGCTTGTCAGCGTTTGCATGCGCTAGCCCCCCGTACATGAACACATAGAGTAGGCGTCGCTTCGACATAGTCTTGCCGTTGACCCCGATCTCGAGGGGAGAATCGAGAAAAGCTTTCACGCTGTCGGCAGCCACTCGGGCGCGCCGCTTCTCCTCGTCCGAGACCGGCAGGGTCTCGTAAAGTTCCGCGATCTGGCCGAGCTCAATCCCGTCCCTTTCGTAAATAAAGAACCTGAACGTGATCGCGGCAGCAAGAGTGGCCTCCTCATCGGCACCCCTTCTCTCGACGTCTGTCGGCTCATTTTCCCGGAACTTCATCGTGAATCCAAAATCCGGGCGGAGGACCTGCGAAACGAAGCGCCCCCGACGCAGGAGTTCGGCCTTCTCATTGAAAAGGCGTAGTCTGGTAATCTCTCGGGCGTATTTTAGTTGGGCTTTCGTGCTCACTGTTCTTAAATTAGACCACGAAAATAGTCGCGTGGTGAAGCTATCCTGCAATCGGCCGCCAACAGCGTTTTCTTCTCATGCGCGATCTCTTCACGGACTCTTCCTAAGGGCGGGTGGCCCTGGTGATCGCAATCGTTTGAACTCGCTAGGGTGCCCCGTCTAAGCTCTGCTTGGGCGGGCCCGCCCTAAATCTCTCTAAACCAGACTGGCGTGAATGCCGAGAGCTTCTGCGGCTTTTCGGAGTTGCTTATCTCTTGTCCACAGAAGCGTGGATGGATGGAGAAAGACTGAGGCTATTAGATGGGCGTCGGTCAGACCGATTCCCAGACTATACAAACGACGAGCCTCGATCATTCGCCGCACTTCGCTCAGTTGGGCCACTTGCACCTGGGGCAAAAGGTCCAGCAGTGCTAGCGTTTTGGTGCGATCACGCAATGTGCGCTCCTGTAGAAAGCCAAGGGCAAGTTCCGCAATTATGGACGGATGGATCACAATGTGCCCTTGGTTCAGATGCTTCCGCAATTCGTGGTCTCGGGAACGAAGGTTTCCCGAACGAAAGTGGTCAATCCAAATCGAGGTATCCGCGAGAATCAATTCGTCCCCTGCCTCCGGCGAGGAATATTCTTCAGTTTGGGCATGGTGCCCTCCAGGGATGCTAATCGGCGGGCGCTCTCCCGCTCGATGAGAGCTTTGAGCGCCTCACGGATGAGCGCCGTTTTCTCTGCCACCCCGGTGAACTCCTGGGCGGTGCGTACGAGATCGTCATCCAGCGCAACCGTTGTCCTCATAGCATTGATTATAGCATCAGATGATGTCATTTGTCGTGCTTGCCGGCATCGGTCTGTGCGCGATATTCGCGTTTCGCGACGGCGGACGCTCTTGTCGGTTAACTTTGGTTTTGACTCGGATTCTATCGACCTAGATCAACCCCAAGAGCAAAGGCGGCGGACAAGAGTGTCCGCCCCACACAAAATTTGCCGCCATGGCGACCCTCGCCGTGATAGATGTGGAAGCATGAAATTCCATACCGAGTACCTGACCCTGCACACGAAAACCAAGCGAGCCTACATCCACCTGACCCCGCAGGTTGAGAGCGCGCTCAAGAAGTCTGGAATCAAGGACGGCATGATTCTGGTCTCCGCCATGCACATTACGGCCGGGGTCTACGTCAACGACAACGAGAGCGGGCTGATCAAAGACATCGATCAGTGGCTGGAAACGCTCGCTCCCTTCCGGCAGAACTACCAGCATCACCAGACCGGCGAAGACAACGGAGACGCTCACCTGAAATCGCTGATCATTCACCATGAGGTCATCGTCCCGGTCACCAACGGGAAGCTCGATTTTGGCCCGTGGCAGCAGATTTTCTACGCCGAATTCGACGGCCAGCGCGACAAACGGGTGATCATTAAAGTGATGGGAGAATAGGCGATTTGGTTTATCCTCGTAGATCGTCCGCTAAGCGTAACGAGTTTTGCGGTGGAGCGACGGGTGTCTCGCCCGTCCAGCAGCATGGCGGCCGGGCGGGGACGCCCGGCTCTCCACTAACGAGTTTGGACAGGAGCCCGATAACATGACCGACGAACTTCAGGAATTGCACGAGAACGCTGAACACGCCCGGGAGCATCCCAATCTCGCCCCCATCACGCTCACCATGGCGGTGCTGGCGGTGCTGGTGGCAACCGTGTCGCTGCTCGGCCATCGCACGCATACCGAAGAAGTCATTTTGCAGAACAAGGTTACCGACCAGTGGGCCTACTACCAGGCCAAGAATATCCGCCTCCATACCGACGAGCTATTTGCCGACCTGGTGGGCGTGGTCGCCTCCAAGGACGCCGAAGGCGCCGCCAAGTTTCAGGAGAAAGTCCGCGCCGAGGCCGAGCGGTACAAAGGCGATAAGAAAGAGCTCGAGGCCAAAGGCCATGAACTCGAGCAGGAATTCGCAGTCACGCACCGCAAAGCCGACCGCTTCGATCTGGGCGAGGTCTTCCTGGAGATCGCGCTGGTGATTACCTCGATCACCTTGCTCTCAGGCCGCCGCATATTCTGGCACCTCGGCCTGTTTATCGCGACCGCAGGCGTTCTTGTCGCCGCTTCTGCCTGGATCGTGCGCTAGTGTGGTGTCCCGGAGGTACGCGAATAAAATCGGGACGTCGTTTTCGAGCCGGGGCAACGATTTAGGTGGTGCAAACAAAATACATAGGTCCTTCGCTTCGCTCAGGATGACAGTACGAACTTACGGGACACGGCACTAGAAGGCTGCGGAAAAACTCTACAAGGCCGTGAAAAGCTCACCGCAGGCGCTAAAGCGCGGACACGTTTCCAACGGCTTACGGCACGACTAAAGTCGTGCCCTTCCCAAAACCTGCGTGAATCAGAGTTTTTCCGCAAGTTGTAACGGGGCGTGTGATTTCGGAGGACTTGCGGTATCGCTAAAGCGATACCCTGATACGAAACTGGAGTTTTTCCGCAGCCTGTGAACTTGCGCCCTTCCCAAAACCCATTCGGATCGGAGTTTTTTCGCAACCTGTGAAGCCGTGCCCTACCCACGACCGATTCATGTGAAAACGGCTTGCGCTCGAACCTGCAGGCGGTCCCGTTTTTCTGAACTCAGTGTATGATCCTTCAGCCGTTAACTCACCCAAACAAAGGAGATTGACTATGAAGAAAGTCTACGGGCTCGTCGTTTTCCTGTTGTTGCTTGCGCCTGCGCTGCTCGCGCAGGAGCACTACACCGAAGGCCCCATCTGGCGCATTCAGTTGATTCGCGTGAAACCCACTCACATGGATGAATATCTCACCACACTGCGCCAGTCCAGCAAGCCGATGTACGAAGAAGAGAAGCGGCAGGGGCTGATCCTGGACTATAAAGTTTTCTTCAAGGAGACCAAGAACAGTCCGGAGGATTGGGACATCTGTGTGGCCGTCGAATACAAGAGCTACGCGGCCATGGACGGACTGGCGGCAAAAGGCGAGGGGGTTCGCGACAAGATCCTGGGCGGGAAAGCTCCGGCGCAGCAGCTTAGCGAGAAGCGCGCAGAAATTCGGGAGATCATCAGCTCGGAACTCCTGCGAGAGGTTTTCCTGAAATAGCGGACGCGATTCCGCGATTTGCAGGGCTGCGTCAAAGACGCGGCCCTGGTTTTGCTGCTATTTGTTTCTCACCGCGGTTCTGTCAGCCTGCACTGGAGCGCCTCAGCTTCCGTCGCGCAAGCCGTCCAGAAAACCCCTCGACTTCTGCGCGTGAGCTTCTCCGGTTAACAGAAATGTTCGCCAACCTCTGACGACCATCCGTCGGTAGAGACTGCTCTCCGTCAGTACCTGTCAGCGCCGGGTAACGCTGACCACTTTTCCACCATGTAACTCGCTGCAAACGCGGGTAAATGGCTTCCAATCTGCACGTCAACGTTTCGGCCTTTGGCGTGCAATATGTGCAAAGCTCTCTGGCCAAAACTCCGCAGAAGAGAAGATTGGACCCAGCCCATGCTCCAGAAATGCGCCAACCCAGCCTGCACGGTTCCCTTCCGTTCCCTGCGCGAAGGCAAGCTGTTCCTCGCGGAAACTTTTCCTTCTGACCTGAACGCCGCTTTTGACGGCAACCGTCGGAAGCTCCGGCGGCGGGAACATTTCTGGCTCTGCGACGCCTGCTGCTCGCACTTCACGCTCCGTTTCGATCCCAACCTGGGGATGCGGACCGTCCCCCTAAGCGAACACCCGAGTCCAGGCTTTCTCACCCGCGCCGCGGTCAGCGCTTGAGCGGATGGTCAAAAGGAAGGCCGATGGATTACTCGATAATGGATTACGCAATCACAAAACGCTCGCCTTGCTCGGTTTGCGGCCTTGACACCTTTCGCCGCGACGGATGGTTCCTGGTGGTCGAAAACCGCTGGCTCGACCGCCTCAAGATCCTCTCCTGGCATTCCTCGCTCGCCTCGCAAAAAGACATGAAGAGCGTCTGCAGCAGGCAGCATCTCAAAATCCTCATCGCCCACTGGCTAAGCCAAGCCAGCCTCCGCCTTCCTCCAGGACACAGCCCTCCGCTGCCGATTGGCAGCGACCCGACGCTGACCGATGTCGACCTCGGCCCCCACGCGGTGGGCCGCCTGGTCGGCGAATTGGCGGTTCATCGCGAGTCCTTTTCCCGCGTCTGGTCAGGCTCCCCCGAGGCGCTGGAATGCATCCTCGACGCACTCCTCACCATCGGAGCTGAAAACAAACCTCACGCACTGGAATTTCAGCTCTTCGATTCACCCAAGTCCTCGCACGGACTTTCCCTCCAATAAGGCGCTGGCAGGGGCTAACTCTGCCAGCGCTCCCTCCACACCCGCCAGTCTTTCTCCATCGCGTCCGCCATCGCCTGCGCCGCGGCCGCCAGCCAGTTCCCTTTTCGTCCGCGCAAATCCTTCAGGATCGCCCGCCGCTTTTCTTCGGTTCCCACATGAATGTTCGCTGTCTCTTTCCCCATCGCCTCCAGCAGGCGCAGTTCTCCTCGGCTGGTTCCGAGCTCGTCCAGTTCGATGCGCGAACAATGGGGCGACAAACGCCGCACGATCCAGTGCCCCCGCATCTGCACATACGGATCGGGACAGCGCACCGCTCGCCTCAGGATCGCCGCGTACAGAATCTCCGCCGGCGCTTGCTTTGGTTTCAGCCAGTGCCAAGCCGATGGCAGCAGCGCCTTCGCTTCGCGCGCCACTCGCCCGCCTTTCCACTCCGCGATCGCCACCAGGCGCGTCCGCCCCAGGCTTCCGAGGCCCGCCACTCGCCGCACCAGCCGGTACGGCATGCCCCGCTCCGGCAGCAGATGCTCAATCGCCTCGCGCGCGCTCTCCGGGATTTCTCCCTTCACCGCCGGAAGACGATCCATTTTTTGCCAGAACACTACCGGATCGCGCAGCTTGCTCTCCGCGATCGCTCGCAACCATTGATGGCTCTCGCCCAACACAAACGGACGCCCGCCCTCCTCCATGCCCAACTCGTATCCCGCCAATATGGCGGTCGCCGAATCTTTCGGTTTCATCGCCAGACGATTGTCCCGCGTCGCCAGCAAGGAGCTCGTCGCCAGCCGCACTAGATCCATGGTGTAGGGAAACACACACGCTTCATCAAAATCGTTAATTCCCCACACCAGACGACCATCGGTGTCTCGCCAGGTGCCAAAGTTCTCCACGTGCAGATCGCCCACCGACAGAAGATGGGGCGCGCGGTTGAGGTCGGCACAGACTTCCGGCCACACTTGCACCCAGCGATAGAAAGTCGCCCGAAAGAACGGAAAAAGGGCCGCCGCCATCTGCTCATGCTTGAAGCGCAAATCGCGCCCAACAATTGGGATGTGCAACCGCAGCCAATCCTCATACTTCTTCGTAGCCTTGACAATATTCATGGTCGGTTAGCAACAATAAGAAGATAGCCACTCCGTGTCAAGGCAGATAGAACGGGCGAGAGCCGACCTTCTCACCCATGGTTACGCAAAAAGCCCGTGGCATAAGGTCGCGGGCCTCCCCCCTACACACCAGCACTCTCTCCTGTTATGATTTGCGCGCCCATGTTCTTACGTTCTCGTGTAGCTTTCGCCATCCTTTTCGCGCTCGCGATTTCCGCCAGCCTCAACGCACTCCCTGTCCCGAAAACACCGCCCGCGCTGCGCCCCGTCCACATGGTGCAGCAATCGATTCCTATGCCCGACGGCGTTCACCTCTCCGCCACTCTCTACATGCCCGACAACGCCAAGCCCGGAGAAAACTTTCCCGCTCTGCTCGAATATCTGCCCTATCGCAAAGACGATGCCACCGCCGCCCGCGACTATCCCATCCACCACTGGTTCGCCGCCCACGGATATGTCAGCGTCCGCGTCGATATCCGCGGCTTCGGCACCAGTGAAGGCGCGCCCACCGACCGCGAATATTCCGAGCAGGAACAACTCGACGGCGAGCAAGTCATCGCCTGGTTAGCCGCTCAACCGTGGTCCAACGGCAAAGTAGGGATGTTCGGCATTTCATGGGGAGGCTTCAACTCCATCCAACTGGCGATGCGTCATCCGCCCGCGCTCAAAGCCATTCTCGCCGTCGATGCCACCGAACAACTCTTCCACGACGACATCCATTACATCGACGGCATGATGCACTTCGATGAGTTCGAACTCAACATGGATCTCGCGCCCGCTATGACGGGCGCCCCCGAGTATTCGCTCGACGAAAAGATCCTCGGCCCGCGCTTCGAATCCGCACCCTGGTCCCTGCTTTATTTCAAGCATCAACGCGACGGCCAGTTCTGGAGCGCTCCTGTCCGCCCGCTAAGCGAAATCAAAATTCCCTGCTTCTTAATCGGAGGTCTGCTCGACGGCTATCGCGATTCCATCCCCCGCATGTTCGAGCAAGTTAAAGCGCCGGTGAAGGCCATCATTGGTCCCTGGAATCACACCTTCCCCAATGACGCGGAACCGGGCCCCCAAGTCGAATGGCGAGATCAAGCCCTCCGCTGGTGGGATTACTGGCTCAAGAACCGCAACACCGGAATCATGGAAGAAGCGCCGCTATCCATTTATATGCAGGACTGGCACGCTCCCGATCCTCACCTCAAAACCGTGCCCGGAAAGTGGCGCGGCGAAATTGGCTGGCCTCCGAGGAACGTAGCCAACACAACGCTCTATCTCTACGACGCTCACGTTCTCTCCACCGAACCCGGCAAACCCGGCGCCCACCAACTCCGCTACGTTCCGAGCGTTGGCGTGGAAGCCGGATTCTGGTGGGGAGAACTGCTTACCGACCAGCGCCCCGTCGACGCCTTCAGCCTCACCTACGATTCGACTCCGCTCAAAACAGACCTTACCCTCCTCGGACGTCCCCACGCCCTGCTTCAGGTAAGTTCGTCCGCTCCGCAAGCCGACTGGTTCGCCCGCCTCTCCGATGTAGCGCCAGACGGCACCGTCACCCAAGTTACTGGAGCCGGACTCAACGGCGCGCAGCGCGATAACTCTTCCGACCCCAAAGACTTAGTGCCCAACCAGACTTACTCGCTAGATATAGAAATGCACTTAGCTACCTGGACCTTTCCCAAAGGGCATCGCATTCGCCTGGCAGTCTCGAACGCGCTCTGGCCCATGATCTGGCCGACTCCCTATGCGATGACGACGACTCTTCAGCTTGGCGGCGACACCGGATCCCGCCTCACTTTGCCGCTCGTCCCGCCCTCCATGTACGCCGCGCCGCAATTCGCGCCTCCGGCGCCGTCCGAGCAACGCAGCGACATTCAGTCCGCAGGCTTCCCCTGGCCCGGTGATTGGAAAACCGAGCGCGACGAACTGAATGGAAAAACAAAAGTGACCTGGACCGGTAAGTCAGAAGAAACTTACCCCTGGGGAAAAGAATCCGACTTCGAAGGCATAACTTACTTAGCCGACGATAACCACACGGAAACCAGCTCCGTCCAAGCCGAAGCTGAAATCGTCATGGCCCTCAAGCAACAAACCCTAACCTGGCAAGGCCACCTGACACTAAGCAGCGATACCCAAAACCTCTACTACAAATACACCCGCCAGTTATTCAAAGACGGCCAGCCCCTGAAACAAAAGACCTGGGAAGAGACCATTCCGAGGGATCACCAGTAGAACCAAGCCGCAATCGTTCTTCCCCAACCCTGAGATGGAGCGCCGGTGGCTCGCCGGATTTTCTACGCAGCGGCGCTTGATTACGTTGGTTACCTTCGCGGCGGAATCGAGCGAGCGTAGGCTAGCACCGTGAAGATCCGACCCTATATTTCGGCCGCCATCGTAGCGCTCTTTTTGGGAACAACCGCCTTCTGCCCATCCCCTGCTCTCGCTCAGGAACAGCCGGAAGCACAGCGGAAAATAGTGAACAAGGTGGACGCAGTTTATCCGGAACTCGCCAGGAAACTGCAAATCAGTGGAACCGTCAAGGTGGAAGCCGTAGTTGCGCCCAATGGAAAACTGAAGTTGACGCAAGTGATTGGTGGCAATCCTGTGTTGGCAAAAGCCGCGGTCGAGGCCATAGAAAAATGGAAATGGGTACCGGCTCCGCAGGAAACCAAAGAACTCGTCGTGCTCTATTTTCGTCCCCATTAGCCCGCGGTGGAAGTGCGATTCGAACTTCCCCCAGATATCACTCGCGCGCTAACTCACCCTCGGTCACGCCAACATTGTTGGAATTGCGCTTAGCTATGACTCAGGTGGTTCAAGCTCTTTCCGCGATCTTAGCGGTCAATAACTACCGCAAACAAGCCGCCGACCCAGCTGACTTATAAACCTTCCCATCCTTCATCACAAACTCTACCCGCTCCAGTAAGCTGATGTCCTTCAGCGGATCCCCGCTCACCGCAATCAAATCCGCATACTTCCCGGGTTTGATCGATCCCACTTCGGTTGCATGTCCCAGCAAATCCGCCGCATTCGAAGTTGCCGCCTGAATCGCCTGCATCGACGTCATCCCGTACTTCACCATGAACGCAAATTGCTTCCCGCTCGTCCCATAGGCGCATACGCCCGCGTCGGTCCCAAACGCCATCTTCACCCCGGCACGCACCGCCTTTCCGAAATTCTGGCGCTGGATTCGCCCCAGATCCGCATCGTGCTGCAGGAAATCCGCCGGCGTCTGTCCCGTCGTCGCTCCCGCCTGGATACATTCTTCGTCATAAATATCCATATCCAGATACGTCCCGTGCTGCTTCGCCAGCGCGATGATCTCGTCGTCCAGCATCTCCGCGTGTTCAATCGAAGCCGCGCCCGCCAGAATCGCATTCCGGATTCCTTGTGCCGCGTGCGCATGCACCGCCACCCGCAGCCCGAAGTGGCTCGCTTCATCCACTCCTGCCTGTAACTCCTCCTCGGTGAACTCGACCGACGCGGGATTGCTCCCATGCGTCAACACCGCGCCCGTCGACAGCATCTTGATCACGTCCACTCCATCGTGCGCCAGCAACCGCACCTTCTGCCGCACTTCCCACGGACTGTTCGCCTCCCCATAATGCAGGTCCCACGGCAATTGAATATCCGGAGCCTGCCCGGTCATCGCTCCCGCGCCGCCGGTAATCGTGATGTAAGCGCCCGCCACAAACATCCGCGGGCCGATCACATCTTCCCGCGCAATCGCATCCCGCAGCGCGACATCGTTCAAAGCGCGATAAGTCCCCACGTCACGCACCGTAGTAAATCCCGAAAGCAGCATCGCTCGCGCATTGGGAACCGATTCCAGCACAATCTGCGACGCCGTCTTCCGCAGCACATCAAACGGGTCCCCGTCCGGGCGCCCATCCGCCACGTGCGTATGACAATCAATCAGCCCCGGTAACACCGTCTTATCAGACAGATCAATCACCGTAGCATTCGCTGGAAGCGCCAGCGCTGAACCCACCGCTTGAATCTTCCCGTCCTTAATAAGGATTACTTGATTGGAAAGCAGCGTCCCCGAATCCGGATCAACCAACCGTCCCGCGCCAACCACCGTAACCTGCGCCGGCACTAACGAGCTGAGCGCCAGCGCCGCCACCAGCAGAGTAGCTTTTTTCAAAGGTCCCCCAAAGTCAGAACCACGCCGATCAAGAAAACAGGAATTGAACTTGCCTCACCGCGCCCTCTGTGGTTCACTCTCACCGCTCGCACGCCAGCGCCGCTTGCCCCAGCCCACTCTTCAAATCCGACGCCAGCAACTGATGAAACAACTGTTCCCCGGCTTCCCGCCGCACCGAAAGCCGTCCCGCCCCATAGGCCCGCGACTTCAGCCCGCGCTGCACCGCCTCGCAAATCCCCAAATCCTCATCCTGCACCCGATTCCCCACCGCGACACTTTGCTCGTTGTAAGCGCGCCCAGCCTCGCTTACGTCGCTGAAGTAGAAATCAAAAATCACGCGGCAATGGTACACATCAATGGGAGTCACTAGATTTGTATCCAGATATCCCTCGTAGCAGTTGAACATGAAATTCGGATGCAGCCAGAAATACCAGGCCCGGTCACCCCGTCGTGTCGTGCCCATCGCCGCGTCTTCGTCCGAACTCACCATCGGACTCGACTGCAAGCAGTATCTGCCCTCATTCTCGATCTTGTACTGTTTGTAATCCAAAACAGAGTTGAGTCCCTTATGCAAGTGCGGCACGTGATACCCACCATCCAGGTAGTTATCGACAAACACCTTCCAGTTACAGTGGATATCGTACGTCTTACTCGTAAAGTAGTGCAGCTTAGTCAATCCGAGCGGAGCCACACGCTTTACTATCCCACCAAGAAAGTCCGCCAGCGGAACCGCTTCCGCATCCAGATTCACGAACACAAACTTCTCCCACGCCTCCACTTTCACCGGGACAAGCCCATTGTCCTTGCGTTCAAAGTTCTTCACCCCATCGAACTCCGGCATTCCCTTGAGCGTCCCATCCAGCCCGTAATTCCATCCGTGATAAGGACAATGCAAAATCGACGCCTGCCCACACGGCTCCGTCACCACCGCCGCCGCATGATGCCGGCACACATTATAAAATGCCCGCAACACGCCATCATTCCCGCGCACCGCTACCAGCGGCTCTCCCGCCACTGTCGCCGTCACAAATTGTCCCGGCTTTTCCACCTGGTCCACTCGCCCCATCACCTGCCAGGTCCGCGAGAAAACCGTCTGCCGTTCCAGTTCCGCAATCCGCGCATCCACATACCACGGCGCCGGAATCGTCGACGCCTCCGCCAGCGGCGCCGACTCGTCATAACTCGCAACAATCTGCTCCACGCTCATCCCATCCTTCATGCCTTCTTCCCCGTAACCTGCGCTTTCTCCGCACCAATTGCCCGTCGCAACAATTCCACAAACTGCTCAATGCGCGCTTCTTTCTCCTCCGGAACCGGTCCCGACTTACGGAACAATCCTGGATCTAACTCCTCCGTCAGCAGCGCATCCTGAAACCGGTCCATCGTCCACTCCAGGATCGATCCGGTCATATCCACATCCAAGTCCGTCCGTAACTCTCCCCGCTTGACTCCGAAGCTCACAAATTCGCGCCATCCGTAAGGATCCTCCGCCACCAGAAACCGGTTAATCTCCCGCCGCAGCGCCAGATCCGTTCCATAGTTACCAACCAGATAGATCCGATATGACGACCAGTTATCCCGCACCATGTTCTCGGTGCGCCCCAGCCAGTACCGCAGCAGCTCAAAGAATCCCCGCTCCTGCACCGTCGCCGGAGCCTGCATATATTTCGGAAACGACCGCACCGCTTTTTTGTATGCCTCGAAGAACAATCCATCCTTGCTCTTGAAGTGCTGGAAAATCGATCCCTTGGCAATCCCCAACTGTGCCGCAATATCTTCAACCCGCGCTGCGCTATACCCACGCTCGGCAAAATGCCGGATCGCAACCTCCACAATTTGCGCCCGTTTCGCTTCCGAGCGCGGACGCGGTTTCCCATCCCGCCTCATTTGCGTCGGTTTCGCCAGACTGCTGGTAATTCCTTCCATGGCCCAACTCCTCCCAGGTTCTTTGACCTTCGGTCAACGAAAGATACAGCACCGGCAAACAATTTTTCAATGGCTTTTTTCACGGGCTTTCGTTAGTTTCTTCAACCGGGGTCTTTTCTTGTTTTGACCAGTGGTCAGCCGCATGTCTCGCCGTCCAAATTTGATTTATGACGCCGTCGTCATCGGCGCTGGCCACAACGGCCTCACCGCTGCCGCGTATCTTGCCCGCGCCGGATACTCCACCCTTGTCGTCGAACGCCGCGACATCGTCGGCGGATGCTGCGTCACCGAAGAAATCGCTCCTGGTTGCCGTGCTTCCACCACTTCCTACATAGCGAGCATGCTCCGCCCCGAAGTGATCCGCGACCTCCATCTCGCCGATCACGGACTCCGCATGGTGCCCTGCGATCCCGCGCTGCAGGTCCCTTTTGCCGACGGCCATCTCGTCTCCTGGTGGTCGAATCGCGACCAAGTCATCGAGGAACTCCGCAAGATCTCTCGCAAAGACGCCGAAACTTTCGTCCGTGTCGACGATCGTCTGAAGAAATTAGCTCGCTATCTCCAACCATTTTTTCTTGAACCTCCGCCCGAACCCGGGACGCAATCTTTCGAGGGATGGTCCGAGCTGTTCCGCGCCGGCAAGCGCTTCCGCGGAATCTCCACCACGGAAATCTCGCAGCTCGTCTCGTTCCTCACGGGCAGCCTCGGCGACTTTCTCGACCGCAACTACGAATCCGAAAAAATAAAAACGCTGTTTCTCGCCAACAATGTCTACGGCAAGCACGGGGGCCCTTACCAACCCGGCACAGCGCTCGGCCTGCTGTTCCACTTACTCAGCGGCGGCGAGCACGGCCAACAAGGCTTCTATGGACACGTCATGGGCGGCATGGGCTCCATCACCAACGCCATGGCCAAAGCGGCGCGGGCCTTCGGAGCCGAAATCCGCACCAGCAGCCCGGTCCAGCAGATCGATTCGCGCGATGGCAGAGTGCGCGCCGTAGTCCTCGAAGACGGCACCGAAATCCGCGCTCGCGTAGTGCTCTCGAACGCCGATCCCAAACGCACTTTCCTCGGACTGGTCCCGGCGTCCGATCTCCCCGCCGATTTCGTCCACGCTATTCGCGGCATCAAAATGGACGGCCCTTGCGCCAAGGTCAACATGGTTCTCGCCGAAGAGCCCCGCTTCACCGGCACGCCCGCGAGCTACGACCCGCAGCAGCGGTCGCTTTTCACTCTAGTCCCCTCGCTCGAATTTGCCGAGCGTTGTTACGACATTGCCAAGTTTGGAGAAATTCCCGAACAGCTCTGGGTCGATTGCGTCATCGCTTCGAACGCCGACCCATCCCTCGCGCCCGCCGGGAAGCACGTTATGACCTGCTTCGTGCAGTATGTTCCCTACAAACTTCGCCAGGGCACGTGGGACGAAAATCGCGAATTGCTGGGCGACCGCGTAGTGAACAAAATCGCCGAATACGCGCCCAATGTTCCGAGCGCAATCGTTGCCCGCCAGGTTCTAACCCCGCTCGACCTCGAACGCACCTACGGGCTCACTGAAGGCAACATCTTCCACGGCGACCTCAATCTCGAACAATTATTTTTCAATCGGCCCGTCGCTGGATGGTCGCAGTACCGCACTCCGATCTGCGGCCTCTATCTCTGCGGCGCTGGCGCCCACCCCGGCGGCGGCGTCACCGGAGGCCCGGGCCACAACTCCGCGCATCAAGTTCTGCGCGATTTGAAAAAAGGCAAGTTCAAGGAGGCCGTTGCATGAACGCGAACAGCATCCCCAAGACTGCCGACTTTATCATCCTCGGCGCCGGGGTCATGGGGGCGTCCATCGCCTTTCATCTCGCTCGCCGCAACGCCGGACCCATCGTGGTCCTCGACAAAGACCACGCCGGAAGCGGTGGAAGCGGACGCTCGTCCGCCTTGATCCGCATGCATTACAGCTTCCCGCCCGAAGTTCAACTCGCTCTCATCAGCCTCAAGGTCTTCCAGCACTGGCGCGACGTCGTCGGCGAGCCCGGCGAATTTCGTAAAACAGGATTTGTCCGCATCGTTCACCCCGGAGAATCCGAAGCACTGAAACAAAATGTCGCCATGCAAAGGAATCTCGGCGCAAACGTCCAGCTCATCGACCGCCATCAGCTCAAAGAACTCGAACCCGACTGGCAGGTAGACGACGTAGAGTTAGCCGCCTATGAACCTGACTCCGGTTATGGCGATGGTAACGTCGTCGCCAATGACTTTCTAGGTCACGCCCGCGACTTAGGCGCGACCTATCTGTCCAAGACCCACGCCACCAGTTTCCTGATCGACGCCGGACGCATCCGCGGCGTGCAAACCGATCACGGTGAAATCCACGCTCCCGTAGTGATCGCCGCCACCGGCCCCTGGACGCGTCCTCTCTTCCAGTCGACCGGCTTCGATCCGCCGATCGAAACCGAATTCCACCAAGTTGCCATCCTCAAGAACGCGCCTACCATGAAGCCGGGCGCGGCCTGCATCGACTCCGTCACCGCAACTTACTTCCGGTCCGATGGAAGCGATAAATTCCTGGTCGGCGATTTCTACGGCAAGCGTCCCATCGACCCCGATAACTTTCCCCAGCGCCCCTCTGACATCGACTTAGAAGAAATCATGGACCGAGCCGCGCGCCGCCTGCCGAAACTAGCAGCCGCCGAAGTAATGCGCGGCGTCACCGGCGTGTACGATGTAACTCCCGACTCGCGTCCGCTCTTAGGCTATGTCCCGCAGGTAGAAGGCTTATACCTATGCGCCGGCTTCTCCGGCATGGGCTTTAAACTTTCACCTGCTATTGGCTTGGTAATGTCCGAACTGATTATCGACGGCAAAGCGAAAACGGTGGACATAACTCCGTTCCGCCCCAACCGTTTCCAGGAGGGCCAACCCATCAAAGCAGATTTCGAGTACAAGGATGACTAGCATTGCCCGGCCGCACTTTCGCGATGCAGAAGACTCTTCGAAACAGGACGCCCATTTAGGGCTGAGCAATATAAGGAGATTCCAAATGTCCGAAACCGCTCAACAATACACGCAACGCATTCTGGCCAACGCCCAGGGACAAGACCCGATCAAACTCCAATCCGCCAGCCCGAAAAAACTAACTCGCCTCATCAAAGGCGTGTCCACCGCCAAGCTCCGCAAGCGGCCCGCGCCCGACAAATGGTCGGTCGCTGAAATCCTGGCCCACCTCGCCGACGTCGAAATCGTAATCGGCTGGCGCATGCGCTCCATTCTCGGGTCCCCCGGAACGCCCGTCCAAGCCTATGATCAGAACGCCTGGGTCATCACCGGGCACTACGACAAACGCGATTTCCGCAAGTCCGTTGAACTGCACCGCGTCGTCCGTGAAGCAAATCTCGCGCTCGTCAAATCGCTTTCTCCCGACCAGCGGAAGCACTACGGACAGCACGCCGAGCGCGGCCAGGAATCCATTGAGCACATTGTCCGCATGGTAGCTGGACACGATATCAACCATATTCGCCAAATCGAGCGCATCATAACTCCAAACAAATAACCGTATTTCACATAGGAGCAGTTATGGCCAAGCAAGGTATTCTCGAACGCCTGAAGGACGGACCCGTCCTGGGCGACGGCGGCTACTTACTCGAACTAGAAAAACGCGGATGGGTTCGCCCCGGTCCCTTCACTCCTGAGGTCGCCATCGTCTATCCCGACGCGTTGCGCGAGCTTCACATCGAATTCCGCGAAGCCGGAGCCGAAGTCCTCCAGGCCCTCACCTTCTACGCTAGCCGAGACAAACTGGCCACTGTCGGCCTCGAAGATCGAGTCGAAGATATCAACCGCTCCGCCGTCCGCGTCGCCAAAGAAGTCGCTGGCGACCAATGCTTAGTCGCCGGCAATCTAAGCCTGACTTGGATGTACGAGCCGAACAGCCCCGCCTCCGCCGACCGCGTCCGTCAAACCTTCGACGAACAACTCAAAGTACAGTGCGAAGAAGGCGTCGACTTCATCATCGGAGAAACTTTCTCGTGGTTAGGCGAAGCGCTCCTCTGTGTCGAGCGCGCGAAGAAAACTGGACTCCCCGTCATGGTCACCATCTGCTTCGAAAATAAAGATGAAACTGCCGAAGGAACAAACGCCGCCACCGCCGCCAAGACCCTCTTAGACGCGGGAGCCGACATCGTAGGCATGAACTGCCTCCGCCCACCCGAGCACATACTCGGCCCCATGGAACAAATGCGGAAAGCCGTCGACGGCTATCTAGCCTGCCAACCCGTGGCCTATAACACACCGAAAGACAAACCCGACTTCACCAGCCTTCCCGAGTTTCCCTACGGCCTCGACCCACTTCAGCTAACTCGCAAACAAATGGGAGACTACGCCCAAAAAGCTAAAGAAATCGGCATCAACTACATTGGCTCCTGCTGCGGATCGGTCGCCATGCATGTAAGAGAGATGGCCCGCGTGTTAGGCAAGCTTCCCGCCGAAAGTCGTATCTGGAAGAAAGGCGGCGCCAAACCAATGTCGGCCTATGAATACTACGACCATGACCAGATAACGACGAAATAGTAGCCAGGCGAGCGGGGCGGGGCGCTTCAACTGTTAAGGAAACTCTGGTTAAGTCCTAGCTGGCGAGACGGGCTACGCTAAAAGTACCACCTTCAGCGGCTAAAGCCGCTTGTTTAGCGGGTTCTGACGGCATGGCTGAAGCCATGCCCTTTCAAAGCTCTCCGTGAAACGACTTCATCAGAGGTTCGTTAGCAATTCCGTCAGGAGCTCCCAATCCATATCCCCACGGCAAACACCAGCACTCCGCCGACGACCACCTGAAACGCCGCCGACAACAATGGAGTATCCATATAGCGATTCCTAATCCACGCAATCGTCGCCAGCTCTGCGGCCACGACAATCACGGCCGCGATAAACGCCACATGAAAATCTTTAATCAGGAACGGCAGCGTATGGCCAATCCCGCCGGCGGCGGTCATCAATCCTGTCACCGCGCCGCGCAGCACTGGACGCCCACGCCCGGTCAACGATCCGTCATCGGAGAGCGCCTCCGCAAACGCCATCGAGATTCCCGCCCCAATCGATGCCGCGAGGCCCACCAGAAACGCGTCATTGCTGCTCCTGGTGGCAAACGCCGCCGCGAACACCGGGGCCAGAGTCGACACGGACCCATCCATCAGGCCTGCCAAACCGGGCTGCACGATCTGCAACACAAACAGACGCCGCTGCGCTTCGTCCTCCGCTTTCTCGACATCCGGCGTGATCTTCTCCTCCAGAGCCTCCGCCGTGATCTGGTGTTTGCGCTCGACCTCCTCCAGGTCGCCGAGCAACTTCCGGACCCCCGCGTCCGTCACCTGCCCGATCGCCTTCTGATAAAACTGGCGCGTCTCCAGTTCCATGATCTCGGCTTGCTTGCGCACCTCGGCAATCTTCAAAGGACGCGTCAGCCAGAACGGCCTGCGCTGCACAAAACCCTTCACATCCTGCCGCCGGATCAGCGGAATGTGTTCCCCAAAACGCGCTCGATAAGTTTCGATCAGCGACGACCGATGCCCCGACTCCTCCGCTCCCATGTCATCGAACAGTTTCGCCGTCGCTGGATACGTCTCCCGCAAGCCATCGGCAAAATCGGCATACACTCGTCCGTCTTCTTCTTCCGATGAAATCGCCAGCGCCAGAATTTCGCGCTCCGTCAGATCTTTGAAGTTTCGCGCCATGCCGACAAGTTTACTGTTTCTGGATGCGGTTTCAAGATTTTCCAGTGTGGACCGTCAGCCCCGGCAACTCTTGCCTCCATCAAAGCAGGCACGCTTTGCCCACCCGCGGCGCACTGGGCCGTCTCGCCGAGCGCCACAGCCCGCAACCAGCACAAACCACTGCAACGTTCTTCCCCGTGCTCTCTGTCGTTAATGGAATTGGGCGTGCTTCGACACCACCAGGTTCACTCGGGACTTCGCCAGCGGCGGGCATCATGCTTCGGTTTGCCGCCAACAAATTCTGCGTCGGACGCTTGTTCAACTCTTACATCGAGGTACATCAATGTCCATTTCCGGGATTTTAAGCAGCAGCTTCGTTCAAAACCAACTCAGCGCCGTCAGCTCTCCTTACAAACAGGACATGCAAAAGCTCAGCCAGGATCTCCAGTCCGGCAATCTCTCGGCCGCGCAGTCCGATTTCGCTACCCTGAAGGCAGCATTTTCGCAGCCCGCCGCCAGCACCGGCACCGTTTCCACTCCGTCCACTTCTGGGGCCTCCACCTCCAACCCCGTCGCCCAAGCCTTCAACCAGCTCGGTACCGATCTGCAGTCCGGTAACCTTTCCGCCGCTCAAAAGGATCTCTCGACCGTGCAACAGGATCTCCACAACAATCTCTCGACCAGCCACTTCCACCATCACAGCGGAAGCGGAAACCCAGGCGGCCAGAATCCCCCGCTCCAGAACACCAACCCTGGTGGCTCGACCGTCACACCCACCAGCCTTGTCGCGCAACAAGCCTACGCTACCCTGGAGCAACAATTGCAACAGTCCGCCCTCGGTGGCGGAACCCTCTCTTCCACGCAGACGGACGCGCTGCTAGCGCAGCCGCTGGTCTCGCTGGAAGTGTGACGCTCCTGTGCCGTGGATACTCTTGTGCGCGGTCTCTGACTCGGCACCAACAAAAAAGGCGCGGGAAACAGCTCCGCGCCCATTTCTTACTCTATAACAGCCGTCAGCCATCGGTAAGGGCTCTGCCTGATGTCTGAGGGCCGAAAGCTGATAGCTGATCGCGTTACCGCTCTGCCCGGATGGCCTCGATCGCTTCGTGCAGTTCGCGCTCCGCCTCATGCAGA